>Ga0247839_1006580_pt1 | contig 13287 bp, 12 predicted proteins | sample LaCruzMarch2015__6_FD_192405 | JGI IMG/M metagenome (GOLD analysis project Ga0247839, IMG submission 192405) | Freshwater microbial communities from meromictic Lake La Cruz, Castile-La Mancha, Spain - LaCruzMarch2015_16m | ecosystem: Environmental > Aquatic > Freshwater > Lake | place: Spain...
ACGGTTTGAAATATTCAACAAACCTAAAATAGGAAAAATATTGCAAGGTAGCAGCGTCAAAGTTTCTGCTGGCAATACATTAAATACATTGAGTGCCATCTCAGTTGTTATTAAGAAAGGGCCCACCCCTGCAGGTCCTTTTGGCAATTTTAGCCCTCCAATCTCTGGTAGTATTTTGTACCAAAACATTGAAGGCAACACAGGTTACATTTTTAATCTATCTGATTATTCTCTAGTTAACACTGGCAATATAAAGGGAGGGTTCTATTCAACAGCGGTACCTACTAACGCAAGAGACACAAATTATTATCCGGGATATGGCACGGCGGAGTTTACTAATTTAGCAAAGTATGGAACTTCTAGTATTATACTATCTGCTAGTTCAAGGTACGGTGGACTCGACGTCCCTGCATTGACTCTTTATAAACCGGGCTTGGGTCAGGGGTCACCTCAAATTATTGGTAACATCGATTTCTGCGTTGAAGGGTACTTTTACATGCGTTCTTTCCAAGCATGGGATTGGCTTCAGTCTCACTATTACCTCCCAACTGTAATCACAGCTGCAAACCCTGCACTAATCTGGTGCGGCCAATCATCAGGTGGTGCAACTCAATATGAGAACAACGGATGGTCAGTAAGAGTTAAAAGAAATCTTAGCAGAGTACCTGGTACTTCTAGCGAAATAATTGCAAACTTTGGTGATCTATCACAATATGGTAACAGTAGTGTAACCCAACCCCTGACATCAAGCACCAAATGTTTTATCCTCAGCACATGGCACCATGTGGCCTTTCAAAGATATCAAGGAATGTGCAAAGTTTTTGTTGATGGAGTTCCAGTACTATCTGCTTTTCAGCCGTCCCCGAATATGACTTATTCATATTATTATGCTAAGTTACTTTACGGTGGTATTGCAGGTAACGAAAGTTACGCTGGGGAGATGAGGTCTTTTATATCTTCCCATGTTGCTATGCAGGGGTTGAGAGGAGTTTTTGGATCAATTGTATATGACCCCAACGGCTTTGTCCCGCCAACGCTCCCTCTCACCACAGGGACATATAGTGCATCAACATTTTTCGTAGAAGCAACCATAAACCGCGATATAAGCGCAAATGAAAATAATTATTACAAAGCATTTACAATTCCAACTAATGCTGCCCCCACTGTAAGAGAGGTGGCTTCAGTTCAAACTCTTACTCCAACAGCTTCTACTATTCTAGTTAGTCCCTCAGCCTCCTTCTTCTTACCCAATTCAGGCACAATTTTAATGGGTCAAGAGTATATTAACTATACAAAAATTGCAACTAAATCCACTGGAGAACAACTGTTGAGGCTGGTCAACAGAAATGTAGGAGGACTGCCAGCAGTTCCACAAAACAGCCTTTATGCAGGCAATACATATACCAACATCACATCTATTAATAACAATGTATCACCTGCACTTTCTCACTGGGGTACATCTGTTATAATGGATGGTGAGTTTAACCAAGATAAATCCTACCTGTTCACTGCATCCATGTCTGCTTTTGTTACAGCACAACTCACAACACAGGAGTATCCCTTAATTTCCATTCGACTCGCGCCAAGCGCTGATTACGGTATCGGTGCTAGTACTGGTATTAGAAGTTTAATCAACAGATCAATCATTACATTAAACGATATTCAAGTTGTAACAAGACAAGCAAATAATATTGTAGTAAAGCTAAATTGTGAATCGCCTTTATGGGCCCAGCCTTCCAGGTGGTCACCAGCAGGAAACGGCAGTATCAGTCAATATATGGATCATTCTTTAAATGTTGGTGCGATTTCTGGTGGTGTAGTTGTAGCAGGGTTTTTCAGCGGTGAGCAAGATATAAACAGAAATCAAGTGACTAATACTAACATAGATATTATTAGAACATTGGGCAATTCAATCTTAGGTGGAGATGGAGTTTTTCCTGACGGCCCCGATATTCTTACAGTTTTTGCAAGACCATTCGTTTCTAGCCCTACAAACAGAACTCTTGCCAAGGTAAGCTGGCTAGAAGCTCAAGGTTAATGATATTTACATGTCATTTTGATTATTTTAATAATCATTATAGACAAGAACTTCTGCAGAAATTTGTTTCAACCTATCCAGAATGCAAGGTAGCTAAATATGAAGATAAAAATAATACCATTTTCATAAAGGAAAACCTTTTAAATAATATAATAAGAGAACATATTGATAATATAGATTATGTTTTCTGGATAGACTATGATGTGGAGTTTCAGGATAAAGAATGGTATACTAATACCATAAAAAAGTTTGAGCAAGGGTATGATATTGTCCAGCCCTTTAGTGTCAGTTTTCATGAAAACAAACATGGTATTTTAGAAAGAAAAGAACCTGGGGTTGTATATGCAAAGCAAGCATTACCTTCATCCGGTGGTCACTGTGGTTTTGCCTGGGCAATGACAACGAGAGCTTTTTTACATTTGAATGGTTTATATGAATACAACATCTTTGGCACCAGCGATGGGGTAATGGCCAATTGCTTTATGCAACAACACATACCCAATTATTTGGAGGTTAAGAAGATGGAAAAAAAGCTACCGCATTTTCCTTTTTCCGAAGGACACTATGCAACTATGCATGATTATTACAACAAATGTAAAGACTTGAAAACCGGTTATATAGAGGGCACAGTTGTTCACAAATATCATGGTGAATTATGGAGAAGATGTTACACCAGCAGATACAAATTCTATGAAGAAAATAATTTCGATCCGCAGACTATGTTGTATCGGGAAAATAATATTTTAAAAATTAGACCAGAATACCCAAAGTTAATAGATGATTGTAAAAAGTTTCTTATTTTTAAGGAAAAACTATAATGATAGGCATTGTTCTAAACACTGACTACCACTATGCAACAGGCTTGTCGCTGTACAGCACATTGACAAGAATGGGGTTAGATCCTGCGTTCTATATGCGCAATAATTATGATAAATTTAATTTTAAGGGGTTTTGTGCATCTGTTGGGTTAAAAATATTACCATATGCCGAATTTGATACAGCCTTTGTTGTTACAGCTAGAGAGAAAGATATTGTGCCAAATTTTCATGATAAAAATTTAAAACATAAAAAATTAATTTTTGTAAATCATGAGCCAAGTACTCACAACAATATAACTAAGAAGTTTTTCCCATCCTCCTTGCTCATATCAAACTGGTCATACGAACAAAAATACAGTAATAATTTTTTCTATCAAATAGAGTACCCGTTCAAGATGAACTCTATTAAGGAAAATACTGCAGGTATCATATGCAATTTCAATTACAACAACAGCTATAACCTAGAACTAATACAGCAATTAACTAATACCCTTGCACTACCGGTGAAATTAATCGGCCAAGAAAGTAATAATGTAATGAATGACAAATGCTCTGTCCTAACAAATCCTCTATTTGAAGACTTGTTTCTAAGCATTTCAAAACAAAAATATTTAATATTACCTTATATAAACGATGATTACGTTGATAGCAAGATGAGTGAAACGTTTCATCACAGTCTTGCGTTTGAAATACCTTTAATTTGCTTGTCAAAATATAAAGAAAGTTATCCGATAGATTTTATTCCGATAGACGACCATACAGTTAAAAATATAGAAAATTTCGATATGCCACTATTTGTAGAGCAAGTTAGACAGTTCAAAGAAAAAGCTATCACACATAATAGCAATATTATTGAACAATACTTAAAGTTGAAGTAAATATTGCGTCTTAATATCAGAATAATTAGTAAAAATACTGCTTAGAGATCTATTTTCAGTTTTTATTGTTGAAGGAAAATAACTATCATTATTAATATCTATAAATTTCTCCCTCAACAACTATATCTTTATTTTGCTTTAATATTGACCGCAGCATGGTCGACCCACAACGTCTAATAATGGCTAGCATTATTATATTGGAACCCATAAGTATAGTTTAATGAATTGTTTGGAGATATCCACTGTGGCAGGATGCAGCATCAAATGCTCTTATTGCCCACAAGATACTTTTACTGCTCAATACAAATCGTCCATAAAAAAACTATCACTTGATAATTTTATAACAATAATTAACAAGCTACCAGACAACATCAAAATACACTTCACCGGTTTCTCAGAGCCTTTATTTAATTCAGAGTGCCATAAGATGATAGCCGTTACAAAGAAAAAGAAATTATACACAAAGATTTCCACTACCTTGTACAAAGCAAATGAAGAAAATATAAACTGCTTAACCGGTGGCAGGAGAGTTTTAGATAAAATAATATTGCATCTACCAGCTGATGATAATAATATGAATATCATAATAGATAAGCATTACATCTCCAATGTGTTTAATGTGAGTAAGGCACTCCTACCGGCAGATAATATAGTTATTTTTGGAAAAAAAATACATCCTTCTCTGGAAAACGCCATAGCTTTATCCAGAGCCAACGTTAATTTTCTTAGGTTGGATTATATGAACTGGAACAGCAGAGCAGGTAATTTAAATTATGAAAAAAAAATCGATTTAAAACATTTTGAAAAAATTAAATGTTCAAAAAATAGAACCACCCAGAATATTTTGCTTCCTAATGGAGACATTTATCTGTGTTGCATGGATTGGAAGCTAGAACATAAAATGGGCAATCTGTTAAAAGATAGTTACACCGACATAGTTAAATCGGATGCTTACAAATCTATTCATGATGCTTTAAGCAACAACAAATCAAATACATTGTGCTGGAGGTGTGAATATGCTGTACCACAATAATCATCCAGTAATTAGAAGTATTAAAAACGATAGTTTTGGGATTAATTTTGTAATCAATACAACTTGCAATCAACGCTGCACTTACTGCCACCCAAATTTTTACAAAGGCCCCTGGCCAGGCATAATGCCAGAAACTTATATAAATTTTTTTAAAAATCTTTGTGCAGATAACCCCATTATTCAAGAAAAGCCTCAAAGAAAAATTACTATCACCGGTGGTGAGCCTAGTTTCTATAAAGGTGTAGAAGATGTTATAAAATGCTTAAAATCGTTAAATTTTCTTGTTGCCATGAACACCAACTTGGGAAATAATATAGATTTTTGGGAAAGAGTATCTGATGATATGGATGTGTTGTACCCTAGTTTTCATCCTAGATATGCAAATATAAAGCGGTTCGAACAGATAATAAACATTTTTCTAAGAAAAAACAAGTTTGTTGAACTGCATATTTTAATGGACCCACTGCATTGGGATGCTGCAATTGCTGCGTCTAATCACTTCTTTCATCACGAAAAAATTACAGTTAACCACAAAGGAGTACTGGACATTAATAATCTTAAGAAGCATTTTATTACTGACTATACCCCAGAACAACTTGCTTTTATACAAGCAAACCCCTCAAACAAGAGGTTTGCAGTGGAGACAGATAGGATTGAGGTTGAATGGATGAATGGAAGCAAAACAAAATATGATGCACAGGAGATCCTATCCAATAATTATCATAATTTTAATAGAATATTCTGCAATGCAGGTAAGAATGCTCTTAATATAAAAGAAAGTGGATCTGTTCATGGGGCATGTTGTGGGGAAAGATATTTTGGAAATTTATATGAAACACCAGATTTAAGAATAAAGTTAAGAGAGAGACCTGTGCAGTGTGTCAAGAAAGCATGCCCGCATATTTTTGATATGAAAATTGAAAAATCGTATCAAATCTAATTCATGCTGCTACAATCTTATCTCTAAATTGTAAAAACTGATTTAACCCGTAGTTATTGGTAATTAATTCTCTGTATTCAACAGAATTATACTGAGAATTTAAATGAGCTTGAATGCCTGCTAATGAACCATATGTAAACTCATTAAACATGTTGCCAGGATAATTGCGAATAATGGGCTTTATGCCCTTGGCTGACGCTTCAAGAACACAGTTTGGCAACCCCTCTGATATGGATGTGGTCAAAAGATAATTTTTATCATTCAAAAAATCATTCATTTTTTCTTGACTGTCAACATCTTCATATATGAACACATTCTTCAATCCATAGTTAGTGATAAAATCTAAATACAGCTGTTTCAATGGTCCTTGGGACACAGCACAATGAAATTGATAATCTTTATAGTATTGTGCCACTTCCACAATGTAGTCTGGTGCTTTCCTGTCTTTGAATTCACCCACCCATGCAATGTTGTTACCATGCCCTCTCTGTGCATATGACCAATTATCTTCATTTATATAATTTTTTTCTATGTCTGAATCTACCCCATAGTTTAATTTGAGTTTATTTTGCAGAAAACTATTAAGTGTGTACACTTTAAAAAACTTGTGCTTGCTTTGCATTATTAGATTTGCTGGAACATCATACAGCTCATGTCTTCTGAAGAAAATTATGTTCTTACCAACACCATGGGAGTTGGCCATGTACTGCAGGCTCATGCGGTCTGCAAATAAAAATATTTTGTTGGAATTGGGTGACATGCTCAGCATTTGATCTCTATCAACAGGATTGATAAGCCTTGCATCAAAGTATTTTTTAAAGATTTCTCTGTAGAAGTGATTGTAAGGAGAGATTATATAGTCTATTTTCATGCAAATGATAACCTTCAAATAATTAGCTTAATCTACACATTCTGCTACTAATAAACGTTTAGATTTGATAAATAATACATGGCTATTATATCAGTTACTGACTTAAAAAATGCATTTGCTGAAGGAGATACACCCACAGGCGGTGATTTTACCAATTTAATTGATACCACGTATAACTTTCCAAATTCAGCAGCTACAGTTGTAACTGGTCTTACATTAGTACAGACAACCTCAGGGATCCCTGTGTTATTGAACGGGCAAACCTTGTATATTCCCCTATTCCGGGCTAGTTAAACTAGTCTTTTTTTATATATTTGACCAAAAAAAGAGGCCCGAAGGCCTCTCTTTTTTACCAGGACATACTGGAATTTTTGTACTACCGTTGAGTTCGGCTTAGAAGTACACAGATTGTGTACCAGGCGTGAACGCTTGACCGAGACCGCTCAACAAGATGGTATGATAATACAAGTTAGCGCCAAAGATGTTATCAACAACACCGTAGCGGGTCAAAAGACCAACACGGGGGCTGAAATCATTGGGGCCAATTGTACGTTGTACCATAACCGGGATGTACGGGCAGTAGATGATACCAGTGTCATAAAACTCTGGTCCCTTGTAGCCCAATAGGGCGTACTCTACGCGCGTACCACGCAATCCACCCTCATATTGGGCTTCTGTGCGTGTATCACGGTATACGTTGAAACGACCACCTAGGTTGCCTACCTTGGCTACGCCAACAGGTTGAGTGTTGACATTGCCTTGGACGGGCACCCATTGAAACTCAGGAAGCATCTCGAGAATCGCGCAAACGCGAGGTGTTGCAACTATAAAGTTGGCAGCACCACGACGGTTACGAACTGCGATTCTGTTAGCCTCGATGATCAAACGTTGGTAGAAGTCGCGATTGCGCTCTACTAACCAGCGACCATCCGCGGAAGCGGGAGACCATACAGAATAACCTGTACCGAATCCAGCATTCAGCGAAACTTGGATCATACGAACAATCATTTCGCGATCGATTTCGGCCTGCAACTCATACGACATAGCGTTGGTGAGTTCGGTATCGATATCGATGCCATTCATGTTCTTAAGATCCTGTTCGAGTTCCACAGACCAGCGTGCAGCAAGTCTACGAGTACCAGCTTCGACGGCCGTCTTTTCAAACGAAACTTCGATCTGAGGGATTTTACCTGTCAATTCGAAGTTAGCGAGGACCTGAGCAACGCCCTGATCAACCCCGATTGAGGGGAAGAGGGAGGCTGCTACGCCATCGCCACCGGAGAGTTTAGAGCTCGATGTGCCCGTGTAACGGGTATCGAGGTACTGGTAGCCAAGTTCTTTGTTCGCAGCTTGGGCTTGAGGATTGGACATAGCAGCGCCAGCATTTGTGCCGGAACCGTCTACACCATCATTGCCCAACTGGTTTGCAGAATACTTATAACGTAAAGCAAAGGCAAGACCTACTGGTCCGCCCATGGGCTGTACGCCTACAATTTCATTGGTGATTAGCTCGGGGAACGTTCTACGAATCATCGGGATGAGTATCTTGGGCAAGCGAGAATCGCCTGTGGCATACCAGTCACCCTGGGGTGAGGCATTACCAAAAGCGCCACCTTGACCACCCATTCCACCAGTGGGGCTATAGGCGCCGCCAAAGACGGATCCTGTGCCACCGGCGACGTTCGCCTCACCAATACACCAGGACTCTTGGTTTTCCAAGAGCATGGCTGTATTTAAGCGAGTGTGATCGTCTTCAATGGGCTTGACGTTGTCGGAAGTGTAATCCAAAACTGGTTTCCACTTTTCGAGCAACGCTTTAGCGCGAGACTCATCAATATAGGCCGTTGTCGGTCTGATTGATTTCATAATAGATTTTGTTCTCCTTAATTTCGACCTGTAGAATATGTAAATTCTACAACATTATTCAGGCAATTGCCTCAACCAAAATTAGTATTTGGATAGTTCAGCAAGGTAAGGATTAACTCTGACGCTTTCCTCAACAGTTTGAACACCCTCTTCTATGGGGCGATCTACCTGTGTGGCAGCGGCTTCAGTTACAGCCTCTTCCTTGATGGTTTGAAGCCGTTCTTTTTCTGTCTTGTCAAACAAGCTCAAAGCATAATCAATGTTTTCAGTAATGAACGTGGCATTCTTGTTGTGCATTACTTTATTAACATAATCACGCTTACGTGGTGTGAGACCTACTGTCTTCTTTTCGAGAGTAAGTTCCGCATCACGAGCAGCAAGTTGCGCTTTAGCAGCTGCTAGCTCTTTTGTAACGGCTTCAAGCTTCGTAGAAGCTTCATTAAGTTGATTCTTTCCGTCAACGACGGCTTCGCGAATACTTTCCTTCGCAAGGGCAGCATCAACGCCCAAAATATTTCTTAACTGTCCAAGAATTTCAAGAGCACGCTTGTTCTTAACAGCATTTTGAATTTCTTCAGTAGGGATAGTTTCATCAAGATAAGCTTCTAAATATGTGCTAACATTGTTAATAGTCTCTGTCTTAAAGCTCTTGGCTTCAGCACGGATAATGTTAGTATACTTCTCAACAATAGCTTTAAGCTTATCTGCATGGTTTGCATCAAGAGCATCAACAACTTTTTGTAATTTGAGAGTATGATCAGCATCGACAGCTTCTAAAAGATGCTCTAACTTCTTGCTATAATCTTCATCTTGCTCTGTTAAAGCTTTGGTAACATGAAGCTCAACCTTTTCGTTTACCTTGGCGTTAAACGCCGCTTCGATATCATTAAGAACTTCCTCAGAGAGGAGATCTTGGGTTGCTTCCTTTAGGATAGATTTAATGGTTTTTGTACTCATAAAATTAGAATAGTTTTACACCTTTCACAGAGGCAATACGGCTTTGTAATTTGGACTCCATAATCTTCTTTAAATATTTATGGGCCTGAGCATAATTTTTTTCGTTTAAATTCTTTAAAAGTTGTGCAATGTCGGCGCGCTCTTTCATAACTGTATTATATTTATTCCCAGCAGGCATATAATTTGCTGGATTTTGGACAACTTTTTTACAGCCACACTCTTCATTTTCACCACATTTACATTCATTTGATTCATCAGATTGTGTGGACATTTTTTCTGCAGCTGTTTTTGCTAGGGTGGTAGCAATTAATCTACCAGCAAGACCTACACCCAATTCCTCAGCAGCTGCACCTGCAAGAGCCCCTGCAACCATTGGTGCAATTTCTTCAATTGGTTGACTCATAAAACTTTACTAATTTTTGAAAAGAACTCCACAATCTGTTCTTTAAGATATCCTTCCACATCTTTTCTTGGTAGGTTACGAAGCTTATCGCTAAAAGAATCATAATATTCTTCAAAACGGCCATCACTTGTCGCAACAAATTGTTTTGATTCAAGAATACCATTTACAAACGCTTTTGGAAAGCTTGGATCTGCAACACAATCAACAGCCACGAGACGAAAATCTTTTACTTTGTTAACACCATTGCCCATTTCTTGCAATGAACCTAAGGCACGAGAACTCATACCAACACGGACACCGTCGTTAACTAAGCTACGAACAATTTGTCCCATGGGGGTTGTTAGTACTTTGGACTTACCGTAATATACATTACCAGAACGATTCATTTCTGTTACTAAGTGACAAGCACGCTCGAGATTGACTTCAGCAGCTGTTGGGTGGTTCAATTCACCCATGCTTCTGTTTGTCTTAACCATCTCATGAATATAACGATTAACTTCTCGATCCATTTCTCCAGAATCATAAACTCTCTTATTCTTATTAACCTCTTCACACTGCATATAAGGTCCCTTGATATACATGGTGCTTGACTGACTACCGTTCTTCTCTTCAACCACGTATTCGTACTGATCTTCAGGAGCAGGTGTCTCAACTAATAGTCTTAAAGCCATATGTTATTTATTAGTAGTTTAGTCTATTTTCTCAACTCTTTTTCTGTTAAAATAGTAAATTCGTACCCTCTTTCTTTGCACCATTTCTTTGCAGCTTGCCATTTAGCTTGATTTTGAATGTATGTTAACTGTTCATATAAAAGAGTTTTTTTATGCTTACCGGGTGTCTCTTCTGGCTTTACTGTTTGTTTGTGTGGTTTAACCTCAACAAGAAATTTCTTTATTCCATCTGCTGTTTTTAATTTTATTATTGCGTCGACAATATAACGATGTATTTTATGATCAATAGGGCTTTCATAGGGAATAACAATGCTCTCACTCCCCCACTCAATCACATTAGGGTTATTATCACACCAGCGAAACAATTTTAATTCCCAGCTGCTAAGGTAACGTGGCAAATCATGCCCTTTGTATTTTTGTGCATGTGTAGGCTTGAAAATGCCCTGTATGTACTTGTTATTTTTGGGTGTGAACTTCATCCAACGAAGAATTCAGGTGGGGGTGCATCACCAAACCCTGCTGCACGTTCATATAATTTCTTTTCCAAATCAGCTTTTTCCTCACGACCATTGTTCAGCATATCATTATAATTAATAGACCCGCCGCCGAACAGCTGGGTGTTTTGATATTTACCACGAACAGATCCAATTGCTATTTTTGTTAGAGCGAGAGCGTATTGATAGACCCAAGGCTCTTTAATAATATCGACTAGAGGGCGCTCAACATACGCTGTCACAATACCATAAAAATGTGAACTACTACTACGGGGCGGCGGGAACAATTGCATGTATTGTGTGCGACTGTCAAAGTGAAAATCACGTCTCAGGGCCAAAACTTTTTCGCGAGTGTCCAGCCAATTCTTCAAAACATTCCAACTGACCAAGTCAAATCCATAATTGCCCAGAGCATAGCTGAAATAACTCTGTTGTGCCAATGATTGTTCAATGGTAAACAAAGTGTTTATGCCATTGCTACTGCCTTCTTCAAATTCTGTGACATCAATGACACGGCGGTAATCATCTAGCAAATAATCGTAACTGTTTAATAATTCTAATTCATTTGGTCTGCTTTGATCAACAACTTGATATAGGTATGGGTCTGCTGGGTCACCAATAACCATCCTACCAATTGAGTACATTGATTTAATTTCTGGGGAAACATCTTTAAATTTGGCTCTAAAGTTAAAATCTTTGGTCAAACTAAACAAAACATCCAACCGCAATCCTTTAAACTCTTCGTAAAGCTTACTATCAAAAACTAGATATTCTTGTGTGTACCCTGCAAACTTCGTAAACATTTCACACGCCATACCAATAAACTCATTCAACTGATCTGCATGAATTTCTATGTTTATGAGTGGTGCACCTAGTGCACGACAAATACGTTGCCCAAGCCGTTCATAGCTTTGGATCTTTGATTGTAGGTTAGTACTATAGAAAGAACTCACCGGTTCCACATCACTGCAAATCATCATATAATAGTTATTCCATCTCCACCAGAATAAGGCACACTTCCACCAAGAGTTAACCCATATATGGGCGTTATTGTGTCTGTTGTGTTTGCACCAGCTGGCATTGGATCTAAACTTATGCCAGGCCCATTATAATATGTGTAATCTGCATTCAAATTATAATAGTACTTGGTGGGCTTGCCATGCAGCTTGCTGCCATTGCTTGTGAATCTAATCACAGTCACACTGAGAGAAGAAGGAGCAATAACAGATGTGGTGCCACTAGATAGTTCATATACTTTTGTGGAAAATACATAATCTGAATCAAATACAAGGGTGCGGCCACCTGGGTCATCTTGCTGTACTACTAATGTATAATCACCCCCTTTCTTTTTTGTACCAACAGGCACAATATTTTGCACAAAAGCATTTGCCGACAAATTGACAAAGGCAACTTGATTGGCAGAAAGATTCCAATTGAACAATTCGATTTGATTTACATTGGTATACTCTTGAGCGGAGAGTGTTAAGAATTTTAATACAGCATTTGACAATCGTTTGGGGTAATAACCAAATCGTCTGATATAGCCAGTAAACCCATCCATGCCCCCTGCAGCTGACGCTCCAATAAACCCACTGCTCAAATTGCCTGGCACCAAGGATACAATACTAGTCCCTACAATATTGCCTGAATCAGCCAGAGTAACATTGTTCACAGCGTAGCTTAATGCAAGTGCACGTGGGTAATCAATTCTATTGTTAGGCGAAGTTAGATTATAACCAAGCGCTACTGAATCATTAACTGTGCCCCTGACATTTGCAGTGTAATTGTTTTTATATCTTAAGGCAGTTGAATTGCTTGAACTATCATTAGTGAATCTGTACAATGAGAAGCCGCTTGCCGATGCTGCTGTGGTGCTAGGAATCAATCTTGTTTCAAATAAAAATGTTCCCTCGGTATTATTGAGAATGGCACCAGACACAAAGCCGTATTCTGTATCCCTTGTGTAGTATGAGGAGCTAATGGTGGGTATGTAGGATGATGGCACAACATTGGGAACATCTATATTTTGTTCCAATTGTGCACCCCACACATAAACAGTTCCATTGGAATTATTAAAATTGTATGCAGGGGCTATGCGAATGGATGTATTAGTGGCAGAGTAGTAGGGCAACACAATTCGATACCATTGTGCCTGTGGAAACGCATATGAAAACGATGACAATATGCTTGTGTAACTGGACAGGGTATCCAGAGTTGTACTGTCCACAATTTTTATTCCATAGTCTGCTGCAGATAATGTGCCAAGCTTCACATACAATGAAAGAATATAATCTGCACTTGGGTTGATGGGTATTGTG
>Ga0247839_1006581_pt1 | contig 13285 bp, 14 predicted proteins | sample LaCruzMarch2015__6_FD_192405 | JGI IMG/M metagenome (GOLD analysis project Ga0247839, IMG submission 192405) | Freshwater microbial communities from meromictic Lake La Cruz, Castile-La Mancha, Spain - LaCruzMarch2015_16m | ecosystem: Environmental > Aquatic > Freshwater > Lake | place: Spain...
CCTTCACCAGGCTTTCCCGGATTCAACCCAATTTTTAGTCCGGGTGGCCCAATGCCCTCACCAGGCATTCCAGGATTCAACCCAAGATTCGAATTTGACCTAGAAGATGTTATGCCAATAGATCAATCAGAATTTCCTGCTGATGTCGTGTATGACGGTTATAGTCCTGCACCTACACCAATGCCTTCACCAGGCTTACCCTCTACACCCGGTGGCAAGTCAGGTAACCCCAATGTTGGCATAGGTTTTGGCCCTGCACCGGCGGTCTTGCCAAGATCGCAGACTGCGGCAGCACCAATGTCAAGACCTAATGCCATCAGAACACCAAATCGTTTTATTCCATCAAATGGCGCTGGTCGTAATAGATTGATATAAATACACAGGGCAGACTACTGCCCTGTTTTTGAAATGAAAAGGAAAAGAAATGCAAAAAACCACTACCCCTACACCTGATCCCTGGGATCAAGGCACTATTGCTGAGCAAGATCCACCAGCAGAAACACCCAAGAAAACTCGAGTCAAAACAGAAGCCGTCCGATCACAAGCACCTGCTGGCCTTGCTGCCGGCGAGTATGATCTTGAAGGCCTGATGAGTGACTTCCCCACAGCCACGCAACTGGAACGCTTTGTGTTTGATGAAACCGGCATCGTGTTGAGCCTCAAAGGCCGTGCCAACAAACTCAAATATCAAGTGGCCATGGACGCACTCAATGGTCAGGAGATTGATGCCAAATTCATTGGTGCGGAAAACCCCTACATTGACAAGAGCGACCTAGTGCCAGTGGATCCCATCCGTGACGAACCAGCCAGAGATGCCACCCTGCCTGATCATTCACAAACACAGAACCTGTTTGTGTGCAATGTGGTGCCACATCCTGATTTCAACATGCGTAGCCAGGACAAGAAAGTGAGTTGCATCTTCCGCAAATACAAGAACGGTGCCATCAGTTATCAAGTCTTGGGTCCCATTGAACCACAACCATCAGGTGAAAAGATTGACAAATATGGTCGCAACAGACCTGAAGTGATCAAGATGATTGATCCCAGAACCGGTGAACAAACGGCAGTAAGAGAAGATGGCACCATGACACCACAAGGCAAGAAACTGCGAGCCATGATGCAAAGTTTCCGTGTCAACAACTCAAATCAATGGGATACTTGGATTGATCGTGAGTTTGTGAGCCTAGATGAAACAGTGAAAAACAATCCCTGGGACCTCACATGACAACACCAGAACTGCGTGACAGCATGATCCATCAGGCTCAGCAAGAACGCATGGTTCGTGATGTCAAGATCCTGCAAAAGGTCAATGCTGCCAACAGAGAAGCCTTCCAACAAAGGTTTCCTGGGCAGATCCAACATTGCATGCGTCTTGTGGCAGAAAGGCTGCAGGCTGTGCTGACCAACAAGCCCACAGATCTAGCCAATCCAGAATCTTGGACTGCCACAGCACAGGAGATCCGTGATCTCACCACTGCTTTGGATAATTTGGCCCGATTGAATCATGCTTATCCCCTGGAGAATGTACATGACTAACATAGCCAGCAACGAAGTATCAAATTTTGATGTCACAGGCGGTTGGAACAACAATGACCAATGCCATCTAACATTCCGCCTCAATGAAGATGGCCTAGGTGACACAGAAATTGACTACAATTTTGATCGACATGATCTAGAGTTTTTGCGTGACATCATACAGGAATTCTTAGACTCGCAACCAGGATCCTGACATGCTGGGCACAGATGTCCTTATGGCTCGTGCTTTGCGTTATGTTTTAGATAAAAACAGTGTAGCACCTGAAACATATCAGCGCTGGCCTAGTAATCTGCAAAATCAATTGCAGGATCTGGTCATAGCCACTGCTGATGACATGCAGTTCCATAGTCTAAAATATTTTAGACCCTTTGATCATCAACGAGAATTTTTTAGCACAGGTTCTGCTGAACGCCGTGGTATCCTTGCTGCCAACCGAGTAGGCAAGACCACTTCAACCTGTTACGAAACTGCCATGCACCTCACTGGCCAATATCCAGATTGGTGGCAGGGTCATAGATTTACAGGCGCCATCACTTGCATGGTAGCAGGTGAAGGTTGGAGCCAGGTGGCATTGGTTCTACAAAATGAATTGTTGGGTACTCAAGATGTCAAGATTACAGAGAACTTGGGCACCGGTGCCATACCTAGAGACTGTATCATCCAAGACACCATGCGTAATGATGGTGCCAACTGTATTGGTGTAGAGATCAGACATACAAGTGGTGCCAACAGTTATTTGCTGTTTGCCAACTACACGCAGGAAGTGCGTCAGATGCAAGGTTTTCGTTTGGACCTAGCAGTTTTTGACGAGCAACCACCAGATGACTTCTTTTCAGAAATTGTTACACGAACTGCTACCACACAAGGTAAAGTGTTGTGCTCATTCACACCACTCAAAGGTTTGAACGGTCTAGTATCAAAGTTCTGGAACAAAGAAGCGGGCTATGAGTTTATTCGTGTGAGTTGGGATGATGTGCCTGAGTATGACCCTTGGGGACAACCATTCTTGCTCATGGAAACACGCCGACAACTAGAACGAGATTACTTGCCACATGAACGAGAGGCTCGTATTGCTGGTCGACCTGTTATGGGCAAAGGTGCTGTGTTCCAGATCGCCAATTGGCCTACCTACAACACTGGAGACATTGACTTCTTCCGTATGCCTAACATACAACGAGTGATCGCACTTGATTTGGGTTTGGTCAATGACAAAACAGTTATAAGTCTAATGTATTGGGAACCTTATGAACGAGTGGCATATCTACACAAACAAATTGTTGTGCAAGGCGTGGAAGAGGCTGTGCCCAGTCAGTATATCAATCATTTACTTCGTCCTGAAGTGTTTGGCACTCCTATCGTGTTACCTGCTGATGCTAGCACTCCTGGCAGATACACCATGAGTGCCAACAGCATCAGAGAATTGTTTGAAAGTTATGAACTCAATGTTTACCATAAGCCTATAATGAATCCACCTGACTCAGAAGGACGCATAACTAATCACAAGAGTTATGGTATCAACCAGATGCGTCAAATGTTGGAAATTGGCTCATTGATGGTCAATGCCAACTGCCAACAGTTTCTCAGTGAAGCACAGAATTATTATGTGGATCAACAAGGCAGATTCAGTGACCCAGATGACTGCATTGACTCATGCCGTTATGCTTTGCTTGCTTGCCTGCAAGGAATTGCAGAACCTTGGGATAATAAAACTCCAGCCGAACGCATGCGAGCCCAAAGAGATAGATATGTAAAACCTCGAGAAGAAATGAATAAACCACAATGGAAAAAAACACACAACCCAGCCTAGCCACCAACCTTATTGTAGTTGGTGAAGGAGGCGCCCCTGTTTTGCTTTGCCCTAGGCACTTAGAATCCATGATCACCATGCTGAAAACAGCAGATGTACCATTTGCTGCCTATGGCTTAGATGCCCGTCCAAACCAAGTGATAGAAGATGGTGATTCAGGACTTGATGCTGAAGATCACATGTGTCAAGCCTGTGCATTGAGTGCAGAACTTGCTCAACCCAAGATCATCACTCCAGGAGAATTTATATGAGTTACATCGTTGCTAGTTTACCACCCGTGAAATGTTTTGTCAAACGAGAATTCCTCTACAACTTTGAACGAGGTCACGGAGAACTAGAACCTGCTATCTGGGTCAGTCTCAAAGCACTTAGAGGACAAGTGTTTAGAATTGAAAGTCTGTTGCCCAACTATGGAGCCTTGTATGATAAACTGCCTATACATGCTTATGTGTGGCGAACTGATCACACAGGAACCTTGCCTATTGATCAATTGCAGTTATGGGACTGCATGGGCTATCGTTTTACCATCGTTGAAAAAATTGGCCTGCGTAATCTAGGTGTCAAGTTTATGGGCAAAGATCGTGAGTGTTATCACGGACAATACATGTTCACAGTAGATTTTTGTGCTGACGGCCAGGACATAGACACAGGTTTCACTGAAGTTGCTGAAGAACACAAGAGTTTCAACTTTATCAAACTAGAAAATGGGCAGTTTGCCATTCAGCCCAACAACAGATGCCAATGGTATGATCAAAGCCTGGTGCCCATGGAAATCAAACGCCCAGATTTCCAAGCCGCACGGCACTTATGGACTGTGGACGGCACACGCAAATGGTCAGCCGGCAGTGACTGGTTCTACGACATCGTAGAGCGTTCTAAAGACCAAAAATCAAACGATACTAAATAAACGATCTAACAAAGGATCCAGTAGATGCTTGATATAAAAAATACACCAGTCCAAGATATAAATCAAAACATAAAACAAAACGCCACTTTTGTCCGTATGAAAAATCAAATGGATGTAAAGATGGCATCTTATCTGCGATACTTGGGCACCAAAAATGCTGTGAACAGAGCCACAGATTATCACTATTTGTGCTTGGCTGTGACAGATTCCACAGCACCTGTAAATGGCATTGACTACATCCATCCCTCAGTAAAGCCAGTGGTAGATTATGCCACAGCAGTGATCACCAAAGGCCTACTGCCTAGTGGCGAAATCAATTTTGAGTTCGTGGCAGATGGTACTGAAGATGAAACTGCGGCTCGCCAGGCCACAAACATGGTTTCTAAAGTAGTAAACCAAATGAATGATCCGCACTTTACACTAGAACGCTGGGTCATGGATGCTGCCATGCATAAAAATGGCATGATGATGATCAAACCTATCCGTGAACCTATCACTCGTTATGTGGAAATTGAAGGAACCAATGATCAACTAAAAGCATTTGAACTACAGGCCGCAGATTCAGGACTAACTGCACTTCGTCAAAACAAACGCCGTAGCAGGGTAGAGATGGATCGTGTGATGGCTGAATCTACTCAGTTGTTGGGTCAGATGCAGGCAGAACAAGCAGAAACAATGGTCAATCAACAGATTGAAAGCCTGCGTAGTTTACCTGAAGATCAAGACCTTGTCATGCCTGAAACAGCACAGGCTGCCGATGAAGAATCTATCATCAACCAAAGCATTGCTAGAAACACAATTTACAAAGCCAAATACAAACTCACTGGCTACAACATCAACATCAGATTCCATCCCATCGCACAACATTATTGGATCTGTGATCCCACAGTGCCACAGATGCGTGACCAACCTTTCTGCGGCTACTATGATCCAATGACCATCCAGGAAGCCACAGACTTGTATCCCAGCATCAGTGACAACCTAGAAGAATTTGAACGCCATGCTGAATACAACATGAACGGTGCTTACCAAGCAGGTTCAGTACTGAACAACTTGGCCATCCATGCCAGAGACTCAGTGCCTGTGATGGGTATTCCAGTTTCAAGTGCCGCAAGTGCTGATCCCGATAGCCGCCAGGTCAGTATTGTTACAGTATGGAACAAATATGACATTGATGGTGATGGTGAACTAGAACTTGTTGAATTGATCTATTCAGGTTCATATATTATTTCCGCCCGTGAAGTAGAATTCATTCCTGTGGCCAACATGTGTCCAAAACCCTTGCCTGGCAACTTTTATGGCATGAGCATTGGCGAATCGGTGATTCCCATGCAGGAATACAAAACATCAGCGGCTCGTGCTGAGATTCAGTTAGGCCTGCTCACAGCAACTCCTCGTATTGGTGTCAAACCAGATCGTGTTGATTTTGAAATGATCCAAGACGGTGAATCAGCAATCTTTATCTTGGACTCAAAATTTGATCCCAGCAAAGACATTTACCAAATGCCTCCTCCATCAGGTAATTTACAGTTTCTTGAAGTGGCCATGAACCGTATCCAACAAGATACTATGTCTATGGTTGGTATGACTACTCCACAAGATGTGTTCAATCCAGAAGTGATGGCACCTGGTAACTCAGGCATCAAACTACAGATGGCTCTAAGCCCCAATCAGATCATCCAAGACAACACAGTTCGTAATAGTGCCGAAGGCCTGCGTGAAGCCTTGTATTTGGTATGGCGAACTCTGATCCAGTATGGTGATGACTATGGTGTGAAGAAACTGGCACAAGAATTTCATCCTGACAAACAACCAGTGTTCTTAGATTATCAAGCCTTTGATGACATGAACTTCTGCGATCGCAAACAAGTTCACATGGAACTGGCATTGGGCATGATGAGTGATGAAAACGCCATCAGCAGATTACAGATCATCCAAAAATGTCAGCAAGAACTGTATCAAACAGTCCAACAGATGGCCCAGTCTGGTACACTGAGCCCAGAAATTTATAAGAAAATCAAGAAACCATTTGCTGATACCCTATATGTGGTGGGTGTCAAAGACAGTGATACCTATTTGCCAAGTGATCAGGAAGTGGCACAAATGATTCAACGAGCCGAAGAAGCAGCCAAGACTCGTGAACCAAGCCCAGAAGACAAAGTAAGGTTAGCCAAAGCCAACCTTGACACAGTCAAGGCTCAGCAGATTGCTGCCGAAACTGAAGGAGTTGATGCCGAAAGCCAACTTGACTTTATGGCTGTGGCTGCGGGAGATCCCAAAGTCTACAGTTGATATAACCTAAAGGAAATGCAATGATTGATCAAGAAGTAGTAGAAGCCTACAATCGTAGGCTTACCGTAGATACCAGCAATATCAAGAACCTTACTCCTGCTCAGCGAGATGCTGTCAAGCAGTATGGTTCTTTGGCTGAAAATTTAGTGGCCAATAGAGATTTGGCTATGTTTGTGCATCATTTTAGATTTGAAATCAATGATGCATTGGTCAACATCACTGGACACTCAGCAGAAGCCAACGCCGAGCGTGTGGCTCTGGCCAATCAATTATCAGGTGTTGATGCTTTTGTCAACAGCCTAAAACGAGCAGTCTTCAAGAAAAACAAAATGTTGGCTGCAGAAAAGAATTTAGACTCAATTTGACAGATCAAATGGCTAAATAAACTCACAAGGTAACCCTAATCGGCCCTAGAAAAGGTAAAAAATGACAGATACGATCACCCCTAATGCTTCTAGTAGCACGGGCACTGAATCACCCGCAGTTCCAAGTTTGGACGCAATTGCATCTAAGATGACCGCCATGCAAAAGCAGACAGTGCGTAATCAACTTCGTGCAACTGAACAGACTGCAACAGGTCAGGACGATGCGGCAGCAGAATCCGGCCCTGTGGCAACAACGGAAAATGTTGAGCCAGAAGTTACTGACACCAGTGACATTGATATTGTAGATGGCAATCAAGAAGCAGATGCCCAGGAAACTGTAAGCACTGACAGAAATGATTCCTCAGCAGAAGAACTTATCGACTTTATTGAGTTTGCAGAAACAAACCCAAACGCCAAATTCAAATTTATGAAGAATGGCCAAGAAGTGATAATTGATGCTAAGAAAGCCGCCGCAATACTAGGTCAAGGATCAGCAATACACGAAGAAGCCCGTCAATTGAAAATTGAAAAGGCTGAATTTGATGAGTATTTGAAGGATGTGCGTAGTCGCCAAGAAGGTTTGGCACTGGCAATGGAATTCACGATACAGCCAAAGTTGCAAAAGGCCTATGATGAAATTGTGAAAACACAAGGTTATCAAGCAACCTTCCAGCAACAGTTGAGTAGAACACAAGACCCTGCACAGGTCGCTAGGATCCAGGCAAGCATGGCTCAGAACGAACAGTATATGCGCCAGCAACAAAATCAGATTGCCAAATTGCGTCCAGCAGTAGACCAGTTCAGACAAGTTCGTGCTCAACAGGTGTCAGAGCGTTTGGAATATTCACGCAAGAATTTCCAAGACAAAGAGTTGAAAAACGAATATGTCTACAATGAAGTGCGTGAAAAAGTTGCTAAACTTTGGCCCGAGGCTCGTGGTGAAATCGTGCCAGGTGTTGCCAACATTGATCTTGTCAGCAGTGATGAATATCTGCTGAGTTTGATCAGAGACGGATTGCGATATCGTGACAAGCCTACACCTAAATCAGCAGGTTCTAGCATGGCTCAATTGACTGGCCGCAAAGGTAGTTCTACACCCAACAACCGTGGTGGAGATGACCTAAGCAAACTTCGTGAACAAGCCAATAAAGGCGACAAGAAAGCCGCCGACAATCTACTTGTTCAACGATTACAGAGTATTCGTGCAGGTAGAGGTTCAAGATAAACCATTTACTAAAGGAATAATAAAATGGCACAAATCACCACAAGTCAAATTGGTAACGGCACAACCGCATATGGTTCAGACATCGTTGTCAAAGACTTAGACCTAGATGTATCCAACCGTGTCAAAGATGACACTCCCGTGCTCAACATGTGTATGAGCAAAAAACGCAAGGTAAACTCAACTCTACCACTATGGACTGATGACATTTACCGTGCTCCAGCCGTTCAAGCACAACTTGAAGGCGCCGCAGTTAGTTCAGCCAATGCTGAAAGCAATCAGCGTTACAACTTGGGTAACTACACCCAGATCTTCTCAACAGTTATTGCTGCCACTGGCACAGCCCGTGCAGTGATGCAGTCTGGTGGAGATCCTCAGGCCTACCAAGAAGTTAAACAATTAATTCAATTAATGTTTGATGTGGAACTACAATTGGTTCGTAACGACCAGATCGGCACCAAGTATGCTGGTCAGTCAGGCACAGCCCCTGGCTTGCCAGCAGGCCAAACAGGCCGTCGTATGGGTTCATTGGCTTCGTTCGCAGGCACAATGAGTTTCAACACTACTTCAGGTTCTGTGAGTGGTTTGGACACATTCTTCAACAACGAAGACACTGACTCAGCAACACAGATCTCTAACGCATTGCGTATCTATGCCAACGGTTCTTACTACTACTCAGGCACATTCACTAACCAAGTGTTCAGTCCTGTGCTTTACAAGCAGTTGGTGACCACAGCAGAACAGCGTTACAATGCCAAGATCCGTTGCATGGTTGCTCCTACTTCACTAAGAACCATCATCAGTGACAACATTGGTAGTTCTAACACTTCTATCAACCGTCGTAATGTTGAAAGAGGCGACACAATCCAGACCTACGAAGGCGACTTCAACTACACCTACGAGATCATGGATTCTTGGATCATGGATCAAGCAGGTGTCAGCAACAGCATCTACTTCTTGAACGAAGATGTAGTTCAGTGGGGTTCGTTGCGTGACCTAGGTCCCAACAACGAAGTGTTTAGTAATTCTGATGCTTCTCTAGACCAGTTCATCATGGAAGGCACATTGATCGTGCGTAACCCAGCAGGTGTTGCGATGTTGAACAACATCACCAACTCTGGTTCATTGGTTACTACACCACGAGCAAGTGCAACAGTAAGCCGTGTCAACTTTGGCGCAGGCGATGTAACACCCTAATCCATAACTGGATTTGCGTGACCCACGAAGGGCTCTTAGGAGCCCTTCGTTATGACCACTATCTGGATCAGGACTAAATACTCGCATGAATGATCACGACAACCCAGACTATCTAGACAACACAGACCCAGAAAAGAACTGGGATTATTACCGCCAAGATCACGGTGGTATGGTCACTAGCCATAATGGCATAGCAGATCGCCTGTTGCAAAACAATGACCTTTATCGTAGCATGAAAGGCGATTGGAGCCGCACTGCCACCAACAAATCCGGCAACATCATCACCACGACTGGTCGTGAAGATGGCCGGTTCTACATCCGAAGAGAACAGCAAAACACAGAAGAAATCAAACTGCGTGTAAAGAACTACAGGCATGCCGCAGAACAGGGCGTGCCAGATCCCCTAGCACCCATTGGCGAAGATGGTAAATTGACTTATAAGTGGATGGAATTACCATATGTGATCAGCATCCGCATCAGTGATCAATACTTTGATGGTATTCCTTGGAATGCACTCAAACACGACAGAACACTCAAGGCACAGTTCTACCGAGTAGTAGAACAGGAATACCCAGAATACATAGCATATCCTGGTGGCAAGTTACCTATTCCAGTCACAGTGCCTTACCCTACCAAAAAGGGTCAACAACGATATTTCAAGGGACACTAATCCATGTTTATACTACCTGATGCTGATGCCTTAGTTGATTTCGTCAAAGATTTCACAGGCAGCACCAACGACACAGAAATCAAGCAATGCATATTCATGGCAGAGATGAGCATGCGTAACATTGAACTGCCAGCACTTAGAAGTGATCCTTATGCTGTGGAAAACATTGGCATTGCTGATGCTTATGGCCATATTCCTATTCCTGGTGACATGAACAAACCAATCCTGTTTTTCAAACAGGGCCAGCAAGTTGTGACCACTGCCACGGCCACAGGCACCGCAGGACAGAATACCATCACACTGACCAGCATTCCAGCACAGACCATCACGACCACTATGTTGGTCACAGGCACAGGTGTTGGCAATGGAGCACAAATTACCAATATCTCGGGCACAGGCGGCATTGGCACAGTGATCACACTCAGTGTCAACAATGCCAGCACAGTGAGTGGTCAATTGGTGTTTACCAGTTCAGGCCAAAGCGCAAGCCAAACAGGTCCTTGGATCATCTACGATCGCATTGGTGACAGAGACATCATCACACAAGGCATGATCGCACAACTGTATCTACAACCAGTGAATGTGCCAGCAGTGATCCGTGGCAAGTTCTCAGAAGTGTATGATCACTATGAATTCCTGCCTTATGTGGCCGCAGGTGATCTCATCAACATGTATTACTACAAGGCCTGGCCTTTGCTGTTCTCGCCTGTCGTGGATCAACTGATTTCAACCACTGGCAGCATCAATCCCATATCAGGTTCTGGTCCTTGGACCATTGCCATCACAGGCATGAGTTCAACAGATGGTCTTGCCGCAGGTGACGAAATTGATGCCACACCCGGCACAGGTAATTTTGGCACAGGCTATACCAGTGTTGTGGTCACAGCAGTGAACTCTGGTACTTCAATCACCTGTAGTGTCACAGGTGGCACCAGCCCCACAGGTGGCACCATCACCAACATCTATCTAGTAGACCAAATCACACAAACTAATCAAGTGTTGGCAAGTTGGCCTGAAGGTTATGTATATGCTACATTGCGTGAATACTACATCAAACGCCACAACGAAGCAGATGCTGCCATCTACGATGCCAAATTCAAAGAAGCCTGGAATGTGGTCAATGACCAAAACAACTTAGGCAAATGGTCAGGAGGTCACACAAGATTGACCTCAGTATGGCAACCAAGACAATATCGCCAATACAATATCAAATAAGGATCTAGCACGATGCCATCAACAATAGGTTTATACTCAGGTTCATCAGCACCAGAAGTAGCAGGCACCGACACCACCAGTTTGTATGGTGGCAGTGGTGTTCCAGTGCCTGGCGCCAATGGCAACACAGTGGTTCGTGGTGATCTCACAGTCACTGGCAATGCCACTGTACAAGGTGAACTTACTGTAGGTGACGATGTCTGTATTGAAGGTGATCTCATCACCCTGCGTTGTAATGCTACAACCATAGGTGATGCTACAATTCAAGTAGAGCGTGGTTCTAGCACCAATGCCACGATTGGTTGGCAAGAATCTGACACTCGTTGGCATTATAACTTTGGCATTACAACAAGTGGTGTCACTGCTGATGATGTAACGATTGCACCCAGTGGTTTTACCAATCTCATTACCACTCTCACCGGTTCAGGTCAGGACTTACGCCTAGATTCTGACACAAATCAAATCCAATTTACAGCATCAGATCTACTACTAAATCAAGCCACAACATTCTTTTACAGTGAAGCCAACAACAGGCTCAATCGTCCCGTGATACAAAGCACCTCAGGCAACACTTCAGGCCTGCGTATCCAAGCACCCAATACCACCAGCAGTGCCGTGGCCGTATCCAGTGTGTTCAACACCAATGATGCTGACAACGGCAAGTTCATCAACATCCGTGCTGATGGTTCAGCCACTCCTATCAGCATCCGCACAGGCGAATTTGTGGCAGGTGTGCTAGGTGCGTCAGGTGACAGCATACAAGTCATAGATGGTGCCACTACCTATGCCACTATCAATCCAGCAGGTCCCAGTGCCAGCACAGATCTCGTCACAGTGGCCTATCTCACAGGTGGTACATTTGTATTCAACCAAGTCAACATTGACAACAGAGTATTTCTTGATTCTACACAACTTGTAACATCTACAACCGCAGCCAACCAAACTTTAGATTCATTTGCGGCAGCCTCATATCGCAGTGCCAAATATCAGATCAGCATCAGTTCTGGATCAGATGTGCATGTAATGGAAGTGCTGGTCATGCATGATGGCACTACAGCCTATCAAACAGTTTATGCTGACATGTTTAGTAATACCAGCCTAACTACACTAAACACAACCATTTCAGGTGGTAATGTGTTGCTAAGAGTCACACCAACTAATGCTGTGACAACCTACAAAGTCAGCAGGACGCTGATCGTAGTCTAATCAAACTCAATGGGGAAAATGAACCATGTCAGATAAAAATTTCCGTGTAAGACACGGTTTAGAAGTAGATGGCGATGCCACATTGACAGGTGATCTCGTTGTCACTGGCAATGACATCAAAGGATCAGGTAGCACTACGGCTATTACAATGAACGCAGGTTCAGTGACCATAGCCGATGATCTAACTGTCACTGGCGATGTGATCAATCTAGCACAATCTACTGACATACTTTACAGTGAAGCCAATAACAGGCTCAATCGACTTCAAATACAAAGCACCTCAGGCAATCAGTCTGGCCTGCGTATCCTATCGCCTAATGCTACTACTAATGCTGCCGCTTCAACATCAATGTTCAACACCAACGATGCTGACAATGCTAAATTTATTGCCATACAAGGTCGTGGTGATAGTTCTAGTCCTTTGCGTATTGTCACTGGTCAATACACCGCAGGTGTTTTAGGACCTAGTAACAACAGTATTGACATTACCGATGGCAGTTCTGTCTATGCCACCATCAACCCTGCTGGTGTGATCAACAACACTGATTTGGCCACAAAGACTTATGTAGACAGCAATGACACCAACACAACCTACACCATTGATGCTTCCAGCACCACAGGTGGTGCCAACTTCAATTTGGTAGGAAGTGATGCCACCACCGACACTATCAAATTTGCAGGATCAGGTGCTACTACTGTAACACAAACCAGTGCCAATGAAATCACAATCAGTTCCACAGACAGCAACACAACCTACACCATTGATGCATCAAGCACCACAGGTGGTGCCAATCTAAACTTGGTTGGATCAGATTCAACCACAGACACTGTGAAATTTGCATCAGGCACTGGCGTAACTGTGAGCCA
>Ga0247839_1006591_pt1 | contig 13269 bp, 11 predicted proteins | sample LaCruzMarch2015__6_FD_192405 | JGI IMG/M metagenome (GOLD analysis project Ga0247839, IMG submission 192405) | Freshwater microbial communities from meromictic Lake La Cruz, Castile-La Mancha, Spain - LaCruzMarch2015_16m | ecosystem: Environmental > Aquatic > Freshwater > Lake | place: Spain...
GGAGGTCGGAGGCGTTGTTCTTGACGCTGAAGGCGAGTAATTCTGCGATGTCCACGGCTAACTCCGGTTCGGTCCAGGGGACGCCGGCACGGGTCGGAGAGGCCCGACGCGGCCCAGTTCCCCAAGCATAACCCGAAATCGACGCCGATCGCTGTCAGGAAGGCACCGCAATCTTGACGGACACGCCAAGCCCGGCTATCGTGAGGGCTTAAGCCATCGCGCTTTTAGTCGCTCGGTGATCGATGTTACTGGCCTTGGGAGTGCCCGCACTTGCAACCATCCCCATCTGCTAACGGTTCCGTCGCCGCGGGCCTGCCGCCCGCGACCCTGGCGGACATCATGACGTCCCCGGCCACTGCGGTTCCAGCGGACTATTCGGTCCAGTGGGCACTGTCCGTGATGCGCGGGCAACGCATCAGCGCCCTGGTAGTGACGGACGCCGAGCGCCCCGTCGGCATCTTCACCGAGCGCGACGCGGTCCGCTTCGCCGCGCAGCACCGGGACGCCGAGGCGGTACCGGTCAGTGAGGCGATGCGCACGCCCCCGCTCACCGCCCCGACCGACACGGGCGTTCGCGACGCCTACCACCTGCTCGCCGAACGGCGGGTCCGCCACCTCATCGTGACCAACCAGGATGGCCGGGTCGCGGGGATCATCAGCGAGGCCGACCTGATCGACCGCCTGACGACGAAGGACCTCTTGGCCGATACCGACGTGAACGCCATCATGACCCGCGGGGTGGTCACCCTGCCCGAGGACGCGCTGGTCCGCGAGGCCGTTCGCGTGATGGCCGACCGGCACCTGGGCAGCGTGATCGTCGAGCGCTACGGCCGCCCGATCGGCATCGTCACGGAACGCGACCTGGTCCGCTTGGGCGACGAGGGCGTCGACCTGGTTGTCACGCGGATGAGCGGGATCATGAGTCACCCGGTCCAGACGGTGACCGGCGCCACCCCCCTTACCGAGGCGATCACGCGCATGGATCAGGCGCGGACCCGCCGACTGGTGGTGGTGGACGAGTCCGGCAACACGGTCGGCATCGTCACTCGCCACGACATGTTCAAGGTGGTGCACGACTGACACGTCGACAAGACCGGCTTCGCCCTGCGCTTGATCGAGCAGGGCAAGTATTATTTCCTGTCGCGCCCGCGCCGCTTCGGCAAATCACTGTTCCTGGATACAGCCCCGGAAGCATAAACCTGCCGCCGACCGACATCGGGCGGCGCATGCACCCGGCTGCGCGAGCGCATTGCGCGCTATCAGCGGGCCTTCATCGCCGACGCCTCCCGCTTGGTGCGCCAGGCCTTGCGTGCCGAGACCCTGGTGGACTGGGACCACCCGGTCTTCTGCGACCTCTTCGCACATCTGTGCGAGGCCTTTCCGACCCGCCCGGACCTCTACTATGCCCTGCTCGAGGCCCCCGCTCCCTTCGATGTGTCGCCGAACACTGTGCTGGGACTGCGCGCCTATCTGCAAGGGCAGCCCTGAGGTCGGCCCCGTGACCTCAAGAAGAGTATTCGGCCGCAAATTCACCGCTTAACCCGCGGTGCAACCCGGGATACCATAGCGTCTCTGCGCGGCGCCGCCCGTCACCGCTCACCCGCCCGGGTGTGTCGCCGCGCCGCGGTTCGCAGCACCACCTGCCCCCTCAGTTCTGCCAGGATATATCAGTGAGATCGAAACCCCGCACCCCTTGGTCCCTCCTGGCGCTGGCCCTGATGCTGCCGCTGGCCCTGGCCTTGGTGCCGCCGCGCCCCGCCCAGGTCGCCGCGCAATCGGCTGGGGATACCCCCGCGCCCGCACCGCCGATCCCCGCCGTGGTCCAGCCGCCGGTCCCGCAACGGCCGATCCGCCCCCCTATCGCCGAATTGGTTCCGCCGGGTCTGGGCCTAAGCTCCGCCTCGGCCCTGGTGGTGGACGAGGCGGGCCACGCCCTCTATGCCAAGGGGACCCGCGACCAGCGGCCCATCGCCTCCATCACCAAGCTCATGACGGCCATGGTGGTACTGGATTCCGCGGTGCCTCTGGACGAACCCCTGACGATCCTGGAGGAGGACCGGGACCAACTGCGCCACAGCCGTTCGCGCCTGCGCATCGACCGGGCGGCCACCCTGCAACGGCGCGAGGTACTGGCCGTCGCCCTGATGTCCTCCGACAACCGCGCGGCCGCGGCCCTGGGGCGGACCACCTTCCCCGGCGGCAAACCGATCTTCGTGGCGGCCATGAACCGCAAGGCCGAGGCGCTGGGGATGCTCGACTCCCGGTTCGCGGACCCCACCGGCCTGGATGGCAACAACACCTCCACCGCGGAGGACCTCGTGATGATGGCGCGGGCGGCCGCGGCCTATCCCCTGATCCGCGAGCTCACCACCAGCGCGTCCATGGAGGTCCACCCCTACGGCGACGCGGGCACCTTGCAGTACCGCAACACCAATCCGCTGGTGAGAAGCCCTGACTGGCACCTGGAACTGAGCAAGACCGGCTTCGTGAACGAGGCCGGGCACTGTCTGGTCATGCGCGCCGTCATCGGTGGGCGGCTGCTCTCGATCGTGCTCCTGGATGCGCCCGGCAAGCGCAGCCCGGTGGGTGACTCCAACCGCCTGCGCAAATGGCTGGAGACGCACCCGCACGGCCTGTCGGGCTGAGCCCAGGGCCCCGCGTGCGACGGTCCGAACACGCCGTAAGCCCGATCTTCATCGAGTCATCCCAGCAAGAGCCGTTATCCACAGATCAACACAGATGAACACAGATTATTCATTGACTTACGCTTGGCCGGGGGTTCACCTAGCCGGTGATCGTGACATCAGCGACAAGCGCATGACGATTCAAAGAAAATCGGTGCGCGTCGGTGTTCATCCGTGGGTCTTGGGGTCATAGCCAGCATGTACGAAGGCGAGCGTTTCAACAGTATCACCCACCTGGTCGGGGCCGTGCTGGCCCTGATCGGGGTGACGGTGCTGGTCACCCTGGCCGGGGTCGAGGGCGGGGCCACGCGGATCATCAGCTTCACCGTCTATGGGGTGACACTGTTCCTGCTGTACCTGTCGTCGACCCTCTACCACAGCCTGCGGGGGCGCGCGAAAGAGGTCTTCCAGGTCCTCGACCACCACGCGATTTATCTCCTGATCGCGGGCACCTACACCCCCTTCACCCTGGTCGCCCTGCGCGGCAGCAAGACCGGCTGGTGGCTGTTCGGCGCCGTCTGGGGGCTGGCCCTGATCGGCATGATCACCGACACCCTGCGTGGCGGAGGCGGACGCCTGCTGTCGGTCTGCATCTATCTGCTGATGGGCTGGCTGATCGTCTTGGCCCTGGGCGACATCATCGCCGCCCTCCCCTCGGCCGGTTTCGCCTGGCTGGTGGCGGGCGGGCTCTTCTACACCGTGGGGGTGGTCTTCTACGCCCTCGACAGCCGCTGGCCCTGGTGCCACGGCATCTGGCACCTGTTCGTGCTGGCCGGGAGCGTCAGCCACTACTTTGCGATCTTGCTGTATCTGTAAGCCTAAAATCCACAGATGATTAAGGACGGCGTTCCCCGCACGACCTCACACCCCCGCATCCGCCAGCGACAGCACCAGACGGCAGCCGATATCCCGGGCCGCCTCGCCCAGCGGCGCCTGCGCCCTGGCCGCGGTCCGGGCCCGCAGCGGCCCCGCGTCGTAGGAGCCCCCGCGCAGGACCCGCGCCCCGTCGCTCTGGGGATCGTTGCGGCCGTCGGCGGGGTCATAGGGATAGGGCAGGTAGCGGCTCAGGGTCCACTCCCAGACATTGCCGGCCAGGTCCAAGACCCCTTCGGGGGTCGCGCCCAGGGGAAAGGTCCCCACCGCTGACGGCTCGCCGACACTGCCCATGCAATTGGCCTGGCCCGCGCTGAAACCCCCTCCCCAGGGATAGACCCGCCCCTGGCTGCCGCGCGCTGCCAGTGCCCACTCCGCCTCGGTCGGCAGGCGCAGCCCATAGCCGCGCGGCAGTTTGGTGTGACGCTTGCGTAACTGCGCATCGAGCCAGACGCCATAGGCGAGCGCCTCGAACCAGGTGATGCCCACCACCGGCCGATTGCCCTGGCGGCGTTGGTGCGACCACCGCTCGGGCTCGCGTCGCTGCTGCCCCCGGCACCAGGCCCACCCCAAATCCGGCCACCAGTCGCGCCGCTCATAGCCGCCGGCCGCGACGAAGGCCTGGAATTGCGCCACGGTCACCGGATAGCGGCCGATCCAGAAGGCATAGTCCAGCTCCAGACGCCCCTCGCCGGCGACTTCGTTGGCAAGGGCACCCTCCAGGTCCGTGGGACCGCCGAGCGTCAAGCTGCCGTGCCTGACCCTCACCAGGCCCAGGGCGGGTTCGCGTTTGCCCCGATAGCGCACCGGCAGATGGAGCCCCCGGGGATGGAAACGCGGGTCACCGAGCCGCCCCAGGACCGCGGCCACCGCCACCCGCTCGCCCAGTTGGAGCCGCCCGGCCTCCACCAGGGCGGCCAGCCGATGACGGACGCGCTCCAGCGTGTGGGCGCCCGCCGCCGACTCGGCGGCGCGGGCGAGGCCGAGCTCCAGCGCCACCTCGCCCGCCAACCAGACCCGCCGCCAGGCCGCGTCGTCCGGCGGGGCATCCACGGGGCACAGATGCTCGATCAGCGCGAGCGGACGCGCGCACTCGCGTTGGTCTTGGACCAGAAAGCCGACCGCGTGCCGGATGGTTTCCTGCCAATCGCTGCGATCGACGGCCAGGGCGGCGACCTGGACTGCAAAATCCGGGTCATGGGCCAGATAGCAACCGGCCAGGTACTCCCGCAAGGCGCGGTGCGGAAAATCGAAGTCCCCCGGACGCTCCTCGCGCAGCAGGCCGGCGCGCTGCTTGATCAGGTCCACCAGCGACTGCGCCCACTCCAGGTCCCGCCGCGCGTGCAGCGCCTGCAACGACTCGAGTAACTCGGCCTCACCGACCCCGGCGACCCCCACCTGTCCGGGGGCGCCCGGCTCCAGGCCGCGCTCGCTGTTGGATTGCACCCGCATGGCCAGGCGCTCGCACCAGCGGATCAGGTCACAGCGGTCCCGATGGACCTCGCGCAGCAGGTCGCGCAGGCGCGGACCCTCCGCGGCGCGCGGCCCATCCAGGCGTGCCAGCAGGATAGCGGTGGCGGCCTCGAAGACCTGGGCGCGCGCCGGCGGCAGGTCCCGGCGGTGGGTGAAGACCAGCGCCAGCAGGGTAAGCAGCAGCGGGTTGGCCGCCAGGTGGGTGAGGTGCCCCTCGCCGAGCCCCTGCTGGAAGAGCAGGGCCAGGTGCTGCGCCTGCGCCCAGGGCAGGTCGCCGCAGGCGCCCAATTCCTGGAACCAGTCGGTGACGAAACGATCGATCCGGGAGCGATCGAAGGGGAGCAACGAGACGACCGGAAAGTCCGGCTCGGGCAGGCGCCGCTCCGGCCGGCAATAGGACAACCGCCGGCTGGTGAGGACATAGCGACAACCCGGGGCCCGCTCACGAAAGGCCAGCAGGCTCTCGCGCACCGTCGCCAGGGCCCCCGGCGGCACTTCGTCCAGGCCGTCCCACAGCAACACCGCGCGCCCGCCGCGCACCGCCGACTCGAGCGCCCCCAGACAGAAGCTCAGGTTGCGCTCGGCCAGTTCATGACGGACGAAACCCCACACCAGCGCGTCGCTCGCCGCCCCGGCGCCGGTCTGGTCCCCGGACTCGGCCAACCAGGCCGCAAAATCGCGCAACTGCATCAACAGCGGGAGACAGGACCACTCGGGCTGCGGCCAGCCCGGCAGGGCCGCGCGGTCGCCGGTCGCCAGGGCGTGGGCCAGAAAGGCCAGGAGCGTGGTCTTGCCCGCGCCGGGCTCGCCCAGGATCACCAGGGAACGCCGCAGGATGCTCGCCTCGCACGCGCTCAACTGACGCGCCCGGGCCTGATCCGGGATCCGCTCCGCGCCGGGGTCCGCTTCCGGGAAGGGGGGCGCAGCCCCCTGCGCCGCCGCCGCCAGGACCTGCGCGGCCAGGTCCTCCCCTAGGGCCAGATCGGTCGCCAGTGGGACATAGAGACGGCCGATCCCGGGGCCGGCCTGCACGTCATCGATCCCGCGCAACGGCAGGCAGTAGGTGCGCAACGCCGCCAGGTCGCGCAGGATATGCAGTTGCCGTTCCGGGGACTCGGAGCGCTCACCGACGAAGATGCCGTTGATGAAGCTGGGGGCGGCCCCGGCGGCACCGTCGCCCCCCCCGACCGCCCAGCGGCTGCGCAGGTGCGCCCGCAGGCGCTCGTCCAGGGCCTGGGCCCGCTCTTGCAGCGCCCCAAGCTGGGCGCGTATCCGCAAGGCCTCCGCCTCGGCGTCCGCCGTCACGGACGCCGCCGCGACCGGCCCCGCCGGGTTCTCTCGTTCCCCCTCCGCCGCCGCTTCCCACACGCGTCTGCCCTCTCTTTATGGTTCGCCAGAGCGCCGTATGCGTTTAATCTAACCAGCCTGGCGCCGCCACCGCTGCGCACGCACCCGGCGACGGGCGGCACCCTGAGCGCGCACCCGGTCATTATGCCATTGCATTCATCGCACCTGGGCGCGTTGCATGGCGCCCGCTCCGCCGCCGCTATCGACCACTGAGCCACATCATGCCCGACACCGCGATCCTCTGGTTCAGGCGCGACCTGCGCCTCGACGACAACCCGGCCCTGAGCCGGGCCATGGCGGAGTGTGAACGGGTCCTGCCGCTCTACATCCATGCGCCCGCCGAGGAGTCACCCTGGGCCCCCGGTGCCGCCGCCAGGTGGTGGCTCCACGGCAGTCTGCGCGCACTCGATTGCGACCTGCGCGAACGGGGCAGCCGCCTCCTGATCGCAGCGGGCGAGAGCCGCGCGGTCCTCGCCCGGATCAGCGCCGCAACCGGTGCCGCCCGCGTCTACTGGAACCGGCTCTACGACCCCGCCACCCGCGCGCGCGACGCCGACATCAAGCTGGCCCTGCGCGCCCAGGGCCTGCGCTGCGAGAGTCATAATGCCGCCCTGCTGCGCGAACCCTGGGAGCTGCTCACCGGTACCGGCGGGCCCTATAAAGTGTACAGCGCATTTTGGCGCAAGGCGTCGTCAGACTTGAGCGGCTTGGCCGCCGAGGCACCGCTGTCGGCCCCCGCCGGACTCAAACGGCCACCCGTCGTGGACACATTGGGGCCGCCGCAGGTCGAGATCGACGCCCTGGGCCTCCTGCCGCGGGTCCGCTGGGACCAGGGACTCGCGGCGCGCTGGCAACCGGGGGAGTCCGCCGCCCTGGCGCGCGCCCGGTGTTTCATCGCCGGTGAGCCGGACGCCCCGCCCCCTGGCGCCGCCGCGCTCGACGGCTACGCGCAGGGCCGCGACCTGCCGGGCCAACCCGGCACCTCCAGTCTATCGCCCCACCTGCACTTCGGCGAGATCGGCCCCCGACGACTGCTCGCACTCATCGAGCAACGGTATGGATCGATCGCGGCCCCGGCCGCGGAGGCCTACGTGCGCGAGCTCGGCTGGCGTGAATTCGCCCACCACCTGCTCTATCACTTCCCGCACACCACGACCACGCCCTTGGACCCCCGTTTCGCCCACTTCCCCTGGCGCACCGCCGACGCCGCGGCCTTGCTCGCCGCCTGGCAGCGCGGCCACACCGGCGTCCCCCTGGTGGACGCCGGGATGCGCGAACTCTGGCACACCGGCTGGATGCACAACCGGGTACGGATGGTGGTCGCCTCCTACCTCACCAAGAACCTGCGCCTGCCCTGGCAGGCCGGCGCCGACTGGTTTTGGGACACCCTGGTCGATGCCGATCTCGCCGCCAACACCCTGGGTTGGCAATGGACCGCCGGCTGCGGGGCCGATGCCGCCCCCTACTTTCGCGTCTTCAACCCGGTCCGCCAAGGCGAGCGCTTCGACCCCCGGGGCGACTATGTGCGGCGCTGGTGCCCGGAACTCGCCCGGCTGCCGGACAAATTCATCCACCAGCCCTGGGCCGCCCCCGCCGCCATCCTGGGCCGCGCCGGGGTGGTCCTGGGCCGCGACTATCCGCACCCCCTGGTCGACCTCGCCCGCTCCCGGCTGGAGGCACTGGCGGCCTTCGACAGCATCAAGACCGCATGATCGCGCGCTCCCAGAGAAAGCAGTCATCCACAGATGAACACAGATGAACACAGATGACTCCTCAACTTACGCTTGGCCGGGAACTCACCTTGCCGGTGATTGTGACAATGGCGATCAGCGCATGACGGTTCAAAGAAAATCTGTGTTCATCTGTGTTCATCTGTGGATTCTTGAATTATGGCATTCCTGACCACCGGTCTCCTGTTGGGTCTGGCCGCCGGTTTCGCACCCGGCCCGGTCTTAGCACTCGTGATTTCCGAAACCCTGGCCCATGGGCTGAGATCCGGTATCAAGGTGGCCCTGGCCCCGCTGATGACCGACCTGCCGGTGATCATCATTACCGTCTTCATCCTGGCACGGCTCACGCAGTTCAATCATATTCTGGGCATCATCTCACTCACCGGCGGTTGCTTCGTCGGCTATCTCGGCTACGAGAGCATCCGCTGCCAGGGACTCAGACTGGATGGTGAACGGCAAGCGCCCAGGTCGCTGACCAAGGGCGTGCTGACCAATCTTCTCAGCCCCTATCCCTACCTGTTCTGGTTCAGCGTCGGCGCCCCGACCATGGTCAAGGCACTGCAGCTCGACCCTTCTTACGCGCTGGCATTCATTGGCGCCTTTTATTGCGCCCTGGTCGGCGCGAAAATCGCCCTCGCGCTGGCGGTCGAGACCTCGCGCTCGTTCCTGAGCGGCAGGATGTATATCTACAGTTCCCGAGTGATTGGGGTGGTGTTGTGTATCCTGGCCTTGGGCCTTTTTCGGGACGGACTGAGATTACTGGGGGTCGAGGCCCTACCATGAAAGTCGCGCAGCGACGCTGTGGGAGCGGCTTCAGCCGCGACGGGCCGCGCGGGGTACGCGGCATCGGAGTTGGCTGCGGCGCCGCAGCGCGGCCGCAGTCCGCTCCCACAAGGAACGCTCATGTTCCGGGGTGACGGACGAGCCTTCATGGCCGTTAGCCGCTCCAGCGTGCAAGCGCCACTGATTTCTCTTGGATATCTCGGGAACCGCCACCGGCTAAAGCCTCGACCTCCGGTGTGAGACCTCGGGGCAGCGGCCGAAACGATGATCAAAACCTCGATCAGGAACTGAAACGATGTCACTTCAACCCAAACCGCAACTCCAGTTCGCCGACTGGCTGGCCGCCGAGCGTGCCTCGGACCAGGGCCGCACCGAGTTTCTGGACGGCGAGGTCTTCGCCATGGCGGGCGCCTCCGAGGCCCACAACCTGATCTGCGGGAATGTGCTGCGTGAACTGGGCACCCGCTTCAAGGGCCGCCCCTGCTATGTCTACACCAGCGACATGAAGGTCCGGATCGAGTCCGCCAATCTGGGCACCTACCCGGACGTGATGGCCGTCTGCGGGGAGCGGCGGTTCTGGGACGAGCGCCGGGATGTCATCACCAATCCCACGCTCATCGTCGAGGTCCTCTCCGATAGTACCGAGTCCTATGACCGCGGCGACAAGTTCGCCTATTACCGCAGCATCCCGAGCCTGGGCGCCTATCTGCTGCTCTCCCAGCACCGGGTCAGTGCCGAACTTTTTCTGCGTCAGGGCGGGGGCGACTGGCTGCTGCGTACCTACAGCGACCTGCGCGAGGGCGTGCCGCTGATTGCGCTCGATGCCGTACTGCCGCTCAGTGAGGTTTATGACAAGGTCGAGTTCGGGCCGGACTCGTAGGCAGCCGCGCGGATGGCAGCGACGACAAACAGGTCCACGAAGGCCCGAGTCCAAGGCTTCAGCCTTGGAATCGCACGCCAAGGCTGAAGCCTTGGACTCCAGGGGCCGTCGGCAGCCAAGGCTCAGCCGCCGGCTTCGATGGGTCGTGTTATGTCTCCTGGCCCTGAGCCTTTTTCGTGACGGCCTCGGGGTTGATGCTGCCGCTCAACCGCCTATCCCAGGGCTCACTGGAGCCGGGGCTGGCGTTGCTTCGCCGTTTTCCGTCACCGCGCTGGGACACACCGTCGCGGCACTCTGCGTTACCGGCATAAGCAGATCTATCTTCCCCCGAAATGCGTCATGTGTCGCTTGTTTTCAATGCCAATCACGCAGTTCCGCAGTTCCAGAAAGATGTCGATCCGACGCCCCTTGTCCGTTGCCTGTTCGCGCACAACCCTGCGGCATTGGTCAGCGGTTACCCAATCGGCGCGGCCGATCCGTCCCAGAAAGGATGCCAGAAACGCTTCAGACTGACCATGCTTGCCTTTCGGATTCAGGAGGTCGGCCAAGCAACGCGATAGCCCGTACTCGTCGGTGCGCAGATAGTCGAACAGGCGAAAATCCGGCGCCAACTGGTCGGCAAAGCGTTCCTTTGCCTTCCGTAAGGTGGCAACGCCAAAAAACACCTCATGCAACAGCGTCTCGACATTTCGTTTCCTCGCCTCCCGTGCCCTTGCAAGGTACGCGGCGAACCCCTCAAGCAATGCGGTCACGCTCATTTTTCCGGCTCCCGATCAGAAGAGGGTACGCAGATCCAGCACCACGCCGGGGAGCGCGGCAATCTCCACCCGCGACAGGTCGGCAACGCGCAACCGGCGGGTGTAGCGGCCGTCCTGCGGGTCCCGGTGCATGTCCAGGTGGCGCCCGGGGCAGTCGATGATCCAGACCTCGGGGATGCCGAAACGGGCATAGAGCGGCAACTTGGTGCGGCGATCATGGGCCAGACTGGACTCCGAAACCTCGATCAGGAGCAGGCAATCCTCGGGTCCGGGATGGGTCGATTCATAGTAGTCGTCCCGGAAGCGCAGCAGGGCCAGGTCCGGCTGCGGGGCCGTCAGGCGACCCAGGACGACCGGGTTCTGGGTGGAGACAATGGCCCGGGCACCGACCGCGGTTGTCAGCAAATGATTCAATCGGTTCGTCTTTCCGGCATGGGTCGGACCAATGGGCGGCATGTCGATGAGATCTCCCGCGATCAGTTCAACCCGTGCGCCCGGGTCCAGGACGCCGGTCTCACCCATGCGGAAATATTCACTTACGGTGATGGGGTGGCGCCTGGGACCAGGGGCGGCGGGTGGTTCAATCGGGACGGCGACGACGGTGGACATTCGCAACCCTACTCCTGCGCAAGACTTGCGCCCAGATTAGACCAGGCGGCGGGGGCGCGAAAGTCCGCCTGGTGACGGGTGTGGGGCGGGTGGCGCGGTTTTTGGTCCGCGCAGCGGACCCTACGGGGCTGGGCGCGAAGGCGGCACCGATCCCGCGGCGCGACGCGCCGTCCGGCTGAAGCCTCGACCTCCGGTTGTGGACGGACCGCCACTGGCCGGAACAAGGCCAGACCAGGCGACCAGCGGTTTCGGCCCTATAATCACCCTGCCACCCCGACCAGGAACTGAAACGATGTCACTTCAACCCAAACCGCAACTCCAGTTCGCCGACTGGCTGGCCGCCGAGCGCGCGCCGGATCAGGGCCGCACCGAATTCCTGGACGGCGAGGTCTTCGCCATGGCGGGCTGCTCCGAGACCCACAACCTGATTGCGGCCAACGTTGTGGGTGAGCTGCGCAATCGCTTCAAGGGCCGCCCCTGCTATGTCTACACCAGTGACATGAAGGTCCGGATCGAGTCCACCAACCTGTGTACCTACCCGGACGTGACGGCGGTCTGTGGGGAGCGGCGGTTCTGGGACGAACGCCGGGATGTCATCATCAATCCCACGCTCATCGTCGAGGTCCTCTCCGACAGCACGGAATCCTACGACCGCGGCGACAAATTCGCCTACTACCGTGGGCTCCCGAGTCTGCGCGCCTATCTGCTGCTCTCCCAGCACCGGGTCAGTGCCGAACTCTTTCTGCGTCAAGGCGGCGGCGATTGGCTGCTGCGTACTTACAGCGACCTGCGCGAGGGGATACCGCTGATTGCGCTCGATGCGGTACTGCCGCTCAGCGAGGTCTACGACAAGGTCGAGTTCGGGGCGGGCTCGTAGGCGGCGGTCGTGGTCCCGACCATATTTGCCGACCGCGAGGGCGTTGGTCCGCACAGCGGACCCTACGGCGGCGCGACCCGCCGTCCGGCTGAAGCCTCGACCGCCGGTTGGGGTGCGCGCCGGTGCTGAGTTCGCGTTGGCCGACACCTCACAGCGTCGCGATCCGCACCCCATAGACCCCGCCGACCACGACGAACTCGTCCTCGCCCTTGAGCATCCCGGGCAGCAGGCGGTTGTAGAAGAAGACCTTGGCGCGCGGTACCTGGGCGGTCAGCAGGTAGTCGCCGAACTCGTCGGCGCGCTCCCGGTCGCTGGTGAAGCTGTTGAGATTGTTGAGCAGGACCAGATAGGAGCCGTCCGGCTCGCGGCCCAAGACCTCGTGATCGCCGATGGAGTTGATGCCACGGTGCAGCGTCAGGTGGGTCGTCCCCGGGTTCTGGCGGGCCAGTTCGTACTGACAGTAGGTGTAGAGCAGGTCGAGCTGGGACTCCACGGCGTTGGTGCCGTAGATCCCGCGCACCGCCTCCCCCTGGAACCAGAGATAGTCCTCGCTGCCGCGCCCGTGCAGGGGCCGCCCGTGGTGGCGCGCCAGCAGGCCGAAGCGGGTCTCGGCCCAATATTTGAGCACGGCCCCTTCGCGGCCGTCCGAGTCGAAGGACCAGCCGCGCACCAGGCGCAGATAGTTGGCGTTGGCCCGGGACTTCTTGCGCCGACCCGGCGTCAGCCCCGCCTCCTCCAGGTCTTCCAGGCAGAAGCGCACGGTCATGTAGTCGGCGAAGCACTGGGCGCGCGCGCCGTGGTCGGCGACCGGGTCCAGGCGCCGGCACAGGTCGCTGTGGAAGTCGTGCACCCCGTCGATCGCCAGCGGCACCGGGTGGCGCTGAAAGGCGAGGCTGCCCAGGATCCAGGCCGGCAGGTTGCACCGATTGATGCACAGGCGCGCCGCCGGCGGCAGGGTCGCCGCGGCGGCGAGGAAGGAGGCGTGTCGGGCAAGGTCCATTTCCGACTCCGGCTGTCTGTCATTATCCATACAGCCGCCACCGCCTTGTCGTGGATGCTACCAAGGCCCGACGGCCCGAAATATCAATATACATAGTTGTTTTCACGACGTTTATATTACAGTACATCAGATGGCACGCGATTTGCTGATTGCCCGTTGAACGCGAATTTTGTTCAACCGCTGCGAAAGCGACCTACAGGAGAACCTACCCATGGCACTGCGTCAATGCGCCATCTACGGCAAAGGTGGAATCGG
>Ga0247839_1006593_pt1 | contig 13266 bp, 8 predicted proteins | sample LaCruzMarch2015__6_FD_192405 | JGI IMG/M metagenome (GOLD analysis project Ga0247839, IMG submission 192405) | Freshwater microbial communities from meromictic Lake La Cruz, Castile-La Mancha, Spain - LaCruzMarch2015_16m | ecosystem: Environmental > Aquatic > Freshwater > Lake | place: Spain...
TCGCTCCCACAGCGGGCGGCTGGTCGGCAGCGAGGGGCAGAAGGTCCTGCTGCGGCAGTATGCCCGCCAGGTCGACAGCGCCCTGCGCGGTCTGCTCGCGGGCAGCGATATCCCGCTGGTGCTGGCCGCGGTGCAGGGCCTGGCCGCCATTTACCGCTCGGTCAATACCTATCCGCACCTGGCCGACCAGGGGATCACGGGCAGTCCGGAGGAACAGAGCGAGGCGGAACTGGCGAGGGCCGCGCGCTCGGTACTGGATGGTCTGTACCGCGATCAGATCGCCAAGTGGACCGCGCTCTTCAACCAACGCGCCAACGAGGGCCGCGCCGGTACCGACCTCGCCCAGGTGGCGCGGGCGGCCACCTTCGGCGCCGTCCAGAGCCTGCTGGTGGACATGGACCAGGTGATACCCGGCACGATCGACGAGACCGACGGCACCCTTACCCTGGCAGATGGCGCCGGCGCGAGCACCTATGGCGTAGTGGACGAGATCGCCCGCCGGGTGCTCCTGTCCGGCGGCCAGGTGCTGAGCGTGCGCCAGGGGGACATCCCCCGGGGCCAGCCGCTGGCCGCGATTCTGCGGTATGCCATCTGAAATGTCGGTATTGCGGAAAGGGCAGTTCGGCCGCACATAAACGCGGGTTCGCTAATAGGTTAAACCAGTCCATCGGGGACTGCTGTCAGCGTCGTGGTGGTGGTCGTTGTCGTTGTCGTAATCGAGATTATCGTATCCGATTACGACAACGACCACGACCACGACAACGATGGTACTCGTTGTCTAGAAGGACCCGAAGGCGAACCCCAGGCCGATGACCGCCAGCAGGGCGAGCAGGCTGCCGATTAACATGACGATGGCGACTGCGGGAGTCCTTGCCGTTGGCCGGTGACTGGGCTATCCTTAACCCCATGTCGCATCATGGTTGTTGCCCGCGCGACGAGCGCTCGACCATGGCCCTGTCGTCACCCGCAGCGGTGCCTCCCGGCCCCGCTGCGCCCACCCCGCCCGCCTGAGCGCACCGTGCCGTAGAGGTTAAGTAGATGAGTATACTAAAGAATATCGTTGATGGCCTGCATGGGTCCAAGATCGAGGGGCTGGCCCGGACCTTCACCCGCCTGGGGTGGAGCGGTTTTTGGCTCCAGTTGCTGCTGGGGTCGATTCCGGTCGTGCTGATGTTCTATGTCTTTGTCTTCTCTGGTAGTTTATCAGGCCCGCGCAACGGCCTGCCGATCGTCGAGTTCCTGAGCACGGCGAATCTGCTGGTGCTCCTGTTCACCATCGTCTGGTTTTATCGTTACGTCGGTCTCGGCAAGCGGATCAGCGACCCCCAGACGCGCCCGACCGAGTCGGCGGTCATCGCGACCGTCTGGACCGGTCTGGTCGCGAGCAGTCTGGGCATCCTGTTCGCTATGCTGGTCATGCTGTTGGACGTGGCGCAACTCCTGTTCTATTTCCTCGCCGCACCCCAGGCGGGTATCCCGACCCTGCAGACGACGGCCGTCGGCGGCACCTCCGCCAGTTGGGTCTCCGCGGTCGATCTGGTCAGCCTGATGGCCCTGCTGCTGACGCTCGCCGCCGAGGTGATCACCCTGGTGCTCGGTCTCTGGCTCATGTTCCGTACCTCGCAGTGTGCAGGCGAGTTCCCCGAGTCCGCGTAGCCGCGCAGAGTGAATGAGGCGGGCGCGCAGGTCTTGCAGAGGCGCGCGCCCGGTCATTTTTATGATTGATAAGAAGAATCTCACGCAAAGACGCAAAGGGGGAAGACTCTGTCAGATAGTTCGATCGAAATTCTTCTTTGCGTCTTTGCGTAAGACATCTTCAAGACCTCGCCACGGGCACCGGGATCGGTAACGGCGACGGCAGGCCTGGGCAATGGGGGAGGGCGGTGCAATGGGTTCCAAATTGATCAAACTATTGAAGGTCGCCGCCCTGCTGATCCTGGGCGGCGCCGTGACCTTCCTCGGCGTGCGGGCCTTCGAGTCCCAACGCGGTGCGCCGCTGGAGCCCTGGCATACCTTCGTTCCCCATGAATTGTCGGCCGATGAACTGGATAGCGCCGACTGGGGCCGGTATCTCGAGGTGGAAAAGGCCATCTTCGAGGAGATCCGCGAGCACGTCACGCGGCGCCTGGACGCCGATGAGCGAATCCCCGCCAATCGCTATTTCGAGGGCAGCCCGGTCTATCCCGGGCGCTTCGTCCAGGACTGGAATCGTTCCTATACCCTGGAGCCCGCCGCGCCCCCGGTCGGCGTCGTCGTCCTGCTCCATGGCCTGACCGATTCACCCTATAGCCTGCGCCATATCGCCCAACGCTATCAGGAGCGCGGCTTTGTGGCCATTGCACCGCGGTTGCCGGGTCACGGCAGCGTGCCCGCCGGGCTAGCAAAGGTCCATTGGGAGGACTGGACCGCCGCCACGCGCCTGGCGGTGCGCGAGGCGCGGCGGCGGGTCGGCCCGGATTTGCCCCTGCACCTCGTGGGATACTCCAACGGCGGGGCCCTCGCGATGAAATATGCCCTGGATGCCATCGACGACCCCGGGCTACCGCGCGCCGAGCGGATCATCCTGATCTCGCCCATGATCGGCGTCACGGATTTGGCGCGCTTCGCCGGGTTTGCCGGTCTGCCGGCCCTCTTTCCCCGCTTCGCCAAGGCCGCCTGGCTCTCGATTCTGCCGGAATTCAATCCGTTCAAGTACAACTCCTTCCCCGTCAACGCCGCGCGTCAATCCTCGCTCTTGACCCGCGCCCTGCAGCCGCGGCTGGCCCGCTTCGCGCGCGAGGACCGGCTGGGCACCCTGCCGCCCATCCTCACCTTCCAATCGCTCACCGATTTCACGGTCAGCACCCCGGCGATCGTCAATGCCCTCTATGCCCGGTTGCCGGCGAACGGCAGCGAACTGGTCCTCTTCGACCTCAATCGTCACACCGAATTCGGTCCCTTGCTGCGCCCCAGTACCGAGACCATGCTCGCCCGGCTGCTGCCGCAGCCCCCGCGCAACTATCGCACCACGGTCATCACCAACCGCGATGACCGCTCCGCGGACGTGGTGGAACGCACGATCGCGGCGGGGGCGACGACCGAGGTGGTGCGTCCGCTGGGATTAACCTACCCCAGCGATGTCTTTTCGCTCTCCCATGTGGCGCTGCCATTCCCCGTGACCGATTCGCTCTACGGGACGGAGCCTGACCGCTCCGAAGACTTCGGCGTTCACCTGGGGGCCATGGCGGTGCGCGGTGAGCGGGGCATCCTGATCGTCAGCCTGGACGCGTTGATCCGGATGTCGTCCAATCCGTTCTTTCCCTATCTATTGGACCGCATCACGGGGCAGATGGACGCCAGGTCCGATGAAGCATTACTGCCTGACGCTCACCGGTGACCTGCTGCCGGGCGCCGAGCGGACGGCCGCAGTTGCGGCGCTGGCCGCGGCACTCAAGCTGTCCGAGGCGCAGGCCGGGGCCTTCCTGAATGGCCGGCCACACCCATTGCGCGGCGAACTGTCACAAGAGCGGGCCCAGCAGGCGAGGGCGGGTCTGGAACGGATCGGGGTAGGCTGCCTGATCCGCGAAGTCGGGGAGGGGACGCTCGAGCCCGTATTGGCGGCCGATGCCTTTCGCCGTCCGAGTCGGCTCAGCCTCACCGCGGCGACGATGCGCTGTCCCAGTTGTAGCGCCGAGCAGCCGCCAGGCGAGGTCTGCCAGGATTGCGGAATCGTCTTCGCGAAGTTCGGCAGGCCTGCGACGCCCCGGCGTGCGCCCGCGGCCCGGCCGGAGGCGCGCCCATTCCCCTATGAAATAGTAGGCCAACTCCTGCTGCTGATCGTCCTATGGGCACTGGCGCTCGCCTTCTGGAGCCACTGGAAGAAGGACCAACTCCCGCCGCCCGATTTCTACGACACCGCCCGCCTGGATGAGCCGCTGCAGACCCCGACCGCGGCCAGACCCTTCCAGGTCGAGGCCGAGGGCATCGTCTACACCATCGAACCCCTCTACGACTACCAACTCGACGGGGTCGTCGTGAGCCTCCACGACAGCGACGTCTTCTGGGATATCTATCACTTCAAGGACTGGAAAGACTTCATCAACATCCGCGACCTGTGCGTGGTCTGGGGCGGCAACGTCACCACCGGGGCCTTCCGTGCCATGTCCTACCACAACACCACCTGGACCTGCTGGGTCGCGAGCCGCGGCACCGGGTCCGCGGCTGCCTTCGCCACGGATCAACTCTCCAACAACCACCTGCTGACGCAGGACCCACTGATCCGGCGGGCGCTCAAGTCCGCCGAGCTCGGCGACCAGGTGCGCTTGCACGGCAAACTGGCGCGCTACTCCCATGCCGACGGTTTCCAGCGCGGCTCCAGCACCAGCCGCACCGATCAGGGCAACGGCGCCTGCGAGACGGTTTACCTTGAGGCCTTCGAGATCACGCGCAAGGCCAACACCGGCTGGCGCCTGGTCTATCGCAGCAGTGTCACGACCGCGCTCGCGGCCTTGCTGATCCTGACGGTGTTGTTCTTCGGGTCAATGGCGCGCGGGGTGCAGGACTGAAGGCGAGTGGGTTTGTTTTTAGCTTGTTCTTGACTCGTCACTCAGGGGCAAAGATGCACACCCGATTGCGGCCGGAATTCTTCGCCTGATACATGGCCTGATCGGCGCGCCGCAAGAGTGAGTCGGCGTCGTCGATGTCGGACGGATACAGGCTCACGCCGATGCTGGCGGTGACGGACACGGGGGTCGCTCCAGAAGTGTGGCGCCGGCATCGACCCAGATCCGTTCTCCGTCCTTGCGCATCAGCTCCAATTGGGTCCGGAAGATCCCGCGCGCGTTCAGGATGGGGTAGGCGGCGTCACCCGCCGCCTGATAACCGGCATCGTCGGCCTTGATCACAATTCCGGCCACCGGGAGCGCCGCACCCCAGTGCGGCGCGGCCTATCCGCAGAACGCAGCACCGCGGTCGCTTGCGAGGCCGCGCCGCATTGGGGTGCGGCGCTCCCAGGTCCGGTACATCCAAGGCTGAAGCCTTGGACTCCGGCCCGGGGCGGCCGGAACCCTGACCAAGGCCAGAACCGCGACTGGCAGCGCCCGGGCCTTATGGCCATGGTCGCAAGACCAGCCTGCACCGCGACCGCGGGCCGGCGGCGGGCGTTCGGCTGCACCCCGTGCCGCCGTTGGGGGTAATTGTAGCATCGGGCGAACCGGGTCCGCCGCGCCGCGGTCGCGTACCGCCGCGCCCGGGTGTCATCGCGGCACCCGATCGCACCTGGTCCTGCATTCCGACCCCAACGGGGTCGGACATACCAGCCCAGGGCAACGCCCTGGGTATGCCGGGTAGTACAGCCCAGCCCTGAAAGGGCGTGACATAAGGTGCCCCGCGCTATGTCACGCCCTTTCAGGGCCGGTCTGCAGTGTCGCGCGCACGCCCATGGGCACCTGGAAGCCGATGGTGGTGCCCTGGCCCGGGGTGCTGGTGAGATCCATCTCGCCCCCCATCGCGGCGACCAGGCGGCGGCAAAGCGCCAGCCCCAGGCCGGTGCCGCCGTAGCAGCGGGCGAGTGAGTTGTCGCCCTGGTTGAACAAGGCAAAGAGCCCGGACTGGACCCCGGGGGTCATCCCAATCCCCTGGTCCTGCACCTCGAAGCGCACCCAGCGTTGCCCGCCCTGGGTCGCGACGGGTTGGACCCGCAGCGTCACTGCCCCCCGCTCGGAGAACTTGACCGCGTTGCCCAGGAGTTGGCCCAGGACCTGGCGCAGGCGGGCGGGGTCCGCGGTGACGACGGCTGGCAGGCCGGCGTCGACCTCTTGGACCAGGGTCAGCCCCTTGGCCGTGACGGGGCCTTGGCTGTCTTGCACGAACTGCTGGAGCATTCCCCCCAGGTCGAACGCCTGCATCGCGATCTCGATCGAACCCGACTCCAGTAGGGAGAGGTCGATGACATCGTTGACGAGGTCCAGCAGGCGCCGCGCCGACTCGTCGATCCGGGCGAGGAAACCGCGGCCCCGCTCACCTTGGACCTCCTTGTGCAGCAGATAGGCCATCCCCGTGATGCCGTTGAGCGGGGTGCGAAATTCGTGGCTGATATTGTCCAGAAAGGCGTCCTTGGCGCGGTTGGCGCTCTCCGCCGCATCGCGCGCCTGGGCCAGTTCCAGGGTCCGGGACTGCACGAGGTCTTCCAGGCGGTTGCGGTGCTGCGCCAGTTCGTAGTGCAGGCGCACCCGGGAGCGGACCACCGGCGGATTGATCGGCTTGTGGATGAAATCCACCGCACCGCCGGTCAGGGCCAGCGTCTCGCTCTCCGGGTCCGTGCGCGCGGTGATGAAGATGACCGGGATCGCGGCCGTGAGTGCCTCGTGCTTCAGCGCGGCGCAGACCGCATAGCCGTCCATCTCCGGCATCATGACGTCCAGAAGAATCAGGTCGGGACAGGGGTCCAGGCGCGCCAGGTCCAGCGCGGCCGGCCCCTTGGTGGCCACCTTGATCCGGTAGTCGGCCTGCAGGGCGTCGGCCAGGACCTGGAGATTGAGCGGCTCGTCGTCCACGATCAATACGACAGGGCGATCATCGTTCATCGTCAGATACCTGGGTGGGAGGTGGGAGTAGGGGAGGGGCAGGGGATGCGGACAGGTACGGTTCCAGCAAACGCGCGGCGGCCGGGTAGTCGAAGCGGTCGAGCCGGTCTTTCAGGGTGAGGTACAGTGCCTGGTCGGCGGCGGGCAGCGCCGCCTGCAAGTCGGCCGCCAGTTGGCGGGGAACCACCAGTCCCTTGACGAGCAGGGCCTGGATCTCGGTCAGCAGCGCGCGCACGGCCACGGGGTCGGCGGCGGCGGTCGCGGGCCGCGCGGCGGCAGGCGGCGGGAGCTCCGCGATCCGGTCCAGGGCGCGCCCGTGGGCCTCCGACAATAACTCCAGGGCCGCGGTCGGATCACGTCCGGCCCGCAGCTCGGCCTCCAGCCGGGCGGCGGCCCGGTGCAGGTCGATGGCCCCGAGATTGCCCGCAGTCCCCTTCAGCCGGTGGACCACCCGGTCCGCTTCGGCACGGTCACCACCGGCCAGGGCCGCGGCGATGACCAGGGCCTCGTCCCGGATGGCCGCGGCGAACCGGTGCAGCAGCTCGATCACCGCGGCCTGGCCGTCCCCGACTTGCAGGAGCGAACGCAAGTCGAAACCGGGGACCCTCAGGGTCTGCGCCCCCTCCCCACCCGCGGGGTCCGGCCCCGGCCGGGCGGGGAGAGCGACGGCGTCCGACGCGCCGACCCAGCGCCCCAGGGCGGCCGCCAGGGTCTCCAGGGTCACCGGCTTGGGCAGCAGGTCGGTCATCCCGCAGTCTCTGATCCGCGCTTGCTCCGCGTCCGTCACCCCGGCGGTCAGGGCGATCACCGGCAGGTCCGCCCAGGCCGGGTTTTCGCGGATCAGCCGGGTGGCGGTCAGGCCATCCATCTCGGGCATCTGCACGTCCATCAGCACCGCGTCGAAGGGCGCCTCGGCCAGACGCTCCAGTGCCTCTTGTCCCTGGGTTGCCAGGGTGACGCGGACCCCCAGCAGGCGCAGCATGTCGCCGATCACCTGCCGGTTGATCGGCTGGTCCTCCGCGACCAGGACCCGGGCAGCGGCCAGGCCGGTGCCGGCCGACGGGGCCGTCCCGGTCCCGGCGGGCGCGGCCGCCGCCATATGCAGGCGCAGCTCGAGGGTGAAGGTGCTCCCCGCCCCGGGGGTGCTCTCCACCTCCAGTTGCCCGCCCATCAACTGCGCCAGGTTCCGGCTGATGGCCAGCCCCAGCCCCGAGCCCCCATAGCGCCGGGCAATCGAGGCGTCGCCCTGGACGAAGGGCTCGAACAGCCGGGCGCGGGTCGCCGCATCCATGCCGATGCCGGTGTCTTGCACCGTCCAGCGCAAGCGTGCCCAGGACCCCGCATACCCGAGGCACTCGACCCGCAACCGGACCTGTCCCTGGTCAGTGAATTTCAGTGCGTTGCCGAGCAGGTTGGACAGGATCTGCTGCAGCCGCAGCCGGTCCCCCAGCAGACAGCGGGGCACGTCCGCACCGGTCTCGATCGCGAACCCGAGCCCCTTGATCTGCGCGACGTGGGCGAACAGGGAGCGCAGCGACTCCAGCAGGGTGCCCAGTTCAAAGGGGGCGATGTCGAGGCCCAGGTGTCCCGCCTCGATCCGGGAGTGGTCGAGGATGTCGTTCAAGATCCCCAGCAGACCGCGGCCGGACTGATTGAGCTTTTCCAGGTAATCGCGTGAGCGGGGGTCCAGGGGTTGGCGCAGCGCCAGTTCGGACAGACCGATGATCCCGTTCATCGGCGTGCGGATCTCATGGCTCATGTGGGCGAGAAACTCGGCCTTGCTGCGCGCCGCCTGTTCCGCCTGTTCCCGCGCCTGCTTGAGATCCGTGATGTCGTAGACGGTGTTGAGGACCTCATCTCCCTCCAGGGGCGTGGCCCGTGCCATGACGGTGCGACTGGTGCCGTCCTTACAGCACATGACGACCTCCATGGGCTCGAACAGGCTGCCGTCGCGTCTGGCCTGGTCCAGGCGTTCCCGGCGGGTCTCCAGCACCCATTGCCGGTACGCGGGATCCGGCGCGGCCTGGAGTCCCAAGTCCGTCCAGGTGGGGATATCGGCCAGGGTGTAGCCGAAGGTCGCGGTAAAGGCGGCATTGACATAGGTCACCGCGCCCGCCTCATGCGCGAGCACCAGGGGGACCGGCGAGGCTTCGATCACCGCCCGGGCGCGGGCCTCGCTGGCCACCAGGGCCAACTGCGCCTGGCGCTCGGCCGTGATGTCCCAATTGACCCCGATCAGACGCTGGGCCGCCCCGCCGGCATCCCGGATCACCTTACCGGAGGAGACGATCGAGTGCAGCGAGCCGTCCGGCCAGGTGACTTGGAAGCTGCTGCGAAATGCCGCTTCATGCCCCGCCATGATGGCGTCGAGGATGGCCTGCATCCGGGGCAGGTCATCGGGGTGGAGCAGCGCGGTCCAGTCGGCGTAGGAGAGGGCGCCGACGCGCGGCGGCTGCCCATAGAGGCGATAGACCCGCTCGTCCCAGGTGATCCGGTTGCCGACCATATCCCACTCCCAGACCCCGATGCCGCCGGCCTCGGCGGCCAGTTGCAGCCGGTCGGTGAGGGTCTGTAAGGCCAGCGCGGCCTGTCGGCGCTCGGTGATGTCCACAAAGGCGATGACCACGCCGTAATCGGGGTGCCGAGCCGGCATGGCGCTGACCGAGAGCCAGGTGGTCCCGCCGGGCCGCACCACGCCCATTTCCACCTCCTGCACCGCCCGTCCTTCCCGCATGGCGTGCACGCTGGCGTATTCGTCCGGCGGCATGGGTGTGCCGTCCGGGCGCACCAGCGGCCATTGCGGGTCGTCATAGGTGCGCCGCAGGTGCTCGTCCCGCGTGATTCCCAGGAGGCCTTCCGAGGCCCGGTTGCAGTCGATCAGGCGGCCCCGGGGGTCGGTGATGGAGATGCCGACCGGCGCCAGGTCATAGATGGTGCGCAGTTTGGCCTCAGAGGCGTTCAGCGCGGCCGTGCGTGCCGCCACCCGCGCCTCCAGGTGTGCCCGCTCGGCCTCCAGGGCCGCCTGGGTCTCGCGAATCTCGGTGACGTCATGCAGGCTCACCACCATGCCGCGGACCTCTCCGTTCTCCCGGATGGGCCGCTGGTCCGCCTCGATCCAGCGTATCCGCCCGCTCCTGTCGCTACTGGGCAGCGTCAAGTGCCGGGGCTCGCCGGCCAGGGTCGCTTGCAGATGTGGGGCGATTTGGGCGTAGATCGCCGGGCTTTCCACCTCCTCGATCCGCTTGCCTTGCAGGGCCTCCGGGGTGCTGTGATGGAAGGCGGCAAAGGCCGGATTGACCATCTGGTAGCGCTGGTCCTGGTCGACGAAGAGGAGCATCTCGCTCGCCGTGTCGACGACCTGCCGGTAGCGGTCGAGTGCCTGCTCCGCTCGGTAGCGTTCGGTGATGTCCTCCGAGAAGATGCCGATGCCGCCTACCTGGTCCCGGGCGTCGAGCCAGGGACAGACCTCCCAGCGCAGCCAATGCACCGAGCCGTCGGCGCGCTCGAAGCGGTCCTCGTCCGCGCGCACCGACTCGCCGGCCAGTGCCCGGCGGTGGACGTCCTTCCAGGCGTCCGGGATCTCGGGAAAGACCGCATAGTGTGACAGGCCGGTCAGTTCGCGCCCGGTCAGTCCGAAGTCAGCCAGCCAGCGGCGGCTGGTAACGATATAGCGCAGCTCCCGGTCGAACACGGCCAGCGCCGCTGGGGCGTGTTCGATCACCAGGCGCAGGCGGGTCTCGTTCTCCCGCAGCGCGGCCTCGGTCCGCTTGCGATCAGTGATCTCGGTGACGGTACCGTACATCCGCGCCTGGCGACCTGTTGCGTCGAAGATGAACTCACCGCGGCCGGCCACCCAATGGACGCTGCCATCGGGCCAGACCACCCGAAATTCAGCGGCATAGGGATCACGTCGTGCCATGGAACGCGCCAGCGCGGCATCGATCTGCGCCAGATCGTCCGGATGGACGCGGCTCTGAAAGGACCCATAGGTGCCGTCGAATTCGCCGGGCGGAAACCCCAGAGGCGCTCGTGTTCGCGGGTCCAGACGATGCGGTTGTCCGTGGTATCCCATTCATAGATGCCCAGACGGCCCGCGTCCAGGGCCAAACGCAGCCGCTCCTCACTCTCCCGCAACCGGGTCTGCGCCGCCCGGCGGTAGCGGACGAGCCAGGCCAGGCCGAGGCTGATGGTCAATCCGCCGCCCAGCACGGTGAGTGACAGCAGGGGAGTGGGTGTAGTCCCCGGCGCGGGTGCGCCGCGCAGCACCAGGGTGCGTCCGGCGACGCTGAGCGGGACCTCCTGGCCCAGCGGGTCGCGGATGACGGCCGCCGGGTCCGGGGCGGGCGCCCCGGCCGACCGCGCGCGGGCCGGATGGGTCTTCAGCACCCCGGCGACGCCGGGGGTTTGCGGGTCCAACAGGACCAGATCGACGGTGTTCGGCGGCAGTTGGGCGATCACCCCGCCCATGAGGTCGCCCAGGCGCAGCACGCCCACGGCAAAGCCGCGCACCCGGTCCCGCCGGGCCTGTGGGGTCTCGCCCGGGACGCCCGCCGGACCCTGGGGCACATAGACGATCAGGCTGTATTGGCGGGTGGTCTCCCGCGCCAGGATCAAGGGCGCGCTCGCCGCCGGCTGTCCGGTGTCACGCGCCTGCTCCAAGGCCGGCCGCCGCAGCGGGTCCGCGCCCTGGTCGAGTCCGAGCGCCTCGGCATTGCCGGGCAGGGGTGCGACCCGCAACACCGGGAACCACTCGGGGCGCGCGCCCGCCGGCCGCGGTTCCCCGCCGACCCGTTCCAGTATCCTGAACCCCGCGAGCCCCTCGGCCCGCACCTGGGCCTCAAAGGCGTCGCGCTCGCGCTCCTGCACCCGCGGCACCCATTCCAGTGCCTGCAGGCCCGGATGCCGTGCCAGAAACGGATGGGTGAAACGGGCGAAGGCGTCCGCGCTCACCGGTTCCGCGGCGTCACAGAACTGGGCCAGCACCTGCACATCGTCCACCAGGTGCGCAAGCGTCTTCGTCAGCGCCTGCGCGCTCACCGCGACCTGCTCACTGACCTGCGGCGCCCGCTGCCGGGCCTCCCAGCCCCGGACCAGCCACCAAGCCGTGATGCTGACCAGCAGGCCCAGGATCAAGGCCGCGGCCTCGGGCCGGTGTGCCCGCCAGGGGCCCCGCCGGTCGGTGAGCCTCGTCGTGTCCGCCTTTGCCATGTCCTGTTTCCCGGTGTCGCTCGAAAACCTAATCGTTGTCGTTGTCGTTGTCGTAAACGGAAAAACGATGCAATCCGGGGGGCGAGAGAATCCGGGGCACTACGATAACCTCGATTACGACAACGACAACGACAACGACGCAACAGCGTTCGCGAATGGACTTGGTTGACTTGGCGGGCCTTGATCATAATCCCGGCCAAGCCGCACCGGTGAGCGCACACGCTTGAGCCCGCTCGGACGATGGGAGCGCCGCACCCCGATGCGGCGCGGCCTCGCGAGCGACCGCAGCGTTGCGTTCTGCGGATAGGCCGCGCCGCACTGGGGTGCGGCGCTCCCGGTGGCCGGAATTATCATCAAGACCCACATCGGTGGTCGGTCAGGTAGCTTAGCCCAACCCGACAGAGCCCGCGACCTGGGGTCGAAGATTTGAGAAGGGCCGGGGCGGGCGGTCCTGCGGCCGTCCGCAGCGCGTCGTCAGTCCCCGTGGAGTGACTGACCCCAGAAGGCCAGTTCGGATAGTGCAAAGTGTCCGAACCAACAGTAATCCCAGTGCACCAGGCGTCCCACTTGACGTGACTTTACATAATATACATTATCGGCCATCATGACCATGCAGCGGACAGCGGCGGCTGGCCGCAGAACGCTTCCGTCTGACCAATCCCGCGGTGCTGCAAGGACTGCCCGAACTGTCCGGCCAGTGAGCGCAAGCCGCCGGGGCCAAAGGACGATGCACGGGCCGAGCCGGCTGGTCTATGGACCGGATCGGGCCACTGGCGACCCATTGCCATCATAAGTCATCCGACGGCTGACCGGCTCCTGCCAACTGCCAACCGGACGCCTCGGCGGTCTCAGGCACGCGTTCAGTCGCGCGGTCGCGCCAGCCACGTCAACACAGAGTCGCCTCGATGGAATCGGCAGCCGAGGACGTTGCAGTTGTCGGGTTCGGCCTGCCGATCTTGAGCCGTGCCGTAAACCAAAAGGTGCTGCCGCCACCAAGGGTGCTCTGCGCCCCGGCATCCCCGCCCATCGATCGGGCCAGGCGGCGGGTAATGGCGAGGCCCAGGCCGGTGCCGCCGTGCTTTCGGGTGAAGGAGTTGTCGGCCTGCTCGAAGATTGCGAACAGCCTGGACAAGGTCTCCGGTGCAATGCCGATGCCCGTATCCTGGACTTCAAAGCGCACCAGGACGCTGTCTGCCCTCTCCGCTTCGGCGGTGGCACGCAGCGTCACCGTGCCGGTTTCCGTAAACTTGACCGCATTGTTGGCGTAATTCAACAGCGCCTGTTGGAGCCGCGTGGGATCGCCCAATAACGTCCAGGGCACGGGCGGGGCCTCGACCAGCAGTCGGAGATTCTTCGCTTGCGCCTGACTACTGGAGTTTCCTACTTTCAATAGCTGGCGTTATTCATCGTTTCGGTCATGTCATTCATTGCGCTCATCCCTGGGAGCACGGACGGGACCCGGATGTTTCAGCGGGCGGGCCTCAGCGTTGATCAC
>Ga0247839_1006608_pt1 | contig 13236 bp, 19 predicted proteins | sample LaCruzMarch2015__6_FD_192405 | JGI IMG/M metagenome (GOLD analysis project Ga0247839, IMG submission 192405) | Freshwater microbial communities from meromictic Lake La Cruz, Castile-La Mancha, Spain - LaCruzMarch2015_16m | ecosystem: Environmental > Aquatic > Freshwater > Lake | place: Spain...
TTGTGCAAGGATGCTTTCATTATTAATGAGAGGGAGGGGGTTGTTGAAAGGAAAAATTATTATATAGAAAGGGATGAAATAATCTTTAAAAGCATTATAGAGAGGATGAAAGAATGAAAAGAAAAAGTGGCAATTTGAAAATGCAGAGGGAAAATCTAAATTTTATAGGGGGGAGATGAAATGATTGAGATTCTATTTGAGAGAGCAAATATTAATGTTGGAAAATTGCCTGTTCCAATAAGAGTTCCTGCAACCTTTTTTATAGGGCAGTTCAGAAGGCACTCTTTTATCGGCAACCTTTGGGATTTGGCATATATTTTCACAGGCAAAATGAGTTCAAATGCAGAGAGGATTGATGATTTTGAATGGGAAAAAGAGATTGATGATTGCAGGATGTATTTTAAAATCAGAGCATCAACAGAGGAGTTGGAGAAAGATTTTGTGCAGCAGTATTGGAATAAGTTTCTGATGTTCTCTCCATCTCTGGATGTTATTAAAAGGGTTGTTGGAAAACTATTTATTAAGAAAACAGATGCAAAAACTCAAAATAAGATTTCAACAACAACAATTGGGAGTTTATTAACTCTTTTTAACATTAAGTGGAGTGTTAAAGCAAATTGGGGAGATGTAGTTGGAAAATAAGCAATCATATGGGATTCCCAAATGGGAGATTGATTCTCATTCATCAGTTTTGCATAATGAAACTATGCATGAGATTTTGATTCTCATTCATAATTCTGCAATCTCTTTTGAGGGGAATCCTAATTTTTCTGATTTGTGCAAATATTATGCAGGAATCAGGCAGTTGTGGTTATATGTAAGGCAGATTATAACATCCAGAAAGTTGTTGCAGTATATTGAGGAAATGTTTGATGATGCTATTAAAAAAAAGGTTGCAGTTCAGAGAAAGATTTGGTTAAAAGAATTAATCTTTTTGGATGATATGCTTGAAATTGAGGAGATTATGAACTCCATTCTGGATATGATTATTAAGGTTTTGCAAAAAGGCAGCAGGTATTTTTTTAGAACATCACAATTTGTTTATGGGGATAAAATGATTGTTGATTATTTAAGGAATCAGGGAATAAGTGTTGCTGCTTTGGAGAATGATGAAGTTGCAGCAGATATAATTGGGGGGATAAATGAATCAAATGCAGTTCCAGAGGAGAAAGCAGAGGAGAAAGAGAAATGAGTGATGTTCTTTTAAATAATGATGATTTCTTTTTAAAGGAGAAAGATGATTTAAGAGATAAAATCTTTAATGTTCTCCCCAAACATCTCTCACATAATATTGTGGGTTTTGATGTGGAACTTTTTATCAGATTAATTTATGAGAAATGGATAACAGATGATTTTGATTGCTTGATTGCAATAACAGGAGAGAAAGGAACAGGGAAAAGCAGTTTGAGTTTAAGAGTAGCAATTGAGTATTATAAACTTTATTTTCCAGATAAAAAGTTTAATATGATTACTAATATTTTTTATGAATCTGATGCAAATGAAATCTTTGAAAAACTTAAAAGAATACCTAATGGGGATGTTGCAATCTTTGATGAATCATCCAGAATCATTTTGGCAGAGGAATGGAACAAAACAGGGAACAGGATGCTTAAAAAGATATTTGCAGAAATAAGAACAAAGCATCTTATAATCATTTTCTCCCTGCCATTTCAATTTGCAAATATTGATGCAAAATATAGGAACTCCCTGTTTAAATTCTGGATTATTCTTTTTAACAGGGATTTTGGAGTGATTTTGCAAAAGAATATTGCTCCAATTGGGGATGCATGGGGTTTGGAGTGGTTTAAGAAAGAGATGAAGTTTCTGGGAATCAGTTCGGATAACATTTCAGAGATTGATAAAAAGATAACAAAGCATCCATGTTTTTATCACAGGATAACATGGAAAAAACTCTCTGATTCAGTTTATGCTGCTTATTTAAAAATCAGGGATGATTTTGTTTATAATCATGATTCAGAGTTTAAAAGAAATCCAGAGCAGCAGATTTCAAAATCTGATTTAAAAATCCAGAGCAAATTAAAGGATAACTTAAAAGAAACCATTATTAATTTGAGAAAGAGGAACTATTCAATTTCTGATATTGCATCAATCACTAAAATTAAAAAGGATGAAGTTGCAGAAATCACAAAGGATATTCCTGTTGCTCAATCACAACCTAAATATCTTTTAACTCCCAAATATTTTTAATACCTTTATAAAAAGATTTTTCTATTTATAAAAAGAAAAAGTGGCAATTTGAAAATGCAGAGGGAAAATCTAAATTTCAGGCGAGTGGTGAATTAGTTGGAAGATGAAATAATAGAATGTAATGGCACTAACTATTCCCTGAGAAAGATTTTAGGGGAAGATGGCTGGGCAAAGTACCTCAATATGAGTGATAAAGCCCAGGGTGTAGCTAGGTTAATGGTGCACATGGACTTAGCACAGATGGAAATTGGGTTTGCGAGATTGGATGAGAAATTCAAGAAATTAAAGGAGGATTGATGCAACATGAAAGGATATGATATAGATTTTGGAGATGGAGGGTTACTTGGAGGGATTGTGAGAGGAGTTAAAAGCATCAGTAATGCTGCAAAGCAGGGAAAGGATGCTGCAAAGAGTGTTCCCAAAGTGCATAAAAAACACCACAGGAAACAGCATCACAATCAGCAAAATAATGGCATGAGTTTCCAGAGAGGAAATGGAGGAGGAGGGATGACTATAATCCGATTTTGAATTTGAATGATTCAGCAACCAATTTTCAGGAGTGATGAACAGCAGCAGAGCAGCAGATATAACTCTCCAATATCAACAAATGTTCCAACATCTGCATTTGTTAAATATGCACATTCAGATATTAAAAAGGCAGCAACATCATCAGCATCTCCAAATATAACAAAAAGTGATGTTGGAGTTTCTGCTGCTGCAAATGATTTAAGAATCAATCCACCAACTCCATCTGTAAAAAGAACTGCATTTGTTGGGAGTGATAACATAATCTATGGAGAGGAATATCGGGGAGTTTCAAATGCAGTTCCAGAATCCACAATTTATGGAAATCAGGCAAAAGAGGAGTTGGAGTTTCAGAAAAAACAGGCACAACCAACATTCATGCAGGGAACTCCCAGAGTAAAAACAGAGTATAAATGGATTAAAGATGAATCTCCTGAAAGAATCACAGGGATTGAGTTTGATTCAGGAGAGAGAAAGATGTTTGATTCTCCAAAAAGCAGCAGCGAATTTGCAGAGTGGAGTTATAAAAACAACCTTTTAGTTTCTGAAAGGGAAAAGAATCTGCTTGAAAAGGAAAAGGTTGATGTTTTCAAAGATGCAACCGATTTTAATAATAGGATGTTTCTTAAAAGCAACTTTGGAACAGAGAGTTCAGTTGATGCTATGCAGGGAATAATTGATTCCAAAACTGCATCAAAGAGCAAAGAGGAACTATTCTCCCAGAGAGCATCATCAAATGAGTTGAGTTCAATAATTTCCAGAAATACAAATAAAAGAATTAATCTTTTTGATATTAAAAACTTTGGATGGAGTGCAGCATCATATCTTTCAAATCCAAAGAAAGTTGCATCATCATTCTTTTCAGGAGTTGCATTTGGAATAACTCCCCTGATAACAACAGGAGCATTTGCAGTTAAAGGATTAATCTCTGAAACAATTGAAAAAAGCAAATATCCAGAATACTATCAGGGAAAGAATGATAATTTTTTAAGCAGGGGAGTTTCAAACTTTGGAAACCTTAAAACTCAATTTGTGCAAAATCCTTTTGGAGTTGGAGGAAATCTCTTTGCTCAAACAATCACAGGTATTGCAGGAGGATTTGCAGGGAGTTCATTAAAGAACACTCTGAAAGATGCTTTAAAGGAAAAGGTTGTTGTATATCCCACAAAGGAAAGTTCAATAAGATTAATCAGGAAAACAACAGGGGAGAGTTCAGAGTTCATTCCAGAGATTTCAGGCAGGGTTTATAGAAAGAAATATGTTATTGCTCCCAAAGTTGAAAGTATTTCCTATGAATCAGATATGCAAACAATAACAAAAAATGCTCTTTATGTTGGCAGGGAAAAGAATGTTCTTAATACTGCAAAAACAATTCAGAATCCAAATTTGATTAAAGGAGGTTTCGGATTTAAGGAGAGTGATTTCTCTTTTGGAGCAAAGGGAACTTTGAGAGATGTTGAAAGCAAATTTATTGAAACATCTTTTGGAAATAATCCCATCAGAGCATCAACATCTCTTTTTGGAAAGTGGAAAATAGACAAAGCATATTTTGGAAAACCAAATTCTCTTTCAAATACTCAATCCTATTCTCTGCTTGATATAACAAAGATTAATGATGTTGAGAGAACAGCAGGATTTGTTTCATGGGATAGTTTTGCAAAGTATAAATTTGGCAATTTTAAAAGTTCAGTTAATCAATTCATTTCAAATAAGAGGGGAGGAGGGATGCTTGAATCTCCAAAGCAATCATCATTCTTTGATTCAGCAACAGAATCAACAGCAAAACCTTTTTTTATTGAAAATCAGATTAAAAGTTCAGGAACACAATTGTTTATAAATCCAAATCTGATTTTAGGAAATATAAGAAATTGGGATTCAAAAAAGAGAGAGGTTGATTCAGATTTGGGTTTAAAAAGTTTTTTATCAATTAAACCAATAAGTGATACTGCAACTTTGAATTATAAGAAATTGGGATTCAAAACTCCGACTGATTCCAAAAATACATTTAAGATTAATCCTATTGCATTTCAATTCAAATCATCTGATAAATTGAGAACTGATGCAGTTCCAAAGGTTAAAATTGATGTTGCAACAACATCAAAGGTTGATGCAGTTCAGATTCAAAATCACAACTTTGGAGAGATTGAACTCCCAAAAGTTTCAAATAAAACAAAAAATTATTTAAGATTTGGTTTGAATGAGTTCAGGATGAATACATCTCATTTGAGAAAAGTTAAAGGAAAGAAAGAGAAAGGAATTATAAGGATTAATCCTTTTCTCACACCATTTAGAGCATTAAAGGTTTTTGGAGGAATATGAAAATGGCACAGCATACAGGGGCAGCAGGGGCATGGATTATTGGGATTGTTGGATTGTTTATTGTTATTGTTACTTTTGCTGCTATGAGTGAGCCATTTGCTCAAATCTATTCATCTTTTTATAATTTAACAAATGATACTGATGCACATGAAACTATGCAGGTTACGAAAGCAATTTGGAATAAACTGCCAATTGTTCTTTCAGTTGGAGTTTTGTTGTATATAATTGTGTATAGTGTTAAAAAAGAGCCAGATGATTATTCACTTTGAGATGGAGTAAATTATGAGATTAAAATTTTTCCTGTGGATATTTGTATTTGTTGCAGTTTGTGGTTTTGCTGCTGCATCATTAACAGATGGGCTTATTTATTATTTTAATCTGGACAATAAGAATTTAACCAACTCTGTTGCAGGAGGAGGGAATTTGGTTACTGATAACTCTGGGAGTGATGTTGTTGCTGGAAAATATCCTGTGGGAACTAATGTTGCAAATTTTAATGCAAATTCAGAGGGAATGAGAACAGCAGCATATAATCTGATTGAAAATGTTTCAGAGTGTTTTTGGTTTAATAGAACAGCAAATTCAGTTGGTTATTGGAGTAGATATGCTCCAACATCTGAACATGATTATTTTGATATTATTAGTATGACTTCTCCGAATGGGGTTAGGATAGAAAAATTGGATGGAGCAGCAGCATATGTTAAAGTTGATATTCCAATAACAACCAATATTGCATGGCATCATCTTTGCATGGTAAAAAATGGAACACATATTTGGGGATATTTGGATGGAGTATTAAATGGAACATCATCAGGAACAGCAGGAGTAACAGGAACAAATACAGATACAATTAAAATTGGAGAATCAGTTGCCAATAATCCTAATGTTGCTATTGATGAATTTGCTCTATGGAATAGAACACTTTCAGCAGCAGAGGTTTTAAGTGTTTATGGAGGTTATTATCCTTTTGCATCAAATGAAACTCCATCCGATACTGCTCCCCCAAATATAACAATAGTTGCTCCATCAAATTCAACATTCTATTCAAATATTGATTTTAATGTTTCAATAGATGAAAATGGGAGTTGTTTGCTGAATGTAAGTGATATTTGGTATAGCATGAGCAACTACTCTGGGAGCAACAGGAATTTCACAGCAACTCTCCCAAATACTCTTTTTGAAACTTTGGGGAGTTATAAAGCAACTTTCAAATGTAATGATACCACAGGAAACACCAACACAACTCAATACAGGGAATTTCAAACAGATGCATATGCAATCAACTCCTGTGTTCTACTTAATGCATCAACCAACTATGAACTGAATGAAAATGTTGATTCAGCATCAGCATATTGTATTGAAACCAATAATATTAATTCTCAACTTTTCGGAAACAATTATGTTATAAACTCAACAGGAGGAGGAACAGCAGGAGTATATCTTAATTCAAATTCCACAGGGATTAAAATTAAAAATTTGGAATTAAAAGGATGGGATTATGGAGTGATTTTAGAGGGGAGCAGGCATGGAAAGTTAAGCAATTTAACCATTCTTAATGTTGATGTTTATAGTATTGAGATAAAAGCAGGAACTCATCCAGGCCATATTCCAGAGAGCAATTATTCAATAATCAACAGCAACATTTTCAATTTAACATTTGCAACAAATGAAAATGGGGATAACAGCACGAGAAACAACATATACAACAACATATTCCATTCTGAAATCAATTGGGCAATATCTGAAAACTATTTGGGAAACTATTGGAACAGCAGCAAATCATCAGGATGGAACATTATGAATGGAACTTATTTTGGAGGGAACTATTGGGTTAATCCATCTGGAACAGGATTCTCTCAATTGTGCAGAAACCTTAATAATGATTCAATCTGTGATGTTTCTTATTCTTTGGGAATGGCAAACAATACAGATTATCTGCCATTAACTAATAACACCGCAGGAATTAATATCACTTTTTTTGATGCTATGAATGGCAGCACAATCAATCTGCTTAATGGAGTGTTCCAGAATGGCACAGATTCAGTTAATTTAACCAATTTGGGCAGTATTGCTCATATTAATTGGGATGTTCTCCCAAAGGGCAATTTAACCCTTATTCTTTCAAAAAGTGGCATCATAAATGCAACCTTTAATATTAATAATATTAACAGGAGTGATGAACTGCAATTTAAAGTATATTTATCACAGCACATCTTTAATATTTCCTATTATGATGCAAACACATCTGCAACATTTCTCATTCCTGTAAATTTAACTGCTGCTCCATATCTTAATGGGAGCAACAGGAATCTTACTTTCTCATATGTTGCTGATGATGGAACATCAGGAACTCTCTGTTCTAATTGCAGAAACTTTTCGGGGAATGTAAGTGTTGCAACATTTGGAAATCATACAATAAACATCACAGGAGCAAATGATGTTTATTCAGAAGTAAGGCAGTTTTTCACAACTCAATATTATGCAGCAATCAACATCACATTTATTGATGAAAGAACTTTGAATCAGTTTGATATAAATGGAACTAATAGCACAACTTTCATGGTTATTTGTGATGATGGGAGAATCCAACAATATGATGTAAAGGGGAGTGGATTAACCAACATCTCTGATTTTTATGTGGAGTGCAATTATACAAAGTTTAAAACAATAGTTTCATATCCGACAGCGAACTATTATAGAAGTTTAATCCCAAAGAACACAGAATCAAATCAAACTTTCTATTTAGTTAATCTGCTTAATGATGCAGCAGTTTCAATTGCTTTGCAATTTGAGGGGTTGGAATCATTTAACAATCCATCAATTGAACTCACAAATGGCAACAGAATCATAATCAAAGATGTTCCAGATGTTCAGAATAAGATTGTTGCATATCTCATGCAAAATTATGAATATGTAATCAGCGTTTATTCTGGAACAGGAGATGTTCGGGTTTTGGGAAATTTGGTTGCAGATGCATCAGGCACAAAGGTTGTAAGATTAAATGCTTTGGATTTGATTCCTGAATACTCTCTCCTGTTCGGAAATGTTTTCACAACCTATGAAATTAATGAAACTTATATCAGAGCATCCTATTATGATGCATCAGGAACATCATCAGTAGTTAATTTAACAATCTTTAATTTCAGCACAGGAGGAGATATTTTGTGGAGTAGCCAAAACACAGGAAACAACATCACTTTCACATGGCTTAATGCGGTTGATAACTCAACAATTTATGTTTCCAGAATGAAAGTTTCCCATGCAGTTTATGGGGAGTTTAATGAAACTCAATCCATGCAGGTTGGAACATCACATTATGGCAGTTTAGTTGATTTGCTTGATGAAATCCCAGATGTGTATAGAGAGGATGCAGAAGTTTGGAAATCCTATTTGGTTATAATCTTTTTAATTCTTTTAACTTTGGTTTTTGGGAGTGCATCTGCCAAAGTGGGAATAGTTGTTGTTTCAACAATCAGCATATTCTTTTGGTATATCGGATGGTTGAATCTGAAACCTGCTGCAATTGTTTTAATCTGTGCATTACTTATTGGGAACATATTAGGAACTAAAAGAACATGAAAAATCACAGGAGGATTTAAGGAAAGATGAAAGCAACTCACATCAGTTTATTCCTGCTATTCCTTTATGTTTCAATTTCAATTGTTAATTCATCAGGAGTTTATAATTCTGAAATATTTGTTGGGAGCAATCCTGCTTATAATTCAATAACATCAGATTTTCAGGAGGTTTATAATCAAACAAATGGGAGTGCATATAAAGATATTTCAGCAGATGATTATGGTTTTAGAACATCATGGAATTATTTCACAAATCTCTGGGGAAAACTTAAAAACTTTTTCTCTCTCTCATTAAACTTTGGAGGGTTTTTAAACAGCACATTCCATGCTCCAACATGGCTTACTATTCCTTTAAACATCATAATTTATGTGATTTATATGCTTTCAGTATTGGAAATTTTTGCAGGGAAAAAGGTATTATGAGGATTTAAAAAATGAGTTTTAATCAAACAGGATTTCAATATCTCATGCAGGGAGATTTGCTTAATGCTTTTTGGGGAACTATGGTTGCAGCATGGGGAATGTGGGCGTATGTTATAGTGATTTTAATAACTGATGTTGCAATTGGTTTAAAATCAAAGAGTGGAACTTTGGTTGTTATTGCAAACCTGATTTTATTAACTGCATTTCAATCCTTTGTTCATGAAGTTGCTCAAAAGATTATGCTTATTGCAACAATTTTGGTATTAACTTTTGTTTTATATTCGGTATTTGATAGGTTGAAACAATCAGATGGTTGAATCATGGCTTTGTAGGATTGAGAAAGAAATTAAAAATAATAAGATTATGCAGATTCCATCAGAGAGAACTCTTATTTGCAATCTGGATAAAATTGCAAAAAGGATTACTACTCACAACCTTTTTTATGATAAAAAGAAAAGAATGGTTATTGCAATCCCAAAATAAAAAATCTTTTTGGGCTTTTGGGAGAGAGAACTTTTCTGAACAGGATAACATCCCATTCTCTCTTATTTCCTGTTTTCTTTTGTTTTCTCTCCCAAATTTCCATTTATAAAATGTGAGAGAATACCTTTATAAAAGTTTAAAAGAGAAAAAGAACACATAAAATTTATTGGAGGATTATAACATGGCAGATTATATTGGAATAACTCTCACTTTGGTTATAATTGCAGTTGCAATCATAATTGGAATGGTTGTTTTTGCAAATGTAAGCACAGCAGTTGATAGAACAACTTTAATGACAGCAACTTATAATGGAACAGGATTGCCAAATGAAACTCTCACAGGATATGTAGATACCTATGGTTATAATGCATCCTTTGAATCTCTGGGGAGCAACGCAAATTCGGGCTTTAAATTATTGGCAGTTGGATTAATTGTTTTGGCAGCAGGAGTTATTTTAGGCATACTGCTTGGATTCGGAAAAAATTAAAAACAGGAGGAACAGAATATGGCAGATTATATAGGAACAACCCTTTCACTTGTAGTGATTGCAGTTGCAGTTATTATAGGGCTGGTTGTTTTTGCAAATGTAAGCACAACAATAGACAGAACATCTCTTTCAGCAGCACAGAACACAACTTTTGATTCAGTTGTTTCCAACACAAATTCGGGCTTTAAATTATTGGCAGTTGGATTAATTGTTTTGGCAGCAGGAGTTATTTTAGGCATACTGCTTGGATTCGGAAAGTAAAGTTCATCAGCAACCAACAAAGTTTTTTGCCAACTTTATTTGAATGGGAATCACAACACCCCCATCTATGATGGATTGTGATTTCCATTTTTTTAAAAACTTTTTTTAAATAATATAACAAAAGATTTATGAGGACAAAAAATGATTATTGAACTTTATATCCTTTTCATACTGATTGCAATTGCTCTGGGATTAATTGGATTTTTCACAAAACAGGCACATATCTCAATTATTGCCATGATATTCTGTGCAATTCTCTCCCTTTCATCTTTTAGTGTTGAAAAATCTTATTGTGGAGTTTGCATTAACACAACCAACTCAACCTGCATTTCTGGGAGTGCCTGTGCAGTTCAAATATTTAATTATGGAGAGTTTGCTTGGCTTTGGGGAGGATTAACAATATTCTTTTTCCTATTTGGAGCATATGATATGCTGAAACAATTGCTTTTTATCAGAAAACATGAATGAGGATTGAGAGAATGGATGATGATGATAAAGAAAAAACAAAAATAGTTGTTCAACCCCCACAGAATCAGGCAGAGATTATTAATGAACTGCTTGATTTAAAAGCAGTTCCAAAAGATTTGCAACTGAAATTCTGGGCATTTCTGGACAGAAGTCATGCACTTACTTTTTATAATGAGGGAGATGAAAAGAGGTTGATGAATCATTTTGAGATTCAAAAAATGTATTTGCTTTTATCTGTTCCCTTTGGAAAATATACTCCTGAATTGGAGATTCAGTTGCAGCAGATTAAAATGATTTTCAGGAACAGAATTAAAATGAGTGTTGGAACTCTCACAGGAGCAAATACAAAAGTTAATAACAGGAGTTTATTAACAACACAGATTTCTCAAAGTTTTGTGCAGAAACCAAATGAGGATTCAGGAGCATTTTTGCAGAAAATAGGAATTGTTAAAAGATAAAAAGTTGGGAGGGAGAGAAAGATGAATATTGTTTTGGATTTATATTATATAATTGGTTTTGTTGCAGTTTTATTTATAAATATGATTCTGCTGATTCTAATAGGCATCAGAACTCATGCTATTCAGGAATTGAAAGCATCCTTTTCAAATGCAACTCTCCTGTTTGTTGATACAGGGAGTGATTATGTTTTAACAACCACAAAAGATGATTACTCAACAGGTATTCTCAAAGCATCCAGATTCTTTTTCATAAAAACGAGAGATTCAATAAAAAGGGATAGGGAGAAACATTTGAAATATGGCTTTGCATCAATAAGTGTTCCATATACTATTGGAACAGAGATTGCAGCAATAACCCAGAAAGCATCAACAGAGGAGAAACCAATATTTTCTCAACTGCAATTGGATGATAAAGGAGAGGTTATGCTTGATGATTCTGGAAATGTAAAAATGATTGAGGGAGTTTCAGCAGAGAAAGATGCAGAGGGAAATATTATTTGGAAACCCATCCCTGAAAATCCAAAAATAAAGAAACTTTCATTTGCAGGAATCTCAATTGCTCTGGATAAAGTTATTTATTTTTTCAGCAGCATCACTCCATCCCAGATTCAGAGTTTAGTTCAGAGAGAGGTTTTGGAGCAATCTGCTGATTTAAGAAAGTTTGATTGGAAAGTTGTTTTATATGTGGTTTTGTTTATGATTGGAGCAGGAGTTGTTTATATAATCATCAGAGGGAATAATCCTGCAACACCAACAATCAATATTGATGCAGGAACATTAAGGAGTATTATGAACACAACTATTTTAAGTGGTTAAATGAGGAAATTATCATGGCAGTTTATTATGATTTGAGAGGAGTAATTGCATTTATAGTTGTTGGAATAGTTGCACTCATATTAAGTGCAATTATTTCAAAAAGATATTTTTGCAGGTATTGTGAAAAAGAATTGGGATTTGTTGAATGGTTTATATATGGTTGTCATAAAAATTGTTTTAATTTCTGGGATTTTAAGTGGTTGTGGGAATGGTTTGTAAGGGGGGGGAGAGAGAAATGAAAGGTTTTCCTGATGGATGTGATGATTGCATGATTAGAATTTTGGGATATAAGGATGAAAAAAAGAATGGAGAAAAATGAATAGTGAGAATTTATGTGATTTTAAATTGTGGCTTTATGAAAATACTGATTTAACAGAGGGAACAATAAAAAATTATATATCTGTTCTAAAAGATTTAAATATCAATCAGGATGTTGAGAATATTGGGGAGTTTATAAACAAAAGCATTATGGAAAAGAACAGAAAAACAAATGCATCTGTTCTCAAATTTGCTTTAAAGAAGTTGATGATTTTCTGGAAAAGGCAGGATGTTCTTTCTCAAATTGCCATCATCAGAAAGCAAAAAAGGAAAAGATTCGGGCATTATGCAGATTTTAACATCCTTAAAAGCATCTGTGAGGGAATAGAAACTCCTGAATTAAGGATGATTGCTTATATACAACTTTATACAGGAATCAGAGCAGCAGAGGTTATTGGCATCAGGCACAAAAACATCTCATGGGATTATGATTTGGGAGCAACCATTCAGATTGTGGGAAAGGATAACAAAAAGGAAACAATCTTTATTCCCATTCAAATCTGCACAGAAATAGGGCTTAAACCCTTTTTGGATGAAAGGAGAATGATATTAAGGCATCCTTTTATTGTTCCCTGTTCATCTGCTCTCTCTGATGAAATTCAAAGCACATATATGAAATATTGGAGAGCATTAAAGGTTGCTGCAAAAAATAAGGGTATTCCAGAGTTTTCAACCCATGATTTCAGGAGAAACTTTGCTCAAAGGATGATTGAAAGGGGTTTTCCTTTGGAATCAGTTCAGAAAGCACTCCATCACTCCAATATAAACAACACTTTGAGATATAAGGAGGATTCTCCTTTTGATTTTAAGGAGTTGATGAACTCCCTTTATAAGTAAAGTTCTTAATTTTTAGGCACTATGAGAAGTGTTCATAAAAAGTGAGATTAACAAA
>Ga0247839_1006630_pt1 | contig 13196 bp, 3 predicted proteins | sample LaCruzMarch2015__6_FD_192405 | JGI IMG/M metagenome (GOLD analysis project Ga0247839, IMG submission 192405) | Freshwater microbial communities from meromictic Lake La Cruz, Castile-La Mancha, Spain - LaCruzMarch2015_16m | ecosystem: Environmental > Aquatic > Freshwater > Lake | place: Spain...
GCTTAGCTTGTTCTTTGAGCTGCTCTTCTTCTGTTTGTTTCTTAGCAGCGTTAGCCAAGGCACGCTCCTTTTCTGCAATTGCTAAGAGTTTGTCTGCCTCAGCCTTAGCTGCGGCTTCCAACTTTCGTTGTTCCTCCAATTTGGCTGTAGCTAGTCGCTCCTTATTTGCCTCCTCAGCTGTTAATCTAGATTTACGTTCTGCTTCTAACTTAGCCAAAACAACGCTTTGATTCTCTCTATCCAGAGCATCTCGCTTTGCTTGCTCCATAGCAAGTTGTTTTTGCGTTTCTTGAGCTCTAAGTTGTTCCTCCTTAATTCTAGCTTGTCTATCCTGCTCTACTTGCTGGGCGGTTTGGGTGTATTTCTGCTCTGCAACTACAAGTTCCTTGGTAGCCTCTTTTGCTTTTTCTTGCAATACCTCTTTACTCTTATCTATCCGTTTCTCTTCATAAGCAATATTCTGTTTTTCTTGAACTGCCTGTTTTTCTTCATACTGACGCTCTAATGCTTTCAACTCTGCCATTTCCTCAGCTTGAAAAAGAACCGAAAAATCCAACTTCGCCCCCGCTATGCCAGCACTTTTAATACGTTTTCCTTCTGCAAGATAGGCATCATAAATGGCCTCGGCTTTCAATTGTGGCAATTCAGTTCCTTTCGGAAAAGTGCTTATTATAGCTTGTACAGTTTTAGCTCTATCACCAGCACCAGACTCTAACGCTTGGCCTATCGCTCTTTCCTTTTGGGTTTTAGCGTCACCCATTTTAGCTAAATGAACCTGTTTAGCGTCCTTAGCGGCCTGTTCTCCTAAAAGTATCTTCTCTTGACGAACTTCCTCTCGTATCTTCTCCAGCTTATCCTGTTCAGCATTTTTTTCCTTCACCTGCTGCATTTTCTTTCCCTGTGCGGCTTCCTTCTCGGCTACTTCAGCTGCCATAAACATCGAACTGAAATCTAAGGCAGCAGTTGAACTTCCAGTTTTCTTTATTGACTGTTGTTGCGCTGTGTACTCCTCAAACATTGCCTGTGCCTTTTCCTGCCGAAAAGGATCGCTTTTCGGAAAGGATTCAACAAAAACAGCAAGTTGTGACGCTTCGTCTTTAGGTGCCGTCTTCAACCCTAAAAGAATTATATCTGCTTTTTGCTTTTGCTCTGCAGATTTTAATTCTTCCTCTTTCTTAAGAAAAGCTTCCGTTTTTATTCTGTCTTTAGTATCCGCTTTCCCAATCTCCTCTTTAATTGCCGCTTGTTCTGCAACATCAGCTGCGGCAAATAATTTCGAAAAGTCCATCTTTGATAATGCCGTACCTCCTAGCCTTGTTTTCTCATATTCTAAATAAATCGCTTCCGCTTTCTTTTCAGCGTATGGATCACCTTTAGGAAAAGTTTTAACTAGCCCAGCAATAGCCAATTTGCGATCTCCGTTCGAATCGAAAATAGCGTAATAAACTTTGTCGTTTTTTGCTTTTTCCTCTATCTTTTTACGCTCTTCGTCTTTTACGTTTGCAGCAGCGATTTTCTCCCGCATTTCCAATTCCAAAGCCTGCTGCTGCACAGTCATTGTGGCATTACTCTTTTTTTCAGCTTCTAATTTTACAGCACGCAATTCCTCAATCTTTTTTACCTGCTCTTTTGAAATATTTTCTGTTACACTTGCTTCTAACGCATTAGCGGCAGCAAAAAGGGATTTGTAATTTATTGTAGCAGATGTGGCCCCATCTTTTTTTCGTTCTTTCTGCAATTCCGTATAAATGATATCTGCTTTCTTAACTCTCAATGTGTCATTAAGAGGGAAAATCTGCACTAAAGCGTCAATAGTCTTCTTCTTATCTTCATTACCAACAGTGATAGCAGCTTTAATTTTTTCCTCTATAGATGCATTTTCTTGGTCTCGAAGTATTTTAGCAGCCTCTTCAATTTCAAATTTCTTTTGAGCTGCCAATTCAGCAAGTCTGCGTTTTTCCTCTTGTTCGCGAAGTAATCGCTCTTCCTCTTCCATTTCCTCTTTGGTATAGTCCAACTCATACTCAAAGATGTTTCGCTTAATCTGATAGAAAACTTTGGCAACGGATTTTCTAAATGCTAATCCATCCAAATCTTTTACCATGTCAACTTTGAACTCAAACAAAGGAACTTTTGTATTGTCAGGCCTAGCCATTCTCACATCGGTATCGATGTCTATCCCTTTTGTTGTATAGCCTGCCTTTTCCACGCGAATCACGTAGAGCTTGTTTATTTCTAGCTTTATTGCAAATTCTCCATTTCCAGGAGTAACGATTTTCTTCAGCTCTGTTAGAGTAGTTCCTGAGCCATCGGCATCTTCATAAACAGTAACTATAGCTCCTTTTATACTTTTCTCAAGTTCTTCTACTGTCCCTTTAAAATCCAGTGGACCTACAATATTCGATTTTAGCGTATCCTTGAGTGAAGGAGTTCTAGATTGACCAACACTACCAAATGAAATGCAAAGATTAAAAAGGAAGAAAACCACTAAAGTTCTTCCAAAAATAGAGGAGGTTTTTAAGCTTTTCATGGCTACTTTCCTACTGTTGTTATAATCTTATCACCACCTATACTTACAATGGTAAGCTCTATACGTCTATTCATTTGACGTCCGTCTGGATTATCCGTTCCATCTGGATTTTCATTTGGAGCAATGTGTTGAGTTTCACCCAACCCTTTAACCATCATTCGTTTTGATGGTATCTCACGATCCTTCAGCCATGCAACTACACTTTTTGCCCTGTTTAGTGATAATTTCAAGTTGTATTCATCAGTTCCACGAGAATCGGTATGGCCAGAAATTTGAACAACAACGGTAGGATTAGAAGTTAGAAAAACTAAGAGTTTATAAAGCTCTATGATAGATTCATCTCGGATATTAAACTTATCGAAATCAAAGTAAATCCTTTCCAAAATTATTTTCTGTCCTACTTTTAATATTTTAGTTCCGTCCACATTGGCATCAAGCAAAGTTGGGTCGTATCCCATAGACCGCTGAACTTCCATCTCTGCCAGCTCTTTCTCTAGAGCAATAATTTCGGCCTCTAACTCTGTACTTGTTACTGGCTCAGGACGCATTAAAGGTGATACTTCCTTTTCTGGGAATTTAATATGCGGAGTAAAACAAACATCATTTATTCCTTTAGAATGACCAAGTAGTGGAACTACGTCATCTCCAGAAGAAAGCTGCCAAACCCTTGGAGTATTACTCATATCACTTGCAATTACATACTCGCTATTCTTAGATATGAAAATCCCATTGTTCGAAGAATTTAATCCAACCATTGCATTTTTCACCTTTGCGTCCGTTGCATTCCAAGAGTATAGGAATCCATTCTTACTTCCTGAAACAATAGTCGTACCATCAGAAGAAACCCGAACGGCATTGACAGGGGAACTGTGCATAGAGAAATCCAATTGCTTACTGGAAGTAGTGCCATCCCATTTAGCTACAGTACCGTCATTGCCAGCGGTTACTACATAATTTCCAATTGGTGAATAATCGACAGCATTCACAGCTCCTTTATGACCATCATAAACTCCAACCAATTCCTCGGTCATTAATTCCCAAACCAAAGCGTTGCCATCATCCGAAACAGATACAAACTGCTTCCCATCAGGCGAAATAGAAAGACCATTAACCTTTGCTTCATGACCTAAGTATTTTTTCTCAATTGTACCGGTTTCTACGTTCCACAAACGAAGTGTAGAGTCTCCACTTGAAGTTAAAACATATTTCCCATTTGGGGTAAACTCGGCAGCGGTAATAACCGACCTGTGTCCTTTCATTATTTTATACTTTCCCCCATCAGGGATAGTCCAAAGGGTAACTTGACCATTGTTTGTTCCCGTAACAGCATACTTTCCGTTATTCGAAAAAGCTACCGCACTAACTTTATCAGTGTCTTCCAATTTTAGAACCTGTTTTCCTGAGGGTAACTCCCAAAGTCGTGCAGTTTTATCATCACTACCAGACATTGCATAAATCGCGCCACCATCGGACGATTGCAAACCAGTGCGATTAATGGCGTCAGGATCAGGACGAAGTGTGTAATCTTTTATTAGGTCACTTACTTGGGCATCTTTACCCAATACAGTTACAACAGCAGATGTATCATAGAAAAGCTCTCCTTGAACATATACGCAATACTCGCCTGGCTCCAATACTTGAACGTAGTTACTAGATACTTTATTTGGAATATAAGTTCCAATATACGCATCCGTATTCATATCCGTAACCGTCATTTCGAACTTCCCCACTTTGTACAGGGGATTTCGTTCTAAACTGTCCTTAATGTTGGTAATAGAACCTCTAACAACGGTATAAACTGGGTCCACATCGAAAAACGTAACCCGATAAATATCTCGTTCACCAAATCCTTCATCGGGTCTAAATTGAGAAGTATAGCCATATCTCCCCGTGGTGCTCATGGAAATATTGAAGTCGTCATCCACCGTATTTATAGGATATCCCACATTCTTCGGAATTCCAAAAAGCCCGGTGACTTCATCAAATTCAGACATAAACATATCGAACCCCCCCATACTCGAATGTCCTTCTGACGAAAAATAAAAAGACTTACCATCAGATGATAAGTGTGGGAAACTCTCGTTAAATCGAGTATTAATTACATCTGGAAGCTTAATTGGAGTACCCCACGTGCCATTGGGTAATTTTCTTGCATAGAATAAATCCGTTCCTGTTTTGGTTCGTTCTTCTAGTTCACGAGAAAAGAAAAGTAGATTCCCGTCTGTTGACATACTTGCGGTAGTTTCAATATCGTCAGAGTTTACATTTCTACCAATGTCATAGTACTCATCAAAGAACCTACCTTTTCTAGGAGACACGTAAATATCATCGTATCCATCATAGTTATCAATATAGACCATTAACTCTGACCCATCTGCCGAAACCCCTACAACTTCTTCATACCATTCAGTATTAACTGAAGAACCAATGTTTCGCGCCTCACGAAACTCTCCTTTTGACGTTCTGGCAAGAAATATATCTGGTGTTTTATATCCGTCATAATCCAATTGTAAGCCTAAACAATCTGGACGTTTGGTTGTAAAAACTATGAACGACTCATCTTCTGGAATGAAAGGATTGTAATCTGGATATGCCGAATTTACAGTGCTTCCAAGATTTTCAAATTTCACATTTCGCGGATATTTTACGAGCTGTTTTGCATTAAAGCACATTTCAATCATTCGAGAACCAGTAATAATGTTATCCTCTTTACCTCGCTGTATGTCTTTGTATTTGTTGAATGTAATAATAGCCTCATCAAATCTATTAGCAAACATGTAAGCCCTGCCCAATTGATATATGGCCTCCTTCGGGAACTTAGGTTGCTGCACTACATATTCCAAATAGGAAATAGCTAATCGTTTGTCGATATTAGTTTCTAAATAACTTGCCCCAATGTAAAAGTTCAAATCAACATCAGCTGGAGACTTTGCTAATAAGACCAAAAAATCCTCTAGACTTGCACGGAAATTGCCGTTCCAATAGTGCTCCATAGCACCTTTCAAGGTAACCTTTGATCTCCGCTGCTCTCGTTGTTCCTCGGATTCAACTATTTCTTTATTGAGCTCTTCTTCAGTCACTTGCCGAATGTCTCTAGACTGCGCTAGAGCCTCACTTATAGGAGAAAACAAACACGCTGCAAGAAACACAAACCAAAAACTTTTAAAACTCATTCTTCCGCGCTATTTCTCACTACAATACTACGTAAAACACGTAAGGAATATACTTGATTCCAACAAATACTGCTAGGGCTTAAAACTACAATAATGTAATGAATTATGAATCCACACAATTCACGTATATAAAACTACGGACTTACGCCATCTGGAATTTCGACCTCTTTCGTCTGAATCAAACCAGCATCACCTTCAGTAACACTAATCTCAATACGTCTATTTAATTGACGACCTAATGGATTGTCATCTCCGTTTCCATCAACATTTTTAGCGATTGGCATAGACTGTCCAAAACCAATTGCTTTCAGTCTATTTTTTGAAACACCCCTCGAAATAAGATAGTTCTGAACAGATTCCGCCCGTGCCCTTGAAAGACGCAAATTATAACCTGGGTCACCAATCGCATCCGTGTGACCAGAAATAGTGAGCTTAACATTTTCGTTATTCAAAAGGAAATTGGCTAGTTTGTCCAATTCTCGTTCAGAACTTCCCCGAAGTCTTGCTTTATTATAATCGAATAGAATGTTCTGTAGAATTAATTTTTTTCCACTGTTAAGAGCAGACACAGCTTCTTCATCATACGGATTAACTGGTGGGGCCATCTCATTTCTCTTTCTCACCTCCACCAATATTATGTCTAGCTTAGCATTCATCTCATCGAGCTGAGATCTCATTTCCACATTTTCTTGTGCAAGTTTTTTATTCTGAGCAATCAACGTACTAACATCCCCATTTTGTAGAACGGTATTGTTTTTGGAACTTGCATCATTCACATTTTTCTGAGCCTGTTGCTCAACCTCCAATATTGCTCGTTCGCGTTTCTCTTTTTCATACCTCAAAATGATTAACTGACGCTCCTTGGCAATTGCTTCCCAATCAACATTACCTTGATTATCTTGTTTTGCTTCTATACTCACGCTAGATTTTTCCTCACTTTGCTCTAATACTGCTTGTGCTTCCGTCTGCTTTTGTTCTTCAAGTTTTTTCGCAAATGCTTCTCCAGCCAATTTGCGTTCTCTTTCCTGTTTTTCAGCAAGCTGCTTCGCTCTTTCTTCTTCTTGTTTATTTAGCAATTCGGCCTCATTGCGTTTTTTCAATTCTAATTCCCGTGCCTCTTCCTGCTCTTCAATTGCGAGCTGAGCAGCCATTTCCTCTTCTCTCTGTTTTGCCAACAATGCCGCCTCCTCAAGTTGTTTTTCTTCCAGTTCTCTTGCCTTCGCTTCTTCTGCCATTTTAAGCTGTGCTTCCAGTTCAGCTTCCTGTTGTTTTGCCAACAACTCTGCCTCTTCGCGTTGCTTAGATTCAAGTTCCTTTGCTTGTGCTTCTTCTGCCATTTTAAGCTGTGCTTCCCGTTCAGCTTCCTGTTGTTTTGCTAACAATTCTGCCTCTTCACGTTGCTTGGCTTCAATTTCTCTAGCCAACTCTTCTTCTTTCAATTTTCTAGCAGCCAATTCCTCCTCCAATCGTTGTTGAGCAAGAATCTCCTCCTGTTGTTTTGCCAGCAATTCAGCTTCCAATCGCTTTTTCTCCTCAATCTCTTTGGCTAAAGCTTCCTCTTTCAATCTACGTTCAGTAGCTTCCTGCTCCAATTGCTGTTGCACGCGAAGTTCCTCTTGTTGCCTAGCCAGCAATGCTTCTTCTTCACGCTGTCTTGCTTCAATTTCCCTTTCTTTTGCCAATGCCTCCTCCTTCAATTTAGCCAATTCATCCTTAAGTTTTTGCAGCCGCTGTTCGTTACTCAAGCGATCTTCATTTAACTTTTCCAGAGTTTTAGCATTCTCCTCTAAGGAAACACTTGCGTTCCCTCCTTCTTTAACCTCTAATTCTTTATCTCGTTGAGCAAGTAACTCCGCTTCCTCTCGTTGAGCAATCAATAATTGTTCGCTGATTTGAGCTTCCTTTATCTTTCTTTGATTTTCCTCTTCAATTAACCGCTGCTGTGCAAGAATCTCCTCCTGTTGTTTAGCAAGTAATTCCGATTCCTCTGCTTGTTTTCTTTCGATGAGATATTTTAATGAGTCATCCACCAGACTTGCAGTTGCTTCAACTTGTTCGTTTATTTCGTTGGATACAACTTCTTCTTCAATTGTTGGTTGAACCTCAGTTAGAGCAATTGGTTCAGACTCTTTCTCAACAGTTTCATTGGCGGAAACAGTTTCCTGAACTATTTGAGCTACTGTCTTTTCAGAATTTTCAACTACTGGCGTTGCAGCTTGTTCTAGTTTTTTCTTCTTTAGTTCTTCCAATCTCTTCTTTAGAATCTCTCTCTTGCGCGCTTCTTCCTCGGCTGGAGTTAATTCTTTTGAAGTATTTTCTTCAACTATTTCTGCTGTTGGGGATACGGCAGCTTCATTAGGTAGAATTTCCTCCTCCTCATTATTTTTGAGCAATTGTTCTGCTGATATCCTTGCCTCTTCATCAGCTTGATTTTTCGCGTGAGCTTGAGCCAATTCATTTTGAATGCGAATATTCTCAGCTTCTTGACGAGCAGATTCCTCCATCGCTAGCTGCGCTTCCTTTTCAGCTTTCGCTAATTCTTCAGCTAGCTGTTGTTCTTTTTGAATTTCCTCAGCAGTTGTGCTAGATACAACTTCATCTGAAACTTGCTCAGGTACAGTCTCTTCTGTTGATTGAACGGTTGGATTCTCGGCCGCTTCCAATGCCTGTTGTTCTGCAGCTAACCTAGCTGTTTCAATTGCTTTCGCTCGAGCCTTAGCTTCCAATTCCTTCTTAACTTGCTCTTTGGCTCTTTGCTTGGCAATCTCTTCTTCGGTCTGAATCAATTGCGACTCGGCCGTATTGATTTTAGCTTGTTCTTCTTTTAATTGTCTCTCTGCTTCTTCTGCCTCCGCTAGGGCTAACTCATTTGCCTTTTCAATTTGCTTCCTATTTTCTTCGTCAATCGCAAGCTGCTCCTCCAAATTTGCCATTTCTTCCTCTGACTTCTTAGCATCCAATTCAGCATTCAAACGCGCTTCCTCTTCCAAACGAAGCAATTCCTTAGTTTTCGCTTCGGCTAATAGCGTTTCCTCCTCCGTTACTCGTTTCTTAACTTGGAGTGCCAACAAATCTTCTCCAAACACCACTTTATCCAAATCTATAGGACGAGAAATTTTATTATAGGATGATTTTTTATCAACAGATATTTCTTTGACAATCGACTCATATCCTTGCGCGGTGTACTCAACCGTGTACTTTTCCTCCGGATTAAGCAAGAGAATGTAGTAGCCTGAATATTGGTTCGGTCGGTAATTTCCAACATCATTCCCAGAAGCATCACGAACAACGATACTTGCTTTGAGATTTACATAATTCATTGCTGGAACCAACATTTTGCCTCTAGCTACTGCCATAGCATCAGCCTGTTTCGGATTCAATCGCATGGTATACAAATCGGTCTCGCCAAAACCGCCCACTTTTCTAGAACTGTAATACGCTGTTTCTCCATCAGCTGCCAAAACGAAAAACACATCATCTTCTGATGTATTGATGGGATAACCTAAATTCTCTGGTTCTGTCCATGCACCGTCCACAAACTCAGAACGAAAGATATCGAAACCTCCCATTGAAGTATGACCCTGCGAACTAAAAAAGAGCGTTTTGCCATCAAAAGCCAAGAAAGGTGAATCTTCTTCGAACTGGGTATTAACAACACTACCCATACTTTGTGCAAGACCCCAACTTCCATCGGGCAATCGTAAGCAATACCATAAGTCTCTAACTCCATAGCCGCCTGCTCGATTGGAAGTAAATACCAACATATCACCTTGATGCGAAACAGCAGCATGTGTTTCCCATGAAGAAGTATTGATATTGCTTCCCATTTTTATAGGAGCTGTCCATTCTGTTCCTTTCAAATCGCTACGATATATGTTACCATCACCGTTGTCATCCTTGTAAATGAACAAGGTTTGTCCATCAGGCGAAATACCAATTGCCGCTTCATGCCCAACAGTATTTATACCACCACCAATACGCATTGGTTTGCCCCATATATCATTTCCAGACCATTTACTTACGTAGATATCATCAAAATAAGATCCGTCTTTGTCCTTTGCATCAGAAGTGCCTCCTGGTCTTCGCGAAGTAAATATCAGTGTTTCTCCATCAGCGGAAATAATAGGAGCGTAATCTGGAAATACCGTATTGATTGTTGCTCCAAGATTTGTGATATCAACTCTTACTGGAACTTTAATTAGTTCCATAGCATTTTCCGCATGTTTAATTACCATGCGAACCTTATTGTAGGTCTCTAAATCATCAATATCAATAAAAGAGCGATAATTATAGTAGTTTGATACAGCCTTATCAAATTGATTGAGGTAATGATAGGCTCTACCTAAATACAAATAGGTAAGACCTGGGGCTTTGCGTTCTTTCCAATTGACCTCGGTATAATCTTTGGAGACGTCCCGTGAGGCATTTTCGAAGAAGCGAATAGCCTGCAAATAGTTTTTCGTTCCATTAAGGTGGCAAATACCAAGAAGAAAGTTAACATTGGCTATGGATGTATCCGTAGCGTGCAACTCTTCTAAAAGTGGTAAAGCTTCGGCAAAGGCACCATTAAAAATAAGTGCATCAGCTTTTGTTAACTTCTGCTTGTATTTCGCATCGCCATATGGCTGAGCTAAAGCAGAGTACCCCACCAACAACAAAAGCACACCAAAATAGAATTGCTTCATCTTATTCTTTAATCATTCTGGATTGGAACTCCAAGGAATGATAGATTCTTATTTTTGGAAACGGCCAAAGTTAAAATAAAACCTTCCAAAAGGTCAATGAATACTAAAAATTTACGCCCTATTCCGGCTTTAGTCTTGCAGGATCCATTTGAACCGCACGATTTAGTTCCCTATATGCAGTTTCTTCTGGCACAATAAGAGTTTCAGATCTTAGTTCATAGCCACTAGCTTCATACACTACTTCGTATGTTTTTCCAGGTTGAAGAATAAACACAAACCGTCCATTATCAGGACGAGGACGATAAACTCCATAGGTTTCACCTGTAGATAAGTCATTAACTATAATGGTTACATCCATTGGAAGATTGCCAAATTCATCCTCCACTAAAGCTCCTTTATATACTGTAACGGGTTCTTCGCGATCCGTGTCCAGACGAACCATGTAGATATCCTTGCCTCCTTTTCCATCAACAGAAGTAGAGGAGTAATACGCTCGCTTACCATCTGTAGACATCACAAAAAAGTAATCGTCATCCGGTGTATTCATAGGGAAACCTAGATTAAACGGAGATGACCACTTTCCATCCTCTTGTAAAATGCAAAAGAATATATCGAAACCACCCATCGAATTGTGACCCTTGGAACTAAAAAAGAGCGTTTTACCATCAGGATGAATGAAAGGAGCCTCTTCGTCATACTTTGTATTTATCCTGCTTCCAAGATTCTCTGCAACTCCCCAATCGCCTGAAGGTAATCGTTTACTAAAAAAGATATCCATTTCACCATAACCACTTCTATCGCTAGTGAAATAAAGTATTTGGCCATCAGATGAGGCACTTACATGCGATTCGCGAAAGGGAGAATTGATGTTAGAATTGAGTTGAATTGGTTCTCCCCAAATATTGTTCGACCGTCTGCACACGTAGATATTGCCATCTCCAACATCATCGCGATAGATATAAAGTTCATTTCCATCGGCAGATAGGCTAATGGATGCTTCGTGACCGTCTGTATTAATTTGATTTCCAATACTTACCGGCACTCCCCAAACTCCAGTAACGCTGTCTTTCCGTGAAATATAAATATCTTCGAAGAATTTATCATCCAAATCTTTTAATCCTCCAACACTATTTGACCTTCTTGAGGTGAAAATCAGAGTTTTCTCAGCTGCGTCAACCACGGCAGCGTATTCGTCAAATACAGAATTGATGTTTTCTCCAATTGGCTCAGATTCAGCACTTAAAGGTGATTCCACAATCAGTTTGGCATTTTGGCAATTTTGAATCAACATCTTCACTGATGCCTTTTCATCTTCATCATACACTTCGCCTTTGCTTAGGTAATGCTTATAGGCGCTAATGGCCTTATCAAACTCAAGATTAAGGTGATAAGCTCTACCTAAATAGAAGTTTGCATCTAACGGAGCATTTGTTTCTTTAAAGTTGTCCTTGTAAGATGCACTTGTGGATGCCGCTGCTTTTTCTAAAAAGGGAACTGCTTTTTGCTTTTCACCGCTTATGCCGAGATATGCAACACCAATTTTGTAATTGACATTTGCATTTCGAGGACTCAATTCGCTGAGCACCAATAAGTTTTTTAGGGCTTGTTGGGTCTGGCCTAGGGCAAGTTGATTGGTTGCAATTGGATAAATTTTCTTGAATTCGGCCTCCTTATCAACCTGACCAATTACACTCCCAAAAGACAGGACTAAAAGCACTGGGATAAGAAGTAGTTGTCTAGTCATAAGTGCTTTCATCAAATTTTCGAAGTGAACCGAAACTGTGCTCGAAAATGGATTCAATTTTCGAACGAGCGGCATACGTGAAAAAGTTTAAATAGTTCTATTGATGTCCCAATTTTCAAGGTAATCTGCAAATCTGCGAACAAACATCCCGCCAAGTGAGCCATCAACAACACGATGATCATAGGAATGCGACAGGAACATCATATGACGAATGGCAATTGCATCACCTGATGGCGTTTCGATAACCGCTGGTTTTTTGCGAATTGCACCAGCCGCCATGATGGCTACTTGAGGCTGGTTGATGACAGGCGTGCCCATTACATTACCAAATGTCCCCACATTAGTAAGTGTGTAGGTTCCACCTTGAATTTCCTCTGGTTTGAGTTTTCCCTGACGGGCACGATTTGCTAAATCGTTCACTTCAGCTGCTAGACCGACTAAGTTCTTTTGGTCAGCGTTTTTAATAACGGGAACTATGAGATTACCCGAAGGAAGTGCGGCTGCCATTCCGATATTGATTGATTTCCGCTTGATAATGTTTGTGCCGTCTACAGAGATATTTACCCCTGGAAAATTTTTGATGGCGCGAACAAGGCATTCCACAAAAATTGGAGTAAAAGTTAACTTCTCTCCTTCTCTAGACTCAAACTCTTTTTTCACTTTATCGCGCCACAAAACGAGATTGGTAACATCGGCTTCAACGAAACTTGTAACGTGCGCAGACACGGATTTTGACATGACCATGTGGTCGGCAATGAGCCTACGCATGCGATCCATTTCCATTATCTCATCACCTGGCATCAGAAACACAGCTGGAGCAACGTGAACTTTAGCAACTGAAGCAGGCTTAGAAACTTCTGGTGCTGCTATTGGACTAACTGAATCGGTAGCATTTTGCCCAGGTTGCACTTGTCCTCTGCTATCAAGATATCCAAGAATATCCGCTTTTGTTACGCGACCTTCCTTGCCAGAGCCACTAATTTGCTCCAATTCCGTTACGGAAACACCTTCCTCTTTAGCGATATTTCGAACTAAGGGCGAATAAAATTTACCTGATTCAGAAC
>Ga0247839_1006634_pt1 | contig 13186 bp, 17 predicted proteins | sample LaCruzMarch2015__6_FD_192405 | JGI IMG/M metagenome (GOLD analysis project Ga0247839, IMG submission 192405) | Freshwater microbial communities from meromictic Lake La Cruz, Castile-La Mancha, Spain - LaCruzMarch2015_16m | ecosystem: Environmental > Aquatic > Freshwater > Lake | place: Spain...
CAATTAAAACAAGCACTTCACAAATATAATAACTTTAGACCACATCAAAAACTCGACAATCTTACTCCAATCCAATATATTAACAATATCTTGGGAAAATTGTCTCATTCAATATGAACCAGTACACGGCTAATCCCGGTAATGCGGGCGATCTCAGAGTCGGGAACTCTATGTTTTTTAAGCATTTCCCAGTCTCCGAGCTGTTTATAACGTAGTTTTTCCTGTTCCGATAATAATTCCTGTTGTAAGCAATAATTTGCCAATCTATATATGTTCTTGTGCAATCCTTTGATCTGCATAAAAAGCCTCCAGTTTGTTGTTTTGCAATAACATCTTGGGGCTTTTTCTTTCTTAAATCTATGGATAATTGCTCGCTTCACTACAGCACTATAACGGGTTGTGCGTTCGCTTCGCATTTATCCACAGATTTAATCTCACATCTGTTTGAACTTTTACACGCTTTGTCGTAAATAATCGGATTATGAATTTTTTATGACGATGTGCAGGGTGCATCACAAGTTTAATCCTTGAGTCATAGGCAAATCGGTGCTATCGGTAGTTTTAATTATAACAAACCAACCCTGAACTAGGAAACTAAATGACGTTTAACTTTAAAGACTACGAAAACGAACTCTTGTTCGTACCACTCGGCGGATCCAACGAAATCGGCATGAATCTTAATCTCTACGCTTACAAAGGTAAGTGGATAATGATCGACTTAGGCATCGGTTTTGCCGATTCTCATTTGCCGGGCGTGGATATTATAATTCCCGATATATCATTCATCACCAAGCATAAAAAAGACCTTCTCGGCATCGTGCTGACCCATGCTCATGAAGATCATTTGGGTGCAGTGCCTTATCTTTGGGAAGAACTCGGCTGCCCGATTTATGCAACTGCATTTACCGCAGCGGTTTTAAAAGCCAAGCTTGCCGATGAAGGCATTAACCTAAAAATCCCGGTAAAAGAAGTGCGTCCGGGTGAAAAAATTCAGCTCGCTCCGTTTGAATTTGAAATGGTTCCGCTGACTCATTCTATCCCCGAGATGCAAGCAATTGCCTTGCGTACCGACAAAGGCGTGGTCATGCACACCGGTGATTGGAAGCTCGACCCCGATCCGTTGGTAGGTCCTGCGTCCGATGAAGATACTTTGAAAAAATACGGCGATGAAGGTATTTTGGCACTGGTTTGCGATTCTACCAACGTATTCGTGCAAGGCGAATCGGGTTCGGAAGCCGGCGTTCGTGAAAATCTCACAAGACTTATCTGCGAAGCCAAACATCGTGTAATCGTTACGACTTTTGCTTCTAATATCGCCCGTTTGGAAACTATAATCCGAGCCGGACAAAAAGCCGGACGCAAAATTGCGATTGCCGGTCGTTCGCTGCGTCGCATAACCACCGCAGCAAAAGAAAGCGGCTATTTGCAAGATGTCGAGCCGTTTTTAAACGAGCGTGAAATCGGCAATGTTCCCAAAGACGATATTTTGATCATCTGCACGGGTTGCCAAGGCGAGCCGATGGCGGCACTTTCCAAAATCGCCCGTAATGAACACCCTAATATCCGCCTTTCCGCAGGTGATACGGTGATATTCTCTTCACGTAAAATCCCAGGCAACGAAGGCAAAGTCGCATTTACCTATAATGCACTTACCAAACGCGGCATTGAAATTATCACTGCAAAAACCGAGCATGTTCATGTTTCCGGTCACCCTGCACGTGACGAACTTACCCGTATGTATAAACTAACCCGTCCGCAAATTGCGATTCCAACCCACGGTGAAGCAAGACATATCCATGAACATGCCAAACTTGCCAAATCCTTGCAAGTGCCTGAAACCGTCGAAGCCAAAAACGGCTCGGTAGTGCTTTTGGCAGCCGGCAAAGCGATGGAAATCGGCACAGTTCATTCGGGCTACGTGGCAATTGACAGTGATTCGATGATCCCTGCCGATAGTGCGATCATCAAAACCCGTCGTAAAATTCGTGATGACGGCTGTGTAATCGTTTCGGTGTTCCTAAATAAAGATAACGAACTGTTGGCTCCGCCGAGCATTTCCGCCCCGGGTTCACTCGATGCCAATGAGGATAAAGATCTCATAATCGCACTTCGTGAAGAGATTGAAGATACGGTAAGGCGTATGAAATCTAAGGAAACCAACGATAGGATCAGCGATGCAATCCGAACTTCTATCCGTAAGTTATTCCGTTCAGAACTCGGCAAAAAGCCGGTTATCGATATTCACGTGGTTAAGGTTTAATATCGTAAACTTCCAAAACATCGCCGCCGACTTGTTTTAACTCAACGAGTCGGTAGCGATTGATCTCGGCAAGCGGCAAATCATCACCCTCGATTGCATTTAGACCGTTTTTACCGATAATCATCGGCGAACGAAACCAGTATATTCTATCGACTAAATTTTCTCGCAAAAACGCCGAAGAAAGCCGACTCCCGGCTTCTATCAGTAATCTTGTTATGCCGAGTTGACCGAGCTGCAACAAAACATTCTCAAGCGTAAATTCAGACTCCGAACAGCTAAATATTTGCGAGCCGTTTTTTTGCAATTCTTTGATTGCTTCGCCTTCAATATCATAGCTAAAAATCCATGCCGGCAAGATTTTGGCATCTTTGGCAATCCTTAAATTGCGATCCAGCACCACTCTTTGCGGCGAATTATTTTCAAGCCCTTTGATCCGACAATCCATACTCGGATTATCGGCAATCACGGTTGCGATACCGGTCAAAATCGCATCATTCTTACTTCGGAGGCAATGCCCGTATTGCCTTGCCGCATCACCGGTAATCCATTTACTACTGCCTTGATAATCGGTAATTTTTGCGTCGAGTGAAGTTGCAATTTTTAGGTTCACAAAAGGACGTTTACGCTTAATCAGCGAGAAAAATCCCTCGTTTATTCTTAGTGCTTCGCCCTCACAGATATTTTGCACAACCTCGATTCCAGTCGCTTGCAAAGCTGCAATCCCCTGACCTGCCACTAACGGATTGGGATCACCGCAGGCAATCACGACTTTTTTAATCCCGGCTGCTATTATCGCCTCGACGCAAGGCGGGGTTTGCCCGTGATGCGAACATGGCTCTAAAGTGACGTATAAGGTCGCATCTTTGGCATCGCTGCCGGCTTGTCCGATTGCTATAGTCTCGGCGTGTGGTCGCCCTCCCCTTGCAGTTGCTCCGGTTCCAACGACTTGCCCGGCTTTGACAATTACCGCCCCGACGCTCGGATTAGGATATGTCGCCCCAAGACCTGCCTCGGCAAGCCGCAACGCATGTTGCATATGGGCGATGTCGGTGTTCATTTTTGCTCTTGCAATTTATTATATACTTGTTCAAATGCAGAAAAGCGTGACTCTATAGCTTCGTCATGTTTTTTTGCCGCAAATTCTTCGTAAGCTGCTTGCATACGTTGCTTACCGGCTTCGCTAATTGCAGTTTGCAAATAAGCATTGCCGAGATCGGTCAGGATCTCGATCCTTATCCAAGGACTAATTTCATTGCTACGTTTATCTAAAATATCTTTTAAAATATTGATTGCAAGATCATAACGATTTATAGAAAAATTATACGAAGCTAAATCTTTGGCGGTACGGGCAACCGTATCGGCATAATCGCAATTCGCACAATTTTTGAGCGAATCTTTATGGTTATAATATTTATTTAATATAATTTCTTGGAATTGATTGCTCGTTGCAACGTCACCGGACTCAATAGCCCCCTGCATTAACCACAAACAGTCTACAACAATATTTTCATCTTCAGGGTGTCGAGCCATCGCATTATAGCACGCTTTATAAAAAATTCTAAAATTAGTCTTAACCAACGGATCATCGCCGCAACAACGCGGAACCGAACGCCATAAAGTTCCGAGTTCATCGGCATTATTTATCGTCGGAGCATTATCGACTTCGGCAATCCATTCAGGCTGCTTGATGCTCTCAAGAATTTCCGGAGACGGATTATAAAAATAAACTGCGGAAAATAGCAAAAGCAATTCTGCAAGAACTAATAAAATAATTTTAACTTTTTTTGTCATTGTAATCTCTCCTAAAATTTATGCGTCTTCCAAACTATTTTCGATCATCGGCATATCGTCGGCAGGGCGAATATCGTAACTCGTAATCCGATTAGGCAAATCTTTGCTCTTTGCCGGATTGATGCCGAGTCCGATTAGTTTTCGCATTTTCGGCAACATACGGCTATTTACTGATTTGGCAAATTGGTCAAAACTATCATTTGCCGATTTTATGCTCCGCCCGAGCTTATCCGAATGGCTCAAAACGGTAACGATATTATCCATTAAATCTTGAATATTTTGGACAATCAAATCCTGATTTTCCGCCTGTCGCATCATACCGATATTTAATCTCGCCAGCGACAATAAGCCGATCAAACTCGCAGGTCCGGCAAGTATAATTCCTGCTTTTTCGACCTTGGCAACAAATTCAGGATCGGCTTTTTTGATGTGGCTAACCGCATTTTCGCTCGGCAAATACATCACGTTTAATATCGAGCTTAATTTATCGGCACGCCCGGATTCTTTATATAAATTTGCAATCGCCAAACTATAATTCTTAGAAGTTAAATCACGAAGATGTTTATTCATCGTATCTTTAAGATTCTGCAAGGCTTGGCTTTGCGAAAGTTCGTCATAAGTTTCGGCAATCTCGAGGATAAATTTCGATGATTTACTGTCGATTACCATCACCATGTCTTGCGGCAGAAAAATCACCGCATCGGGACGCAAATTGCCGCCCTCGTTGTTATTGATGCTATATTGCATTATATAATCTCTGCCGCTCTCCAGCCCAAGATTTTTAAGCGAATTCTCTAGCCCGACTTCCGCCAAATAACCGGCTCCTGCAGGCGATGCCAGGGTTCGCCAAAGAGCAGCGGTTTTTTCCTGAGTCACAGCAGTTTGATCTTTCAAAACCGAAACAATATTTGTCACATTCCCGAATTGCTCAAGCAAAATTTGTGAATTTTTTATAAAAGCTTCGTCACCGGCTTTTTTTGCCGCTTCCGCTTCTCTTTTATGATCTTCCAGGAGTTTGTTGGAAAGCTGGCTTCCTGCCTCTAAAATCGAAGCTTTAGCAGCCTGCATACTCTCTTTGCGATAATTTTCCCAATCCAGCATACGACGTTCGTTTTCTTCTGCCTTTTGCTTGAGCAACTCGTTTTGCAATTCAAAATGTGAGGAACGCTTACGATATTTCTCGCTAGATGTAAAAAGGAATACACTCAAAGGCAGGGTGATAAGTGCAAGCGTAGCTGCAATAACGAATAAATAATTCATTGGATTTCTTTCGCAAATTTCTTTTCAAGTTCAATAATATTTTATCGTTTGTCAAGAATTTGCTTTGGCACGGCTTAAGAATTTAGGCATGGCAAATAAAGCAGACTGCTTCTTTTTATGTTTAGGATCACTCTTAGTGACCGGCTTATCTATTCTATCAACAATATCACAACCTCCGCTAACTCCGGAAGACAGTAAATCATTGCCTACTTCTGCTGCAAAACTTATATGCGACTTCTCACCGCCGACAAAAACAATCGGCTTATCAATAAGCTTTGCAGAAACCAATGCGTCCTCAAACTCACGTGATAATGAATTACCTTTTTTATCTTGTGAAACAACACCTTCACCTTCAAGAAATCGCCTTACGATCATCAAAATTAAATCATGTTGCTTTGCACCAGGCTTGGTTTTAATGGTAAGACGATAATCTTTCTCACCTAGATTCTCCGAAACTTCCATACCGAGAACTTCGCTCGCAAGGGCTTTGCATTGCTGCAAAACTTGTTTTTTATAGGCATTTATATTGCCTTTAACTAACAACTCCATCTTACCTACGCCATCATAGCTATAGGAAAAGACGTTATCGTCCTTATCAACAAAATCATAATTAAATGTCGTATCCGACATAAATCACCCACAATAAATTAAGTATTTATTCTTTTCAGTATAAAAGGTAAATTTAATAATTGCATGTGAAGATTTTGTTACAAGAGAGGTAGAATTGATCTATAACGTTAGCAAATAATAGGAGTAATATATTATTCTTCCTAATAAAATCAGCCCAATCACAGGGATTATAGGAGTACGAAAAATACCGTGTAAAATTACAAAAATCGGATAAAACACCCCGAGAATCGGAATATTCGGAAATGATAGCAATAACAAAACTGCGGAATAAGAAAAATACTTGGATATTTTTTCATAAATATTTTTATCAAAAAATATCCAATTTTCACGACTGCGAGAGATATAATACCCCACCGCAAAATTTAAAAAATTACCCAAACAAGAGCCGATTATTGCAGCAAATGTTGCGATATATATATTATATTTAGCAAACTCAACCGCAGCAAACCAAGCATTCTCCGAACGCAAAGCCAACACGAACGAAGATTGCATGCTATTTATAAATATCAACGTGTAAGGTTGCATAGTAATTGTTATCTCAACGAATTATTCTTCGTCGACATATTGTTTTTCCATCTTCTCGTGACGCTCTTGAGCTTCGATGCTCATCGTGGCAATCGGACGGGCTTCAAGACGCTTAATTCCTATTTCTTCGCCACTTTCTTCACAATAGCCGTAAGTTCCTTCTTCGATACGCTTCAACGCAGAATCAATTTTGGAAATAAGTTTTAGGTAACGATTACGGGTACGCAACTCAACCCCGGCATCGGTTTCCAAAGATGCACGATCGGCAATGTCGGATTCATGCCAATTTTCTTCCTTAAGATGATCAATAGTCTCACGCGACTCCTCAATCAAATCCCTACGCCAATCAAGTAATTTCTCTTTAAAATAATTTAATTGTTTCGGATTCATGTATTCTTCTGTTTCCGAAGGCTTGTAAGCGGTCGGATCTTTAACGGCAGGATTTTTCGCAGTCATAAAAACACTCTCCAAACATATTATACTTGCTACATAGCAGTAAACTATATAAATAGTTTAGCTTATAATTGCAACAAGCAAAATCGTCTCCCGAAAGGAGCAATTTTCCGCTTCTAAGCACGAGTGCAACAAAATTTCAAGAGTACAACTCTTGAAATAAAAGAGGTCTACAGATACTTACATGGTTAAATTCGACAAAATCTATACACGCGGCGGCGATAAAGGCATGACATCTTTGGCAAACGGGGAAAGACGCGATAAATTTGATTTACGAATCGAAGCATACGGAACCATAGATGAAACTAATTGTGTGATCGGAATTGCGAGAACTTATATAGATGATTCGCAAATCGACAAAATATTGGAAAAAATCCAGAATGAATTATTTGAAATCGGCTCTGATCTTGCAACTCCGCAAAGCCAAGAAAATGATCCCAAAAGCATAATAAGAATAAGCGAAGAGCAAGTAAAAAGATTGGAACAGGAAATTGACTTAATCAGTGCAACATTAAAGCCACTGAGCAATTTTATACTTCCGGGAGGAAGCAAAGCTTCCGCTTATATACATCTGGCAAGAACCGTAGCCAGAAGAAGCGAAAGAATTATATTCAAAGTTAATAAGGAAGAACGGATAAACAAAGCAATCCTAAAATATGTGAATCGTTTATCCGATCTTCTTTTTATTATCGCCAGACACCTAAATAACCAAGGTGAAGACGATGTTTTGTGGCAAAAGAAACCTGCATAGAATACATCCCTATTCAACCAACAAAAATCCTCACCTAGGGGTTCTTAACCTTAGCCCCAATAGTGTTAAACTTAACTGCAATTCCAGTTCCAACAGCTTGCGTAGAAGAAACAATTGCAACGCCTATCAAGGCAGCGATCAAAGCATATTCTATAGCAGTTGCACCTGCCTGATCTGTAAAAATAGAAATAAATTTATTCATAAAAAGCTCATTTATAAAAATATTAAAAACACTTGTTGATAGTTAAGTCAACAAGCAAAAAACTTAAGGCAGCCGAATAAAGACTGCCTTAAGAAGCAGATTATCTAGCAACTTGGGCGCCAACATTGTTAAACTGAGATGCAATAGAAGTTCCAACAGTTCTTGAAGAAGCGATGATTGCAATGCCTATCAATGCAGCGATCAAAGCGTATTCGATAGCAGTTGCACCGTTTTCGTCTTTAAAAAGAGAAACAAATTTATTCATAAAAAAACCTTTCGTTTTAATTTATTGTAACAAGAATATGGTAGCATTTTATACAATTTTGAAATAGTTACAAAACACTCCCAAGATGAACGCTGGAAACCTCCAGCTAATTCTATAAATACCACATTCTAAAACTCGACACAACAAAAATATGCAATTACCGCTTACATTGCCGATTTATATCGGAAAACAATTTTTATATGCAATTGCAACCGCATTTGCAGCCATGCTTTTAATTGTTGCTTTAGGCGACTCGGTTGAGCTTATCCGCCGCACCGCCGACATTAAAATTCCTTTTTCAAGTCTAATCGAAATGGTGCTGCTAAAAACTCCGGCAACTGCGATTCACATCTTGCCGTTTGCGGTTTTAATCGGCGGCATGACCGCCCTGACCAAACTCACTCGCACCCAAGAGTTAATAGTCGCCAGAGCGTCGGGATTTTCGGTGTGGCAATTTCTTCTTCCTGCAATAATATTAGTTTTTATCATAGGGTTGTTTTTTATTGCTATAGTCAATCCGCTATCATCGGTGATGCTATCTCGTTTTGAACAACTCGACTCTAAATTCATTACCGGAAAAACCAGCCTACTTTCGATATCTTCAGGCGGGCTCTGGATAAACCAACCCGAACAAGACGGATCGCAAGTAAAAGAACATATATTCCACGCCCTAAAAGTTGAAAAAGACGGTTTAAGACTATCCCCGGTGATAATATTTAATATCGGAGAAAACTCAAAATTTCTTGGTCGAATCGATGCCGAATATGCCGAACTTGAGCAAAAACACTGGAATTTACATAACGTAACCATCAACATATTGGGGGAACTACCAAGCCACAAAGACACCTTATTATTAAAAACCGACTTAACTCCTGCACAAATCCAAAATAGCTTTGCTTCGCCGCTGACTTTGTCATTCTGGCAGCTACCAAAATTCATTGCAACACTAGAAAAGGCAGGCTTTTCGGCTCTTCGTCACCGCATGTATTTGCATGAGATAATTTCATCGCCGATTTTGCTCTGTGCAATGATTTTGATCGCCGCAGTATTTTCTCTGCGTTTACCACGCCGAGGCGGCATCGTAACATTGATTGCGGCTGGCGTAATCACCGGCTTTGGTGTTCATTTCTTTACCAATCTGGTCTATGCTTTCGGACAATCCGGTGAAATGCCGATTATAATTGCCGCCTGGGCCCCGTCTTTAATTGCACTGATGGTCGGCGGCGGATTACTACTTCATCTCGAAGACGGCTAAACTCTAACTTTGGCTTCAAATCTGCTTGCAATGAACCTTCCTCAAAACAAGTCATTTATAAAGCATAAACTCATGTTTTTCGGCTTTCATTGCTGCACGCTTTTTTGCCAAAGCGAGTTTATAAAACCTCCGAACATTATTTATTTGCTGCAATTTTAAATTTTTATACTAATATCCCTGCGTAGCAATATTCAGGGAAAATAGTAAAATGCAGCAATCACAGGAAATAGCATCGCTTAGCTTTGAACAGGCAATGCGTGAATTAGAAATAATCGTCCGCAAATTAGAATCCGGACAAGGCGAGCTAGAAAGCTCAATTGCCGATTATGAGCGTGGACAGGCTCTAAAAGAGCATTGCGGCAAAAAACTTGCCGATGCAAAAATGAAAGTCGAAAAAATTATCCAAGCCAAAGACGGAACTTTGCAAGTTTCACAATTTGAAGCTTAAATAATCACATAAATAATTGCCGGGACACAGAAAATGGAATCTCTACAAAAAGCACTACATGAAGTATCGGAAGCATTACAAGCCAAGATGGATTATTTACTTCCTTCCGACGGCGAAGAAGATAATGGAACTACCGTAATCGCATTCAAATCAAGTGCAGACAAGGTCAGCACCCCTTCTTCACCGATCGGCGGAGAAGATACCGTAATCAAAGCAATGCGTTATTCTTCACTCTCGGGTGGCAAACGTTTGCGTCCGTTTTTAACTGTTGCTTGTGCCAATCTTTTTGGAGTCAGCCGGGAATCTTCACTATTTACGGCAGCTGCAATTGAATTTATCCATACTTATTCACTCATTCACGACGATTTGCCGGCAATGGATAATGATGCTATGCGTCGGGGCAAGCCAAGCTGCCATATTGCATTCGGTGAAGCGGCGGCAATATTGGCAGGTGATGCTTTGCTTACATTCGCATTTCAAGTTCTTGCCGACGAACGGGTTCACCCCGACCCTAACGTGCGTTGCGAGTTAATCCGTACACTTTCGGTTGCTTCGGGCTATCGTGGCATGGTCGGCGGACAAATGATGGATTTGGAGTCCGAAAACAAACAATTAAGCATCGACGAAATTATCCGTTTGCAACGCTTGAAAACCGGCGAACTTTTTGCAATGTCTTGCGAAGCAGGTGCAATTCTCGGCAAATCGGCAAGAGGAATCCGCAATTCTTTGCGAGGTTATGCCCATGATATCGGACTTGCCTTCCAAATTACCGACGATCTGCTCGATGCCGAAGGCACAAGATCGGAAGTCGGCAAAGAAGTCCGCAAAGACAAACAAGCCGGCAAAGCAACATTAGTTTCGGTTTTGGGAATCGAACGGGCAAGAGAACAAGCTCGCATTCTTGCCAATCAGGCGATCGGACATTTGGAAGTGTTTGACAAAAAAGCCGACGAACTGCGGACATTGGCAGAATTCGTAATTTCGAGAAAAAGCTAATAGAAGCCAAAGTTTAGAATAGTTATACGGAATAAAGATTATGGAAAAAGAAAAGATCGTTTGCATCGTACTTGCCGCCGGTAAAGGCACTCGCATGAACTCAAAAATTCCCAAAGTTATGCATAAAATCGCCGGCAAACCGATGTTGATGCATGTGATCGATAATGCTTTTTTATGCAATGCCAAAAAGATTATCACCGTTACTTCCCCTTCAATGCAAGAAGTTCGTGATCAAGTCGGCGAGCGTTATCACGATATGATCGAAAATGTCGTCCAACAAGAACAGCTCGGCACCGGAGATGCAGTAAAATCGGCAATTTCTTATCTCGACGGATTTAACGGAATCGTAGTTATACTCTACGGCGACACTCCTTTGGTACGCCCGGAAACAATCGGCGTAATGACCAGCTTTATGACCAGCAACCCCTTTATTTCCTTAATAACATTGGGAATGGAAGTAAATTCGCCCAACGAATACGGCAGAATAGTTTTGGATAAAAAAGGCGACATCGTCAGAATCGTCGAAACCCGTGATGCAAATAGCGAGGAAAAAAACATAACTTTGTGCAATTCAGGGGTTATGGCGGTGCGTAGCGAGGTTTTATTCGATCTAATCGAAAAAATTAAAAACGACAATTCCAAAAGTGAATATTACCTTACCGACCTAGTAAAAATTGCTACTGACGAAGGATTGCGTTGCAGCGTCGTCACCGCAGATGCACGTGAGCTGATCGGGGTTAATTCACGCATCGAACTCGCAAATGCCGAAAACAAAGTGCAAATTCGTCTTCGTACCAATGCAATCGAAGGAGGAGTTACAATGCTCAAGCCAAGCAGTGTTTACATGTCACACGACACTAAACTCGGGCAAGATGTTATAATCCACCCCAATGTGGTATTCGGCGAAGGAGTCGAAATCGGCGATAATGTAGAAATCAAAGCCTTTTCGGAAATCTCTGGCAGCAAAATTGCAGAAGGTGCAGTTATCGGACCTTTCGCGCGCATACGCCCGGGCTGTGAAATCGAAGAAAATGCTCATGTCGGCAATTTCGTTGAACTCAAGAAAACCAAACTCGGCAAAGGATCTAAAGCAAACCATTTGACTTATCTCGGCGATTGCGAAATCGGCGAAAAAGCCAATATCGGAGCCGGCACCATAACCTGCAATTACGACGGCTTTAACAAATTCAAAACCGAGATCGGCAACGGAGCATTTATCGGCTCGAATTCTTCTTTAGTTGCACCGCTTAAAATCGGTGACGGAGCTATAATTGCAGCAGGCTCGACAATCACCAAAGGCGTAAACCAAGATGCTTTGGCATTCGCAAGAAGTAAGCAAGACGAAAAAGCCGATTGGGCAAAGAATTTCCGGGAAAAACAGACCAAGGAATAATTTATGTCAAGAGCCGATATTATCCGTCAAAGATTAGAGGCAGAACTCTCACCGCTACAGCTTAGAATTACCGATAATTCGGCAAATCACGCAGGGCATAGCGGCTCAAGAACCGAGGGTGAGACTCATTTCCGCATCGAGATCGTTACCCGTAAGTTTAGCGACATGCGTCCGATTGATCGGCATCGCATCATCAATAAAATACTTGTCGACTTGTTTGAACAAGGCTTGCATGCACTCGAAATCAAAGCAAAATCGCCGGGAGAAGAATAGGAATATTATGAATAATTCAAACGATAATCTATGGCACGGCACGACCATTCTCTGTGTTCGCAAAGGCAATAAAGTTATAGTTGCAGGCGACGGACAAGTAACGCTTGGTTCAACCGTAATTAAATCTACGGCAAGAAAAGTACGACGGCTAGCAGGCGATAAAATAATCGCAGGTTTTGCCGGTGCAACTGCCGATGCTTTCACTTTGTTTGAACGTTTGGAAGCCAAGCTCGAAAAACACCCCGGGCAGCTTACACGGGCTTGCGTTGAGCTTGCAAAAGATTGGCGTACCGACCGTTATTTGCGGCGTTTGGAAGCGATGATGGCGGTTGCCGATGCAAAAACCTCACTGATTATCACCGGAACCGGTGATGTTTTGGAACCCGAACACGGCATTATCGGCATCGGCTCGGGCGGCAATTACGCTTTATGTGCAGCACGGGCTTTGATCGACACCGATCTCGATGCCGAGGCAATTATCCGCAAATCGATGAAAATTGCCGCCGATATTTGCGTATATACCAATGAGAATATCACGATTGAAGAGATTGTGATTTAGAGACTGTTGCAATCTGATTAACCCCCTAAAAACATTTCAAAATACTGTTGCAAGTTCTGTAAAGACTTAATATAAATAACATATTGAATATAATAACTATATGTTGGTTTACATGCCTTGCAAAC
>Ga0247839_1006640_pt1 | contig 13167 bp, 12 predicted proteins | sample LaCruzMarch2015__6_FD_192405 | JGI IMG/M metagenome (GOLD analysis project Ga0247839, IMG submission 192405) | Freshwater microbial communities from meromictic Lake La Cruz, Castile-La Mancha, Spain - LaCruzMarch2015_16m | ecosystem: Environmental > Aquatic > Freshwater > Lake | place: Spain...
TGTATGTGATTTTGGCAGTATTGGTAATCCCGTTAGCACCCAAAATTCGCCATCGAATCATTATGACTGCGCCAATTTATTTCACGTTCTTATTAAAATACGTTGGTGGAATTAAATATACCGTGCGCGGTTTGGAAAACGTTCCTAGTTCGCCAGCTATTTTTGCGGGTAATCACCAATCGGCATGGGAAACAGTGGTTTTAAATTGTTTTTTACCACCTTGTGTGTGGATTATGAAAAAAGAAGTCTTTAATATTCCTTTTTATGGTTGGGCTGTTCGTGCATTATCGACGATTGCGATTGATCGCAAAAAAGGTGAAAATTCGATGACGCAAGTAATTAGTCAAGGTAAACAGCGCTTTGGCTTGGGTTTTTGGATTATTATGTTTCCTGAAGGTACGCGGATTAAACCCAAATTACGTAAACCTTTTAAACATGGCGTGGCAAAATTAGCTTTAAGTTTGGATGTGCCAGTCGTGCCGTTTGCACATAATGCGGGTTATTTTTTACCGCGCAATAGTATTTGGTTGTATCCTGGTTGTGTGTCGGTGGTGGTTGGTGCGCCAATTTATCCCGATGACAAAGAAATCGCGCCATTTACCAAAAAAATTGAAAACTGGATTCATCATGAATTAGACGAAATGGGATCATAGATGCCGCGCTTTTATGTTAATTTGCCGTTAGAGCAAGCAAGTGAGATTAGTTTGCCGGAAGATGTAGTCCGGCATATTAGCGTTTTACGTCTGCGCTTGACAGATACAATTAGCCTATTTAATGGCGATGGTTATGATTATGTTGCGGAATTTATTGAATTTGAACGGCGTAAAATTAGCGTAAAAATTATTGCGGCAAATCTAGTACAGAATGAATCAAAATTAAATTTAACTTTGCTGATGAGCATTATTGCCAGTGATAAATTTGATTGGGTCGTGCAAAAAGCGGTTGAGTTGGGCGTAACGCGCTTAATTCCCATTTATGCACAGAACACCCAGCGCTTTAAAGCCGATAAATTAGCCTCACGTATGGAGCATTGGCGTAAAATTATTCTGTCCTCAAGTGAACAATCGGGGCGGGCGCGGTTGTTAGAGTTGCTTGAGCCATTGGAACTAGCGAGTGCTTTGGTTAATAGTACCGCTGCGGCCAAATTTATTTTATCACCACATCATGCGGGTCAACTTAGCCTGCATGCTCACGAGAGTGTCGATTTATTGGTTGGTCCAGAAGGTGGTTTTAACCAAGCTGAAGTTGAGCTCGCGCATCAAGCTGGCTTTAGCTCATGGCAATTAGGTGCGCGAATTTTACGCGCAGAAACCGCCGCCTTAAGTGGCGTTAGTTTGCTACAGGCTCGCTTTGGAGATTTTACATAAATTGAAGGTGCGGATTATTTTGAGGTGTCGTACGCTTGTTTCTGCGATGATTGGTAGTTAGTTATTATGTATTTTATAGAACAGTAAATTAATCTTGTTAAAAGGCGCGTATCATGAAAAATTTAATTCTAAGTTCGGTGATTGTGGCGTGTGGCGTAAGCTTAGCGGCATGTAATTCTGGTGATTCTGGTAGTACACAAAATATGCCAACTGGAGGAATTTTTACGGGGACGTTTACTCCTGGGATCGGGAACTTAACTACCGGGAATCGGGTTGATACCTGTAGTAGTATGGTAGAATCAACTGAAACTTTAACCTTTGTGGTTAATGAGAGTGGTCCAACTATTTTTCAGGATGGTAAGCTGTACCCCAATCAAAATATTATTTCTGGTACTTTTAACAATCCAGTTAATCAAAATAATCCGTGTTTAAGTGGAACCGTGACATACTCTGGTTGCTCATCTGCTAATCAAGGTCAAATAACTTATAGCGCATGTAGTGTTTACCAATCTGGATCAGCTTATATATTTACAGCGATTTATCGTTTATATACGTTTGATGGAGTATTTATTCAACAAGGGACGGTGAATGCAACGATGTGATGTAGTTATGCCACGGCGTAACCCAATTAAGTGGGCGAAAGATGCTTGGCATTTGGCGCGACCATATTGGACCAGTGAAGAAAAGTGGCGCGCAATTGGTTTAGTGACTGGTGTAATTATTTTAAATTTACTAACCGTGTACATGTCTGTGTTATTCAATAAATGGAGTAACAGCATGTACGATTCGTTGCAAGAGTTTCATAAAGAGATATTTTATAAATTAATAATAAAATTTTGTTATATGGCGTTCTTTTATATTTTATTTCAAATTTTAGCTTTTTATTTGCGGAGCTTTCTAGAGATTCGTTGGCGACGGTGGATGACACGAGCGTATTTGGAAAATTGGTTACAGGGGCATGCTTATTATAAAACGCGCTTTGTTGAAAATGCGGTCGATAATCCCGATCAGCGCATATCACAAGACATTGGTGCATTTATTAGCAGCACCCTTGGTTTTACCTTAGGCATTATTAGTAATGTAGTAAGTTTATTCTCATTTATATTTATTTTATGGGGTTTATCGGGACCAATTTCATTTATGCTAGCAGGGCATCAAATTACAATTGGCGGTTATATGGTTTGGGCGGCTTTGCTGTATGCGATTGTTGGTACGTATATTACCTTTAAAATTGGGCGGCCATTAGTTAAATTAAATTTTAAGCAAGAAACGCTTGAGGCGGATTTTCGCTTTGGTTTAATGCGTGTGCGTGAGTACGGCGAAAATATTGCTTTTTACAACGGTGAAGAGCAGGAACGTCAAGGTTTGCTGTTGCGTTTTAACGGGGTAGTAAATAATTTCTTTGCAATAGTCTATCGCCAAATGAAAATTAATATTTTTAATACTGGATATAGTCAAATTGCGAATATTTTTCCTTTGCTAGTTGCGGCACCGCGCTATTTTGCCAAGGTAATTAAGCTGGGAGATTTGATGCAAATAGCCAGTGCATTTGGTCAAGTTCAAGGATCCTTGTCTTTTTTTATTGATAGTTATAGTAGTTTGGCGGGTTGGCGTGCGGTGATGGATCGTTTATATGGCTTTCAGAGTGCAATTAGTCAAGCGCAAAATTTACCCGTATTGGAGAAGCAAGAGCCCAGCACTAATGATTATTTACGTGTGCATAATTTGGCAATTAGCCTGCCTGATGCGTCGCAACCCTTACTTAGTGGTTTAAGCTTTAGTTTAAGTAGTGGGAAACGTTTATTAATTAAAGGTGCTTCTGGAACTGGGAAAACTACTTTGCTACGCAGTTTAGCTGGATTATGGCCGTATGTTAAAGGTGAAGTCTTTCAAAATAAAACTAAGCGTGAATTATTTGTAGCTCAGCGTCCATATTTGCCGAGTGTTAGTTTACGCGCGACGATTTGTTATCCCTTGCAAGATAATTTACCCGCCGATGCTCAGCTGGAGGTGATTTTACGTGCGTGTGGAGTTGCTGCGCTAACCAAACGTTTGGATGAAGTAGCGGAGTGGGGTAAAATTTTATCTTTAGGTGAGCAACAACGAATTGCTTTTGCGCGAGTTCTGGTTAATCAACCCGATATTATTTACCTTGATGAAGCGACCTCTGCGCTAGATGAAGAAATGGAAGCACAGCTCTATCAATTACTAATTGAACGTTTGCCAGCCAGTGCGATTATTAGTGTCGGGCATCGCAGTACTTTGGCTAAATGGCATAATCAGGAACTTAATTTTAATTCTAACAGAGAGTTTAATGGATAAATTTAATCAATTAATCAAACAAGAAATGACCGTTTTGGATCAGGTAATTCGTCAGGATTTGGGTTCGCAAGTGCCACTGGTTAATACGGTTGGTGAATATATTATTGCGGGTGGTGGTAAACGGATTCGCCCACTGTTAACGATTTTGTGTGGCAAAGTCTTGGGCAACCACAGTGAACTATTATATAAAATGGCGGCGATGGTTGAGTATATTCATACCGCTACCTTACTTCATGATGATGTGGTTGATGAGTCTGGATTACGTCGTGGGCGCGCGACGTCAAATGCGATTTTTGGGAATGCTGCCAGTGTCTTAGTCGGGGATTTTATTTATACCCGCGCCTTTCAAATGATGGTGCAAAGTAACTCATTGCGCGTGCTTAAAATTATGGCGGATAGTACCAATATTATTTCTGAGGGTGAAGTTTTACAATTATTGAACATTGGGCGCAGTGATTTGAGCGAAGCCGAATATTTCAAGGTAATTGAAAGCAAGACCGCTAAATTATTTGAAGCTGGTGCACGCACCGCGGCAATTATTAGTGCGGCGGATGCAGAGCAAGAAGAACATTTAGCTAATTATGCGATTTATTTGGGGACAGCGTTTCAAATTGTTGACGATATTTTAGACTATAATAGCACGGCTGAAGCGATGGGTAAAAATGTGGGGGATGATTTGCTGGAAGGTAAAGTTACGCTACCGCTAATTTACCTCTTGGCGCATGGTAGTCAGAATGCCAAAGAATTGATTGTTGCCGCCATTGATGACCCTAAGCATGCCGATGTAGCTCAAGTGGTTGAATTAGTTAAAACTAGTTCTGCCTTGGAATATTGTTCACAATTAGCGCGTGAGTATGTGGCGAAAGCTCAGAATGAATTGGAACACTTTAACCATAGCGAATACCGCGAAGCTTTAAGTGTGATTGCTAACTTGAGTGTTGAGCGGATTAGCTAGAATTTTAGATTAATGAGGTGTAGAATGTACGATTTTGATACGCAAATAGATCGCTATGCGGGCTATAGTAAAAAATGGCATAAATATCCGAAGCGTGATATTTTACCGCTATGGGTTGCCGACATGGATTTTGCTACTGCGCCCGAAATTCTGCTAAGTTTGGAGCAAACGCTGCGTCATGGTGTATTTGGCTATAGCATGCAACAAAGTGAAGTTGCAGCGGATGTAGTTAAATATGTTGAAACTGAGTATAGTTGGAAAATTACCGCGGCGGATATTATTTGGTTGCCGGGTTTAGTTGCGGGAATTAATTTAGCTTGCCGCTCATTGACGAGCGCAAATGAAAGCATCATTACTGCGACACCGATTTATCCACCATTTTTGAGTGCGCCAAAACTAGCCGAACGAGGTTTAATTACCACTGAATTAGTCAATTTGGACGGCGTGTGGCAGTGGGATTTGGCTGATCTTGAACAGAAAATAATGGCGAGTGATTTGAAACCGCGTTTATTACTCTTATGTAATCCGCATAATCCAGTTGGGCGCGTTTGGACCCGTGATGAGTTGGAGCAAATTCTTGAATTAGTTATTCGCTATGATTTATGGGTTTGCTCCGATGAAATTCATTGTGATTTAGTGCTTGATCAAAACTGTAAACATATTCCATTTGCGAGCTTGAATGCTGAAGCTGCCAAACGTACACTTACCTTAATGGCTCCGTCAAAAACTTATAATATCGCGGGTTTGAATTGTGCTTTTGCCATTGCCAGTAATCCTGAAATTAGAACTAAGTTAGCTAAAATTATGCGTGGCTTATTTTCGGATATCAATATTTTTGGAATTGCGGCCTGTCAAGCGGCATTAACGCAGGGTGGTGCATGGCGCGGTGAGTTGTTGGATTATCTACGGATTAATCGTGATTTCGTGTTAAGCGAGTTGGCTAATTTAGCTGGCTTTAAGCTAGCTGTGCCTGAGGCAACCTATTTGGCATGGATCGATGGGCGTGAGTTGTGTGCTCAATACCAGATTGCTAATTTACAACAATTTTTTGAGACAGCTGGGGTTGGTTTATCCGATGGTGCTGATTTTGGTAATGCAGGTTTTGTGCGCTTAAATTTTGGCACGAATCGAGCTATTTTGGTCGAGGCATTGCAACGGATGCGGCTTGCGGTGGCAAATATTATTAAATAATCCGACGCGGTTTAGCGCTTTTGTATTATAATACCTGACTATCCAGTTAAGCCAAATTGGATAGTGACTAGCCACCATTAAAGATATTGCAATATCCGGTGGCTTTTTTCAATTAAATCGTCGGCTATTCAGATTATTCTTATCTTACTTCACGCATGACAATATGCCAATGTATCGAGTCGCTAGTTTGGTCAGTGAAATAAAATTATTCAAGCAATTTACTCAATTCAGCATTCAAGATTAAGTCTAATTTTGTAGTAAAATTATGAATTTATATTGGGGGAGGTTATCACTAAAATGATTCAAACTATGCGTAAATTAATTTGCCTACTACCAGTATTGCTCTTACTTGCCAGTTGTAATAATAATTCGGATCAAGTCAAACAATTAGAACATGAAAAGCAGTTGTTAGTAAGTCAATCACAACAGAATTTGGCACTTAAAGATCAACAAGTTAAAGCGCTGGAGGTGAAGAACTTTGAGTTGATGAAGCTGGTTGATGGTAAATACATGTTGCAATTCGATTTTAGCCCGATGAGCTATACTAAGTTAGCGACTAATTTTGCGCAAAATAGCTTTTTACCCAATTGGTTGGAATCAAATTTACGCGTTAAATTAGCGACTAAATTACAGCAAAATGTTTTCGCTCAAGCAGACTTCAAATTAAGCGTCCGTCAATTGGCGCTATTATTTATCAGTTATCATAGTGCGCCAATTTTGCTGATGATTATGTTGCTAGCTGGCTTAATTTGGGCAAGTTTCTATTCTGGATTTAGGTTTATGCGTCTAATTATTAGCCGACGAATTAAACAACTGCGACGAACTAAACTCATTCTAAAACTCAGCGAAGAATTGTTAAACAAATGTTTGCTTGAAAAACATGCTTTACAAAGTGAGATTGATGAGCTGCTTTTAAAAAAAGATCAGTTAGGGCGTTTGATGGATTTGGATGTGCTGGAAGAAAAACGCAAAACTTTAATTGAATGTGAAGAAATGCTAACCCACGCTAAAAATCAAGGTTACAGCATGATCAAACAAGCGCAGCGGGATGCACGCCAAATTCGTGAACAGGCAGAGCATGAGGTTAAAATCACACCAATTGAGTCTCAGAATTCTTCTAATTAGCTAAATTAGGCTATGTAGCTTCGTACATTACACTTAATCAAAACATCTGAATTAATTTGAATATGTTAGACCGTTTGTTAATGTTTGGTTGCCAGATTTATTTGAGATTAATCAAAGTGTTACGTTCTTAATCTTGAATTAAATGTAAGGTACGAAGTCGAAAGAGTTGAGTAAGGGGAATTAATTAGCGTTCACTTCTGTCAATAATAAAGGTCAGTGGCACCAGTGATTTAATAATTAATTCCATAGTCTATTCCTATCCAAGAGAATATTGTTAATAATAAATTATGCGGCTCTGCGTAAATCACGAATGCGTTTTTCTTCACCAATCGCAACAATGGCTAACATAGCCACCCCAACAATCAACGCAGCGTAAAATACCAAGAATGTGTCATTCCAACCATGTAGATTAGTACCAAAAATATTTAAGCCTGAAGTCGCTGGATCGGCAATCGCAGCTAAACCAACTTTGGCTAATGAATCACCAAATAGGTAGGCAAATGTTCCAGTTGTCCCATTAGTCACCATAACCGCTTGTTTCGGCACGAAATGGACTACCGATACTCCGATTAATAATTGTGGTCCAAAAATCAATGCGCCTAAACAGAATAATGAAGCATTAATTTGCAATGGGGTGTGTCCATAACGGTAACCTAATACCGCAACCGACGTTATCATTAAACAGAATGCCGCTACTAAAGCTCGCCGTCCGCCGATAATATCAGAAACATAACCCCAAACTAACGATGCAACTAAGGCACCAATTTCAAAATAGAAAATAGTATTTACTTGTTGTGAGGTGGTGAAATGGAACATCTCTTTAGTGTATAGTGGCGCCCAATTATCAATACCAATCCGCACAATGTAAACGAATACGTTGGCAACACATAATAACCAAACCCATTTGTTACCTAACACATATTTAGTAAAAGTTTGCCATTTAGTTAATGCTTCAGCTTCTTGAGTATCTTTTTCGATTGGCTCTTCAAAGATAACTTCACAAGTATCCATACCTATTTCTTCAGGGCATTCTTTACCAATAAATAAGGTAACCACACCAATGATTAATGCAATCACGGCAGGAACAATAAACATTCCCCATACATGACCCGCAAAAAATATATTTGCACCCCATAGCGCTAAAATCCCAGCAAAAGCACCACCTAGGTTATGCGAAGTATTCCAAGTACCAAGCCACCGTCCACGTTTTGCCCGTGGTGTCCAATTCATGATAGTTGCATAACTAGCAGGTCCACCAACCGATTGGAAGAATCCACTCAAGCCCCAAAATAACATCAAAAATCCCATCGCTTTACCTTCAAAAGAAAGCAATATTCCCATAGCTAAAATACATGCAGCTGATAAAATCAATAATATTGACAACATCCTTTTGGCTGGTTTACCATCGATTAAATAACCCAAGAGAGTTTTACCAATTCCGTAAGTTACCGAGAACGCTAAACCAATTTGACCTAATTGTGTAGTTGTAAAGCCAAGTTGGTCTTTTAACATACCTGAACTGGCTTTAAAGTTATTGCGGATTAGATACATAGTGGCATAAATTACTATCACAACCAGAAAGGCTTTGATAAAATTAGCAAACCACATTTGGCGTTGCTGCGTTAGGGATAAGCCTAATTTAGGTGGCTTTTGAATCGTGAAAAATTTATGTAAAACTGACATTTAGCAAACCTCTTAAAATTAGTTATATTGTATAGGTATTTCTATAAAGTGATTGATTATGTTTAATCTCTCTTGGTCTAATTACTCTTTAGTTCAAGTATTTTCAGTTAGCAAAATTTAGTTATTATTCACAAAATAACTATACCCACCAATATAGTTATTGCTCCAATAGGGTAAGCTAAGCTTTTCAATTCTGACCTTGCCTTTACTAGTTGGTGCGTGAATAAATTCACCATTGCCAATATAAATGCCGACATGTTGATAATTGTTAAACACTACTAAATCACCGATTAGCAAATCATCAACATCTTTGCCTTTATAGCTCGCCGCTTTAGATTGATTTTGGGCGGTGCGCGGTAATTTTACGCCCAAAGCTTGTTGATAGCTGTAAAGCACCAAGCCGCTACAGTCAAAACCTTTGGCAGGTGTACTGCCACCATAGCGATAATTACTGCCCAGCAATGATTTGCTGACGCTGAGAACTTTGTTTCCAGCCACTCCATTTTGGTTGTTAATTTGAATTTGAGCTGGTGCTGATGGCGGTGGAGCTTTTTTAGTTGAGCAACTGCTACTTAGTGCAATTAAGACCAGTAGAATTAACCAGTAAATTAGCAAATATTGGCGCTGCAAATTAAGCTTAAATTTGCTTGTTTGCCGTTGGCTAATGTTCACGGAGTTGACCATAGAAATAAATGATTTGAAGATTACTTTCGCGTGACATAGCCCCTGGGTTCGTGCCTAATTGACCTTGGGGAACTTCCTGCTGGAGATTTTGATAGTAATTTTGCCACAGCGCGAGAATTTTAGGTGATTTACCATTGGTGAAATCCATCGGTAAATGTTGAAAGATGGCTTGATTATAATTGGCAACTTGGAAAGAATAATCAATTAATTCTGAGCAATAAAAAGCTTGCCCATCAGCGGCGACAAAGCTTTCATTATAGGGTTTGCCAAGTTGTTTTTCGGCGCTAACGATTGCACTTGGAATTAATTTTTGCTCGGTTGCTTTGAGGCGTCCAACCATAACGCGTGGTTGCTGTGCATCATCTAAACTTCGCTGTAAAAATTGCGCTAGTGGTGTAATTACAACGCCTTGTGAAATGGCTTCGATAACTTGCGGATTAGATTCGCTGGCGTTAATAACTAATCCAACATGTGAGACATAGCTATTTTTATAGCCATAGGTTACGCTATCGACACTGTCACAGAATTGACCACAGTTTAGGTCTTGAAATAATAAATCCCCGCGCTGGAGCTTGAAATTAGAGGTTGAGTTATCGGCAAATGCTGAGCTAAGCACTAAAAACATGGCAATTGCACCACTGAGTATTTTTTTAATCACTGGTGGCGAATGGGCGGGTTTATTCAGTATTTGCACCACTTAGTTGCAATTACAAAATTGGTTGCGCTTAAACATCTTGGTCGTCATCCGCATATTTAATGATAAACCGTCATGGTGGTTGCTATATTCTGAAAGTTAATTTTAAAGTCAATGGCTTTATCTGATGGGAAAGTGCAGGTTTCGGCACGAGCTTGCTCGGGATAAATGGTTGCTTCAACAAACCGTTCTGGTTCACCAACGGCAAAGCCATTGGCATCAACAAACTCGCAGCGCCAGAAAACTTGTTCGGGTTTCTCGCCAGTAGTATTGAAATTCCAGCGAACGATAGTATTACCGCTAGCTACATCGGTGGATTTACTTAAGTTGGTAATTTCAACATCACCAGGTTTACCAATGGTACTAACTTGTTTTTCAAGTGGGTTGTGTGATGCACAAGCGCTTAAAAAAGCGATTAAACTTAGACTAAAGATTTTTTTCATAATATTCCTCAGGATTAAATTATAACTTAATTTCAGATATTTCATTTGTCACATTCAACATCAGCGCTAGTTACTTTTGCCAAGCTGGTGGGTTTTAGCTGATTAACTATTTGGCGCTATTATAAATACTTTTTTGCGCTAAATGGCGCTTATTTTAATTATTTACGCCGAAGTAAATAAACATGATTATTAACGGGACTTTTTTGTGGTGGAGAAGTTGCTTGCTCTGCCAGTGTTTCCAAGTGCTGAATTGTGAAATTATGTGCATATAAATTTTCTACCTCAGCATGCTCAATTGAATAGGGTGGCGCTACACGTGCCAAATCGCTATAACTTAGGGTAATTAATAAATATAAACTTCCGCTGGGTAAGAGTTGAGCTATTTTTTGCGCATAAATTTGGCGTAAATCAGCAGGTAATGCCACTAAAGCGGCACGGTCATAGCAAAAATCAAGTTCACCAGCTATTTCTGGCGATAGCGCAAAGAAATCACCGCAAGCTAGTCTAATTGAATGGTATTTGAAATATTGAAAGTCCTTATCTTGGCTGCGTGTGGCACTTAATTGATTATCTGTGAAAAATTGCTCACAGGCACTTGGACTGAGTTCGCAACCTAGGATAGCAGCTCCTTGTCCGGATAACCACAACATATCCTTGCTTTTGCCACACAAAGGAACTAAGGTTCGTGGATTAGCTGGGAGTAATTTGTCGGGGTAATAGCGTTGGAGTAACTCATTAATCTGCTCGCGATGAAAACCAATTTGATTAGCTTCCCAGCGTTGGAGCCAAAATTCATGGTGGGTATTTTGTATAATTGTCGTCATTATTTAACGCTTTTCTCAAAAAAGGCATAGGTTCCGTTGTGATCAGAAACTCGTCCATAAGAGAGTTCTGTGAAAATACGTTCGGCAAGCACGGCTTTAAGTGGACTAGCTTTATCCATTAAAATATAATCAATTCTTAACCCATTAACATCGCCATCTTTCCAGCCATCAATTTTCCCACCTATCGTTGGATCTTGCATTCCATTTGGGTTAACGTTAAGATAAGTATCAATAAATTTACCGTTGCTTAACATATAATTGTAACCATGACTACCTGCTGCCAAATTTAAATCTCCCGCAATAAAGGCTGCATTGGGCTTAATTTGTTGTGTGGTAGTTTGTTCCCAAGTCAGTAAATTATCAAACATATCCTTAAAGGGTTCTTCAGTGTCATCCCACCAACCTAAATGTGCGCTATACATATTGATGCGTCCAAAGTTGTTTAATTCAATTTCGGTCATGAGTGCGTTTCTGGATTTCCAAAAGGTCTTGCTCGCATTGTGAGTCACATATTGTTGCGCAGTTTGCACAATTTTGCCACGGGTCAAAATACAATTGCCTTCCTCATACTTATCAAAACCTAAATGTGACCAACTCCAAAAATAATTATAGTTTAGGTGGTAATCTTTTTGCAGTAAATTGGTGATAATTAGTGCAGCATTATCTTGGCGAATTAGGCTTCCGTAATGCATGCCGACTGATTCAGAGTTTTTAGCTTGTGCACATTCGGGCATGGAAATAATATCTGGTTTTAGTTTGCTAATTGCCTCGGCGATAGTTTTAAATTTCTCGCTTTGATCACTTTCTTGGTAGGTATGCAAATTGAGGGTCAAAATATTTAAGTAGCGGTTACGCTGAGTCTCGCTTTCAGGATCAAATGGGTAAACAATCATGTCTTTTACCCATACATTTGCAGCGGTGGCAGTGAAAAATTCATGATGGGTACTTGGATAATCACCGAGTGTACCACCCAAGTTAACTTCATGATTGTTGCTATCAACAAAACCAAATTGTAATGTCGTAGCTTTTACTTTTTGTTGATACCAGCCTTTACCCATTGCCTGCATTGTGGTTTGTTGAACTTTTTGAGCATTATCTAATTTATATTCCAGTTGAACCTTAGCTGGTTTATGTACATCAAAATAATTGACGGTAATATACTTTGTAGTTTCGGCGCTAGTTAGTGCACTGGCATGACTAATTGCTACTGCCGTGATGGCACTAAGCCTTCCGCAAAATTTAGCTTGCTGAGTTAGGCGTGTTAGGTTGCTTTTCATTGATTTATTTCCTCAATTTGATGTAAAACCGCAATTGAATAAGCTGGAACGCTAATTGTATTTTTGAGGTTAACTGGTTGAATTAGGTGGATTCCATTTACTGCAACTTGCCATTTTCCTTGCAGGCTTTGAGTTAATGGTTTTGAGCCGGCATTTAATATAACCATAATTTTACCCCATGAGTCACCATTTGCATGTGCGTTTATTTGGTAAACGATTTGATGATCGTTGCTAGAAATGAATTGTAGGTTTGATTCGACCATCGCGCTAGAATTCATACGGAACGCTGGATGTGCCTTTCTTATGGCTATCATGGTTTGGTAAAATTTAAAGAGCGCTTGATTTTCTTGTTTTAAATTCCATTGAATTGGATTAATAGTCGGATCATTACTTGCGTAACTATTTTCATTACCGTGTTTAGTTCGTCCAAACTCCTGTCCCTCATCAAGTAATAAAATTCCTTGCGAAGTTGCAATTGCACCAAAGGCCAGGGCATCCATCTGGAGTTTTTGTTCATAGTTTGATTTTGGTGCGCCACTACTAATTTTATCGATTAAGGTTGCATTATCATGTACCGAGACATAGTTGACGGTTTCATTGGG
>Ga0247839_1006641_pt1 | contig 13167 bp, 5 predicted proteins | sample LaCruzMarch2015__6_FD_192405 | JGI IMG/M metagenome (GOLD analysis project Ga0247839, IMG submission 192405) | Freshwater microbial communities from meromictic Lake La Cruz, Castile-La Mancha, Spain - LaCruzMarch2015_16m | ecosystem: Environmental > Aquatic > Freshwater > Lake | place: Spain...
GCAGCTCAATACCATCCGCTACCCAAAGGTGGCTTCGCACTTCCACATGGCCTGGTCTCTTAGACCTTTCAGGCAGGGCAAGGGGTTCGCCGGATAGCACTTCACGAATTCGTTCAAGCGATATCCCGGATTCAGACAGCTGCTTGATACGAAGGATCTTCTCAAGGTGGGAGCTCACATAATGAGCTGCCCGGGTTTGTCCTATTGGCTTATCTAGTAGGCCTATTTGGATGTAATACCGTAATGTCCTAGAACTTAAGCCTGATAGGGCGCAAAGCTCCTCAAAGGTGTATTTTTTATCTTCCATGAATTTATATTAACACTATTACTGTAAATATCAACTGTAAATATAAACTATTTGTACAGGGAATAAATTGACCATATAAAGCTCAAATATTGAGCTCTTAAATTGATAAATTATCAACAAGATCGCTCTGGATAGTTAACAAAGCTGGTTAATATGTAATGGTATGAATTTTATTGAAGATTAGAGGTCATTTTGAGCCGTTTAGAGGATATTCAACCAAATGCAAGTATTAGAGGGATTATTCCTGATGCACTGGTTTCCGTAGTAAGTGTTCAGTGGTTTGGTTCAGAAGCGCTTGAGCTTACCTACAAAACTCCGGCCGGCAAAGTTGCTAATGAGCTTTTGTACCGTGACAGGGAAAACCAGATAGAAGTTGTCGAGTTGGGCAGGCCATGGAGTTTTGATGGTGACGGGGCACTCTTTCAGTTAGTTTCTGAAGCCCAGCGTATTCGGTTAGCTCATTTATTTGATCCAATGCTTGCAGTACACAGCTCCATCGTTGATCCTTTACCGCATCAAATTACCGCCGTATATGAGGCAATGTTGCCACGTCAGCCATTGCGATTTTTGTTGGCTGATGATCCTGGTGCCGGTAAAACGATTATGGCGGGCCTCTTAATTAAGGAGTTAATAGCAAGGGGTGATCTACAGCGATGTTTAATTGTTTGTCCCGGTAGTTTGGCTGAGCAGTGGCAGGATGAATTAAATACCCGATTTCATTTACCTTTTGAAATCCTTACTAATGACAAATTAGAGGCCGCAAGAACCGGTAATTGGTTTATGGAAACTAATCTGGTTATCGCTCGATTAGATAAGCTTGCACGAAATGAAGATGTCCAACAGAAACTAGCTGCGCCAGATTGTCGCTGGGATTTAATAGTTTGCGATGAGGCACATAAAATGTCGGCCACGGTATTTGGCGGCGAGACAAAATATACCCAGCGTTATCGGCTGGGACAATTGCTTGGTACATTAACTCGCCATTTTCTATTAATGTCAGCTACGCCACACAACGGCAAAGAAGCGGATTTCCAGTTGTTTATGGCTTTGCTTGATGGTGATCGTTTTGAAGGCAAGTACAGAGATGGGGTTCATTCAGCTGATGCTTCAGATCTCATGCGGCGAATGGTCAAAGAGAGTCTATTGAAATTTGATGGAACGCCATTATTCCCTCAACGTATCGCCCATACAGTGCCATTCAAATTAAGTGATGCCGAGGCACATCTGTATAAGATCGTTACTGAATATGTACGTGAAGAGTTTAATCGTGCTGATGCATTGGAAAATGGAAAGCGTGCAGGCACTGTTGGATTTGCCTTAACAATACTGCAGCGCAGATTAGCCTCATCACCTGAGGCTATCTATCAGTCAATTAAGCGTAGGCGTGAGCGCCTTGAAAGTAAATTGCGGGAGTTAGAAATCCTTGAGCGTGGTGGAAGGGTTGCTACGACGGTATTGGTAGATTCACCAGAGTTAGATGATGACGATATTGACGACTTAGAGGATGCGCCAGAATTAGAGGTTGAGACTTTCGAAGAAGAAATACTGGATCAAGCAACCGCAGCTCGAACTATCGCCGAGCTAAGAATAGAGATCGAGAACCTAAAGAGACTAGAAGCACAGGCTCTACTGGTAAGGCGGAGTGGGACTGATACTAAGTGGATGCAACTAGCAGGACTACTAGATGGAATCTTTGCTACCAATGCCAGTGGAAATAATGCCTTAGATGCAACCATAAACGCTACTGCCAAAGATATTCCCGCTCCAAAGTCTTCCCCACATCAGAAATTGGTCATTTTTACTGAGCATCGGGACACATTAAATTATCTAGAGCAACGCATCAAAACACTGCTTGGAAGAGAGGATGCGGTAGTAATTATTCATGGTGGCATTGGTAGACAAGAGCGCCTCAATGTACAAGAAGCATTCAGGCATGATCCTAAGGTACAGGTATTGCTGGCTACAGATGCTGCGGGTGAGGGTATTAACTTGCAGCGTGCCCATTTAATGGTCAATTACGACTTGCCTTGGAATCCCAATAGGCTCGAGCAGCGCTTTGGTCGTATTCACCGCATTGGACAAACAGAAGTTTGTCACTTATGGAATTTGGTTGCCGATGACACACGAGAAGGCGATGTGTATGCAAAGCTGTTGGAAAAGTTAGAGCAGGCAAGGCAGGCGCTTGGCGGTCAAGTATTTGATGTTCTTGGCAAACTTCAATTTGAAGGTAAATCATTACGTGAGTTGCTGATTGAGGCAATACGGTATGGTGAGCAAGCCGATGTGAAGGCTTTTTTAACGACAGTATTAGATACATCCTTAGACCGCAAGCACCTAGCAAAACTATTGGATGACGGTGCGCTAGTGCATGATGCTATTGACGTTAGTAAAGTCCGAACTATTCGCGAGGATATGGAGCGGGCAGATGCAAGGCGATTACAGCCGCACTATATTGAATCCTTTTTCTTAGAAGCTTTTAAGGTTTTAGGCGGTAAAGCGCAGCAACGCGAAACAAAGCGTTTTGAGATTACCCACGTACCAGCATTAGTTCGCAATCGAGATCGGATGGTAGGCATTGGAGAGCCCGTTCAGCCTCGCTATGAGCGTATTGCATTTGATAAAGAGCAGGTCTCTCCAGTAGGTCAAATACCAGCTGCCTTTGTCTGCCCAGGACACCCGCTATTAGATTCGGTGATTGATTTAACGCTAGAGCGTAATCGAGATCTGCTTAAGCGGGGTACGGTACTGGTTGATGAAAAAGACCTGGGCACCAAGCCTAGGGTCTTGTTTTACCTTGAGCACGCTATACAAGATGCAAGTACCACTCGAAATGGCAATCGACGAGTAGTTTCACAAAGAATGCTTTACGTAGAGCAAGATTCAGATGGTGCGATCCACCAAATTCACTATGCCCCATACCTTGACTACCGACCTTTAGCTGTATCTGAGCCTGATATTGATACATTGTTATCGCAGGAAGAATGCAAATGGATCACTCAGGATTTAGAAAAAAAGGCGCAGGGGTACGCTATCGAGAAGATGGTCCCGGATCACTTTGCTGAAGTCAAGAATAAAAAAATTGAAATTATTTCTAAAACAGAAGCTGCTGTTAAGGATCGCCTAACCAAGGAAATTAATTATTGGGACCATAGGGCGGCGCAACTACAACTTCAAGAACAGGCAGGCACCACTAATAGCAAGCTAAATTCAAATGAGGCCAGAAAAAGAGCGGACTTATTGCAATCTAGATTGCAAAAACGTCTTAGTGATTTGAAGTTAGAGGCGCAGCTATCACCTCTGCCGCCAGTTGTACTTGGTGGATTGCTGGTAGTTCCTATGGGATTGATTAATAAACTAATGGGCAAACCAGAATTAAGTGCTGTGGCGCTAAAAGCAATTGCTGATACTCAGGCAAGCGCTGCTCGTGCAAGGGCAGTCATTATGCAAGTTGAACGCGATCTTGGTTATGAGCCCACCGATAGAGAGTTTGAACGACTAGGGTATGACATAGAAAGCAAGGTATCCGGTACTGGTAAGCTTCGGTTTATTGAAGTCAAAGGCAGGGTAACTGGCGCTGATTCAATCACCGTTACTAGAAATGAGATACTTTATTCATTGAATGAGCCAGATGATTTCATTCTGGCTATCGTAGAATTTTTAGATAATGAAACTCATAAAGTCCATTATTTACGACAGCCATTTAAACGTGAGCCAGACTTTGGAGTCACTAGTGTTAATTACAATTTTTCAGAATTGCTTGCAAGAGCAGGATCGCCATCGTGAAATACAAGAAGAAATTAATTGAAGTTGCATTGCCATTAGAGGCAATTAACAAAGAATCATTGCGCAGAAAACAGAAGGCGCCTAAGGGCTGGCCTTCATCTTTTCATAAATGGTGGGCTCAACGACCCTTGGCTGCAGCTAGAGCAGTTATATTTTCCCAGATGATCGATGATCCATCATCAAATCCAAAAGAGTATCCAACAAAGAAATCTCAAGATGCAGAGAGGGAAAGATTATTTAAATTAATAGAAGATCTAGCGCTGTGGGATAACACACACAATGAAGAGGTCATTAAAAGCGTAAAAGAAGAAATTAATAAAATGTGGTCAAGGACGTGCGAAGAAAATGCTTCGGACCCGCAAGCAAGTGTCTTATATGACCCGCAAAAGCTCCCATCCTTTTACGACCCATTTGCTGGTGGGGCAACTTTACCCTTAGCGGCTCAATGGCTCGGTATAAAAACATTTGCTTCAGATTTAAATCCAGTAGCCGTTACGATTAATAAGGCTCTTTTAGAGATCCCACGTTTATTTATTAACAAGCCTGCAATCAATCCAGATGCATTGAACCAAAAGATGCATATGGATAAATCGTGGAAAAATTCTCAAGGATTGGCTGAAGATATTCGTTATTACTGTAATTGGATTCGTGCCCAGGCTGATAAATCGATTGGTAGATATTATCCAGATATTCAAATTACACAAGACATGGCACTAGATAGGCCTGATTTAAGAAAATATGTTGGCGGGGAAAGGCTTAAGGTGGTTGCTTGGCTATGGGCTAGATCTGTTAAAAGTCCTAACCCAGCATTTTCAAATATAGATGTTCCATTGGCTTCTACATTTATTTTATCTAGCAAATCAGGAAAAGAGGCTTACATTGAGCCGGTAGTTAACAGTGATTCTTATAGATTAACTGTTAAGGTGGGAAAGCCAAATGATTTAAATAAAATTAAAGATGGCACTAAATCAGCAAGAGGGGCAAATTTCACATGCGTGATGTCAGGGTCTCCAATTACTTCCGAATATATTAAGGCCGAAGCTAAAGCTGGAAGAATGGGCGCTAAATTATTGACCATAGTTGCCGAAGGTGATCGCGGTAGGGTATATCTTTCCCCTAACTTAGATCAAGAAATTACCGCCAATAGTGCTCACCCAGTATGGAAGCCTGACGCACCTTTGGTTGGGAAAACTCGTGATCAGATGCCTTTGTATGGCATGGAAAATTTCGCAGACATATATACACAGCGGCAATTGTTATCCTTGACAACTTTTTTTGATCTAATTAAGGTGGCTCAAGACAAGGCGCTTGAGGATGCTATTAAGGCAGGTTTTAGTGATAGTCCAATCACACTTGAGGATGGTGGTACTGGCGCCAAGGCTTATGCGGAATCTATTGGCGTTTATTTATCATGTGTTATTGATCGAATGGCTTATTACGGATCAAGTCTGACAACTTGGCTTCCAAAAGATAGTGCGTTGAGGGATTGCATGCCAAGGCAGGCATTGGCTATGACGTGGGATTATGCAGAATGTAATCCATTTAGCAAATCTAGCGGGGATATATTGACTTGCGCTAATTCCGTTAGCAACTATTTAGAGGTTGCTTCACCATTTTCTGAGGCCCATGCACAGCAATGTGATGCACAAACGGGTTTAAAAAACGAATCTAATTTTATTTATAGTACTGATCCACCTTATTACGACAACATATGTTACGCGGATCTTTCTGATTTTTTCTACGTCTGGATGCGCCACTCCTTAAAAGCTATTTATCCCAGTCTTTTCTCAACTATGGCAGTTCCAAAGGCAGAAGAACTGGTCGCCTCTCCGTATAGATTTGAATCAAAATATAAGGCCGAAGAGTTTTTCATGCATGGAATGACTCAAGCTATGAAGCGCCTATCAGAAACCTCTCATCCTGCTTTTCCAGTGACTATTTATTATGCTTTTAAGCAATCTGAGAATGATGAAATCGATGGAACTACAAATACAGGTTGGGATACCTTTCTAGAAGCCGTTCTACAAGCTGGCTTTTCAATTACCGGTACATGGCCCATGAGGACTGAAGGTGCTGGGCGAATGATTGCATCCGGCACAAATGCATTGGCATCGAGCATTGTTTTGGTTTGTAGGCAGAGGGTCTTCGAGGCGCCCACTGCTACTCGTCGGGAATTTATTGCTGAACTCAAAGCCGAGTTACCCAAAGCTATAGCGCTATTGCAGGCTGGAAATATTGCTCCGGTTGATTTGGCTCAAGCTGCAATTGGACCAGGTATGGGTGTATTTACGAAATTTTCTAAAGTACTAGATGCCGATGGTAATGAATTATCTGTGCGTACTGCTCTTGCATTGATTAATCAAACTATGGATGAGGTTTTGGTAGAACAAGAAGGTGATTTTGATTCAGACAGTAAATGGGCTTTAACATGGTTTGATCAATTTGGATTCGAGTCTGGAGATTACGGTGTTGCTGAACAATTGTCTAAATCTAAGGTTACTTCTGTGGTGGGGCTTGTAGAAGGGGGAATTATTTCATCTAAATCTGGGAAAGTTCGTCTATTTAAACCAATAGAACTCAAAGAGAATTGGGACCCTACGCTTGATAAAAGAATTACAGCGTGGGAAGTCGTTCATCAATTAATACGTGCCCTGGAATCAAGTGGCGAGCAAGCGGCAGGAGTTTTAGTCTCAAAACTTGGCTCTGAAAGCGAAGTAGCTCGTGAATTATGTTACAGACTTTATATATTATGTGAGAGAAAAAAGAGGGCAAATGAAGCAATGTCTTATAACGGACTGGTTCAGAGCTGGCCAGAGGTTATTCGAATTTCACGAGAAATATCCACAACATCTATGCCTACAACAAAAGATCTTTTTGATCAGGAATAAAAAATGGCCATCACCAACTATGAACGTGTAGGTAAAGCACTCGAGCAACTCAAGATAGGCCTTGCCCCATTTGTTGATCGCGAAATAAAAGATGCAGTTACTAACAACACTGTTTCTATGCAGCGAATTAGGGAATTTCTTGATGATCCAATTCTAGCAAAAAAAAGCATAACCGAGTGGGATGCATCGGCCCTAATTAAAATAATGTTCGACACCTGGAATGAAGTTTTTAAAAAGACATTAGGCTTTACCGCACGGGGACTAGTGCAAGAAATTCGGGACTGGCGCAATAAATGGGCACATCAAGCTCAATTTTCTAGCGATGATTCTGATCGGGCATTAGATTCAATAGAGCGGTTACTTACGGCAATTTCTGCACCTGAAGCAGATGAAGTTCGTAAAATAAAGATGGAGTTACGTCGACTCGTAACTGATGAGCAAGTTCGCGGTGAACGTCGTAAAAATGCTGGTATAGCTATTGAAAGTGGCGTTTCATCGAATTTGATGCCTTGGCGTGAAATTATTGCACCACACAAGGATGTAGCTAGTGGCAATTATCAGCAGGCCGAATTTGCGGCTGATTTATGGCAAGTGCATTTGGGTGAGGGTACAGATGAATATAGGGACCCTGTGGAGTTTTACAGGCGTACGTACCTTACCGAGAGCTTAAAAAATCTTCTATCAAACGGTGCAAAACGCATAGCAGGAGTGGGCGGTGATCCTGTAGTCCAACTTCAAACAAACTTTGGCGGTGGGAAAACGCACTCAATGTTAGCTTTGTACCATTTGTTTTCAGGAGCAAATACTACCGAGTTGCTGGGCGTTGATGAGGTAATGAAAGAGGCGGATGTTAAAGGCCCATTAACCGCAAATAGAGTAGTTCTAGTCGGAAATAAAATTTCACCGGGCAATCCCTCTGTAAAAGAGGATGGCACAGTCGTTCATACTTTATGGGGTGAGCTCGCTTGGCAGTTGGGTGGCAAGAAAGCCTATGCAAAAGTCAAAAATGATGATGAACGAGCTACTAACCCTGGCGATACACTCCGCGAACTTTTTAATGAATATGGCCCTTGCTTAATTTTGATCGACGAGTGGGTCGCTTATGCAAGACAGCTACATCAGGATAACAACTTACCCGGCGGTAATTTTGAAACCCATTTTACTTTTGCTCAGGCGTTAACAGAATCGGCAAAATTATCTAAAAACTGCTTATTAGTTATTAGCCTTCCTTCATCGGATACGGCAATTTCACCTCACGCCCAAGGTGACGATGAAGAGGTCGGTGGAGAGCGCGGTAGGCAAGCATTAGGTAGGCTGCAAAATGTAATTGGCCGCTTAGAATCTTCATGGACACCTGCCACGGCTGAGGAAAGTTTTGAGATTGTCCGCAGGAGGCTATTTGAGCCTTTGCTTGGTGCCGATAAATTTAAACAACGTGATGTGGTGGCAAGTGCCTTTGGGGATATGTACCGCACCCAGCAAAGAGAATTCCCTTCTGAATGCAGCGAAGCGGATTATGTAAAACGCATTCAATCGGCCTATCCAATTCATCCAGAAGTATTTGACCGTTTATATACAGATTGGTCAACGCTAATTAAGTTTCAGCGTACTCGTGGAGTTTTGCGCTTGATGGCAGCAGTTATCCATAGCTTGTGGGAGCGGGGCGATAAAAACCCACTGATTCTCCCGGCGAACATTCCGATTGATGAGCCTAGAGTTAGAGATGAATTAACTAGATACTTGCCAGATCAATGGAAACCCATTATTGAGAGAGATATTGATGGCCCTCATTCATTGCCATTAACTATTGATGGTGAAGTATCGAATCTTGGTAAGTTTTCTGCTTGTCGCCGCGTAGCCAGAACGGTATTTATGGGTTCTGCGCCGATTACTTCTGCCGCTAACTTGGGAATTGAAGAAAGACGGATTCGTTTGGGTTGCGTTATGCCGGGTGAGTCTCCTGCAATTTTTGGTGATGCACTGAGAAGGTTGGCCAATGCAGCAACCTATCTTTATGAGGATGGCCCAAGGTATTGGTACTCAACACAGCCAACAGTCAAAAAACTGGCTGATGACCGTGCTGAGCAGTACAAACGAGATCCAGATAAAGTATCCAGCGAGATCGAGAAGCGCGTAAGAAGAAATTTAGAGATGAAGGGGGAGTTCACGCGCATTCACCCCATGCCGCAGTCAAGTCAAGATGTTCCCGATGATTTAGATACAAGACTAGTAGTCCTTGGCATTGACCATCCGTTTGGTAAGGGCGAAGCTATTAGTCCAGCAGGTCTAGCTGCAAAGGCAATATTAGAATCTCGTGGCAACACGCCACGTATTTACAAAAATTCGCTTGTATTTTTGGCACCAGATACCGGTAGACTCCAGGATTTGTTGGAGGCAGTGCGCAAATACCTGGCATGGGAGTCGATCATTTCAGATCAAAAAATGTTAAATCTAACCCATCAACAGGTGTCCCAGGCGGAAACACAGCTTAAAGCAGTTGATGGTGCTGTGACAGCACGACTGCCTGAAACATATCAATGGCTATTGGTTCCCGTGCAAAGCAAGCCACAAGATCCTCAGATATGGGAATCATTAAAACTAAATGGTACGGATGGTTTAGCTATTCGAGCCAGTAAGAAATTACGAAGTGACGAATTGTTATTACCAACATTCGCGGCTACTCGCTTAAAAATGGAGTTGGATAAGATTCCTTTGTGGCGCAATGACTCCGTCACATCCAAACAACTCGTTGAGGATTTTGCTAGATATATTTATTTACCACGGCTGCGAGATCCATCGGTTTTATTGGATGCAATTTGTGAAGGCGTTGGGATGCTTACTTGGGAAAGCGATACCTTTGCTTTCGCTGATAGCTACGACAATGTGGCTGAACGTTACGTAGGGTTGCGTGGCGGATGTCCTATCGCCATACACGATGCAGATTCACCGGGTATGTTGGTTAAATCTGATGTGGCTAAGCCCCAATTAGCCAAAGAGATACCTACTTCCCCACCTACTGACGTGAGTACAACGGGCACTAGTGAAACGCCTACTTCACCTGTTCCACCGGTAAAAAAACAAATTAATAGGTTCTATGGCACTGTATCTTTAGATTCAGCTAGGGTAGGACGGGATGCAAGCAGGGTTGCAGATGAGGTTATTTCACACTTAGTTGCTCTGATGGGGTCTGATGTGTCAGTTACACTTGAAATAAGCGCATCCCTACCAAGTGGCGTAACGGACAATATTGTGCGAACCGTTACTGAAAATAGTAAAACCCTGAAATTTAGCAATCAGGGGTTTGATAGCGAGTAACTTAATGATCAATGCTGTCAATTAATTCCCCAAAAATTTGAAGTGCGGGTTAATTTTTATTGTGAAAATCACTTTATGATTATTTCTACTGAATTTGAAGGTGACAGTAAGCAGGTAGCAGATGCACAACATGGTGTTTATTCAGAAGCTTTGGACATTATTGTTAAAAACTGCAATCGCTTAGCGTTGTTTGCGAAACGAGTGCTTCAATCTGAAAAATACGAAGAGTGGGGGCTTATCAATCAATATGATCATCGGACGCTTCAGTTTCAACACGATTTATTAGCTACAGCTTGGCGTTATCGGTCAAATGCGCCCCAAAGGATAATAGATTTAACGGGGAATGAACTTAATATAAGCCAAGAGTGGCTTGAGTGGTTGGCTAATGAAGTTCAAAGCTGGATTGATAGGCCCGAATTTGTACGCTTAGTACAAGTCATCCTAACCAATCAAAATGACCCTCTTGGTTATGAGGCTGAAACAAGGTTGAATCTTGAGATCATGGATTATTTTTATGATATTCCTTGGGATAGTGAACTTAGGGTTGCTTTCAAAAATGAAATTCAAAAAATTAATACCTCATCAACCGTAATTCCTAAATCATAAAAATATGTATGTTGAATTTATTTTATTTTGATTCTATCTTTCTGATTACAAATGAATGATGATGATTTAGATTCGGTTAAGGGCGCTCTAGATGAGCTGTTTCTTCTTGCTGGAAGATATCGTAGTAGCGCTCAATTTTCTGAATTAATTAAATTTTTAAGCACATTTAAAAATTATTCTATTTTTAATGCGATGTTAGTTAACATTCAAATGCAAGGGGCTAGATATGTCCTACCCGCAAAACAATGGAAACAAAAATATGGCCGCTACCCAATTCCAGAAGCTCAGCCATTAATAATGCTTAGGCCAGGTGGGCCTGTCATGTTTTGTTTTGATGTATCACAAACACAAGGTATTCCGCTACCGCCAGAAATTGAAAATCCTTTTCAGGTTCAGGGTAATCTGCCTGAAGGCGCTTACCAATTAATAATCTTCAACTCTAAACAGGAGGGTATTAGGATAAATGAGCGCCCTTTAGGAAGTACTTTAGGCGGTTATGTTCGGGATGCTAATGATCCCTATCATATTATTGGAGCCGGTATTTTTATAGATAAAAATCAGAAAATGTTTTTAGAGGGAAAAGAGATTCCTTTACTTTCGGAAATTACCTTAAATTCTAATTTAAGTGATGAAGTAAACTTTGCAACTCTTACTCACGAATTAGCACATATTTATTGTGGTCATATTGGTCCTGGGCACTATGATCTATGGCCTGATCGAACTGATTTAACTAAGAATATTAGAGAGTTTGAGGCTGAGGCAACGTCTTTTTTGGTTTGTCAAAGAATAGGAATTGATACCCCAGCTGCCCAGTACTTAAGTGGCTACCTTAATAGCAATGATGAAATTCCTGAAATCAGTTTGGATGTAGTTTTCAAAGCAGCTCAAATAATTGAGTCTATGGCTAAAAAAAGATTGAAATCAAAGCTTAAGGATGAGCCATTACTTTAAGTACTTGATATTCAAATGAGTTTCGCTTGGATTGCTGCCTAAACTAACACCACGTCCCTGTGATACTCCAAAAACTGTTGCTGCTCATTCCTAAAGCTACCTACATTGATGTTCTTATCAATACACCATTTATCTAGAACAGAATTGTCTAATTGGCTCGAAAGAATTAAATTGCCATTTCCCTCAAAAGAAATAAAACCCTTATCAAATAAGTGATCTATGTGGGGTGCTAGCAGTAGACCGTTATAACCACTAATTTTTTCTGCATCATTCGACTTTTTCCAGGGCTTGATATGACTTGCAATGAGGTGCCTTGGGTTTGTTACTTTAGTGACCCTGCAAGCCCTCTCAATTTGCCTGACTTGTGCTTTAAAAACTCCTTGACCTCTTCTTGAGTTGATCATTTGGGTTTTTTGTGTAGGCCCAATATCGGTTCTCATAATGATTTCATCAACTTCTGCGATTTCATCATTGGGTTGTACAAAATCTAGATTTTGAGATAACTCATCTACAATTGAATCTCCTACGCCTCTAGACAGGGCTATTAGTACATCAGCCATTTCCCCTGAAATCTTTGCTAGATAGATTTGGTTTCCAGATCCATCTGGACGAATGGGTGAGAGTAAATCAGGAAGTGTAGGACTCAAAAGCCCCATATGGTCTTTAGGCTTAAATTGGGCCACCCCCAATTCTTGAAAAGCGACATCTACTAGCCAACCATCGTCCAACCAATTGGCACCTGCACTACCAAAGTCAGGTTTAACACTGGACTGTGCGGGGCTGGTTACCACCCCAATTGCTTTGATATAGGTATCAGCAAATGAAAATACAATATCTCCTACCTTCATTTCTTTCATAAAGTCATATGAAGGAACTCTGCCACCCCTTGAATTTGTTTTGGGTGACCACATGAAGTTCCCTGGAACTTCATGCTTGTAGGTTTGGTTTTGGCTAACCCACCAATATTGCCGATCTAGTAGCTTTATGGTTGGCGCAGCATCAGCTAGCAAGGATGACTGTAAAGTCTCTGATACAAACTGAGTGACAAGACTCTTAGCAATCTCTGCAATCAGTTCCGGGTTATTTCTGATTCCCTGATAAAGGTCATTCTTAAGTTGTGCAGAGACATTAGCTTCAATCAGTTGCTTGGGGGTGGGGGTGCCACTCAGTGAGCTCAACTCAGATGGTGCGGTGATATCCCATACCCCATCATTCTTTAAGCGCCAGAAGGGCTCATTGCGGGTATTGGAGGCATTGTTAGAGCCATACTTCTCAAGCCATTTCTTAAGATCATGATCAAGCTCTGCAAATGAAAAG
>Ga0247839_1006642_pt1 | contig 13166 bp, 10 predicted proteins | sample LaCruzMarch2015__6_FD_192405 | JGI IMG/M metagenome (GOLD analysis project Ga0247839, IMG submission 192405) | Freshwater microbial communities from meromictic Lake La Cruz, Castile-La Mancha, Spain - LaCruzMarch2015_16m | ecosystem: Environmental > Aquatic > Freshwater > Lake | place: Spain...
TGGCTCTGGATCAGGTCTTCCGCCGCAATACCATCGCCAACAACGGCCGCTTCTTCGTCGGCGGCAATGTGCAAAATGTCCTCTTCGAAGCCGGCCGCGTGAGCGATGCCGACATCGGACTCGAGGTCACCACGCGCGGTGGACGCTGGGCCGATTTCCTCCAAGGCGGCCCCACCGACATCCTCGCCCGGAACAACATTTTCAAAAATGTCCCCACGCCCTACGCTGGTGATCGTCTCAACGAAACCATCATCCTGCCTGCCCAGGCTCCAGGCCGCTAAAGAGCGAGATCCATGAGGGCCTCATCCTCGCCAAGGCGCGATGGCTTTGCTACCACACGGTTCGCACCAACCCGCTGGCAGAAATGTTTTTATCGCGGGTGAGAAGCGGCAATTTGTGGTAGATAGCCGATGCGACGATAGTGCGGTCAAAGGGATCGCCCTGTGGCAGATCCAAATCCACAGCCAGCGAGGCAATTTCGGAAGTGATCGTCAAAAGCGGGTAATTCCGCTGGATGGCCCTCAGATATTCTTCGGCAGAAACCGAGAGTTCGATGCGGCCTTTTTTGGCAAGCATTGCAATTTCCAGCAGCGTGATGTCCGAGAGCACCGCCTCGCCTTCCTTGAGGGATCTCAGCAACTCACCCGCCGAAGCCCCAAGGCGTTCATCCCCCTCCGCCGCCCAGATGACCGCGTGGGTATCCAACAAAGCCCTCACAGCCGAGACTCCCAGCTCAACGCATCGCTCGTAGGGGCGTCAATATCGTCGTCCGTCCGCGCAACAAGGCCCTTCAGGCATCCGACCAATTTTTCAGCAACCGGTGTATCCAAGGTAAGGCGAAAATTTCCCTCGCGGGACTTGATAATGACCGCTTCTCCCGCGAGGACAGCACGCTTGACGCGCGGAAAATCCCGCAAAAGTTCGGTAACAGTTGAATCCATGAGGAAAATATGTCTGATAATTTGTTTGATGTCAAACAGCCTCGTAAAGCCCATTCGCTAAAAGGCAAAGACACCTTGTGAGCGCCTTCAAAACGAGTGCGGAAAATCGATGTGAGGCACTGCAAAGAAAGCAGAAGATATCTCTCAAATACAGGAAGGACGCCGATATCGCACAATATTGAAAACATATTTCTCATTTTTTGTTGCATGAATCATTTGAGGGATTACAAAAATACATTATGAAGTTCCCCTCCCTGCAGATTCTTCTCACCCTCCTCACCGCCTCAAGCCTCTTGGCCCAAGCACCAAAAGCCACGGAGGCAAGCGCCGCTCCGACACGGCTTCCTGTATCCGAGTGGACCTGCATGGGTCATGAGGACAAGAAATTCGGCCCGACGGTCAGTGGCGATGCGATTTCGTTTTCTGGCGAGGGGTTCCAAGACAAGGGGCGTGGCATCGCGGCGTTTTTTCCCGAGACAACACTCGACGAGGGACAATCTCTCACAGTCACCGCAAGAGTCACATTTTCGGGGGTGCACAGTTTTGGGCTCTTCAAGTTTGGGATATTTCAAAGTGTATCCAGAACCAAGGATGCTGGCTGGGTGGGATATTGCGCTTTTGCTGGCTCGGAAAAGTTTTTTCCAAAGGGCGGCTTGTTTGCCAGCGAGGCGGGAAACAAAAATTACTTCGGCTCTCAAACGGAGAACATCATCGCGGAATCCACAACGCCCCAGCGCTCAAGCAAAGACGAACGCTTTTTGTTTAATATAAAGGAGGAGGAATATTTCATTCAAATGTCGCTGACCCAGTTGAGCGGCAACAAGATCGCCTGCAAATTTGAAATGGCTCCAGAAAAGAGCCCGGACGAACCTCTGGCTTCCTACGAGGGTGTGGATGAAGCCCCAAGCTCAACAAGCTTCGACGCCTTGGGCTTTGCTTTCCATCAAGCCCTCTCGGCGGATTCCGTGGAATTTCGCGATGTGATCGTGGAGGTCTCCTCCGTCCAAAAATGATCAATCCCCGGCTATCCGGGCCTGAAAAGATCGCTTGGCCATATTCATAAATCAGGGTTTCTTTGGCGCGATGGCATTGAAGAAAACCGCTCCGGGATTTGGGGCGATATCTATTTCGACATTCTGACCGATGACGCATTGAGTGAAGTAATTTCCGTTCGCGTAACGGTTCCCCGCCCGGATTCCATCCCGGCGGTTGTAGCGTGTGACATTGTTGAAAAATAAATTTTCGTTGGCGGTCTTGTCTTCCGCCCGCCCTCCCACGCTTGTTCCCATCCAGTTGCCGTTGCACTGATTGGCGGAAATCACATTCAAGCCGGTATTCCCTTTCACAGCTTCGTTCCAAGTGTGAATACCCGCGCCGAAGTTGTTGTCGGCTGTGTTTCCAAAAACAATGGTGTTTTGGATGCCTTCCTCCAGAAAGATGCCGTGGCGTCGATTGCCGGTGGTCGTGTTGAAGAGTGCGGTGCAATCCTTCGCGATCGCGTCGAAGTCAATTCCGTCATGGTAATTTCCGGCGCAATTGTTGGCAATCGAGTGAACGCGCGATGAGACATGGGGCCAGATGCCTCGTGCATTGTTTCCATAGACATTGCAGCGGTAAATGAATACGGGCGCACCGTGGCCCTTGAGGTAAATGCCATCGCGTGATCCGGCGGTGATATTGACATTTTCGATCACAGCGACGCCGCCTTGGCTGGCGTTGAGCGGGTGGTTCGCTTGGCGCCCCCCATCAAGTTTCCCGCCCGAAACCGAAGAGTAGCCGGACTTCGGAAGTTTAACCACTTGGCCCACAGCCTCGCCCCTGACCCATAGACGATCGAGAGGCAGCCCGAGATCGGCGAGAATACGACCCTCGAGGATCAAGCAGGTATTCGGCGTGAGCTGCAATCCCTCGAGCGTCTTCGTGACAAATTCCCCTTGGAGTTTTAAAACCAGCACATCGTTGGGATGCGCCGTGCTGGCGAGATTCAGGGCCTCTTGAACGACGGCGATATCGACGGGAGGCAGTTCTTCCTCGTCGCTTTTTTTCATTTTCCCTCCGGTGATCACCGGCAAATCAAAGCGCCCCATCCCGGCAACGATCAGCGCATCCTTGTGGGGATGCCCGTAGGTCGGCGGGTTGAAAAATTTCAGGCCAGGCGAGGCGGGATCAACGGTCAATCCCGTGTTCGCAATGAGGTAAATGTCTTTGCTTCCCGGCGTGATCGTTGCCGTGCCTTGGAGGTCGTTTCGGAAAAACTGCTGTGTCGATCCCGCGATTTTGATCTGGAGGTCTTTCGCCGTGCCGATGTTCTCCGTGACCAATTGCCCGACTCCGGTTGCCGTGATTTCCAGTGCCGCCACATCCCCAATCAGATTGCGGGTGATGACACCCCTGTCGGAAGCGCTCACGATGGCCACTTTGTTTTCGGAGAATTCATTTCCAGCAACCACGCTGCAGAGGGAATGGATCGTGAGCGCTGCGCCTTGGTTTTTGTGAAAAGTATTATCGAGGCACTGGAATCCAGCCGTGCCAGCCACTCTCAATCCATCGCCGTTTTCACGGATGTCGCATCGCGTCAAACTTCCCGCTTGGTTCACCGCCCCCGCTTCGCGACCAGTATAGTCCACCCCTGCCAATCCGCAGTGCTGAAGAGCCAACCGATCCAGGTTAATCCGTGAACCGCCGGTTACAGAAATTCCTGTCACAGCCTTTCCTCCTCCATCGATGACTCCCAATCCATGTCCCATTGTCCCGATCGAAACAAACTCCGCATTATCGACCGCAATCAAAGCGGCGGCTGTGAGATCGGATGAGGCCACAAAGCCCCCCGCCGGGGAGAGCATCAGGCACATCTTCGAACCGAGACGCAGCGGCTTGTCGGAAACCTCGAGCGGTCCACGGGTTTCAATAAAAAGAATCGCATTCGGATTTTTAGCGCGTGCCGAGTCGATCAACTCCTGAGCGCGCTCGGCCGCCACCACTGGTCGGATACCCCTCAACCACGCAAAAACTCTTTCCACAAATCCCGTCGGTGCCACCGGCGCTTCCGGCAAGACCACCCGCTCGACCACCTCATCAGGACTGATCAAAAAAGGAGCACGGGGTTCCGAAAAAAATTCCCCTCTTGCATTACAGAGAGAGCTAAATCCAAGAATCAGGATGGCTAAACATAGGTAGACGGCTTGTAGAGATCGCGTGTTCATTATTTTTTTAGAAGGGCTGATCTTCAGGGAAAACTCGAGTTCCTTGCAAATTAAAAGTAAAAAATTGTTTTATTATTGAAATTTTTTGTTTAATCTGGTTGGTTGCCGGACCAAAACTTGGTGATGGAAATCATGCATGGGTGCTTTTTTTTACCGCATATAGTTGAGATATTTGAAAATGTTCTCTTTCCCAGTCTTTTATAGCAGCCATAGCGATCTATTGCCATTGACTCATCCAGAGTTTCCCCCATTCCTATTTAACATACTTCAAACCAGATCATAGCGAGCCAACATCCACAAAACCTCAATTCACGACGTGGAAAACTGCAGCAGCTAATTAACGCTGCGAAATGCATAATACCCCAAGCTTTCGATCCAGTTTTATGCTGATGCAATACGGCAATGTTCATGAATATTTTTCCCATTATTACTCGTTCTATTTTAAATAATCCACTGAGCTCGTGAAACTTCCACCCAAGAAGAATCTTCTTTCACTCATCACAACCTCCTGCCTCTTGGCGCAGGGAGCACAGCCCGGCAGCACGATTGCCGCCCCAGAGCCAATACGCCTTCCGGTCGCTGACTGGACTTGCATGGGAGACAAAGAAAAAAAATCGGGCCAACCGAAAGTTCCGATGCGATTACATTTTCCGGTGAGGGTCTCGGAGGGCGTAGTATCGCGGCATTTTTTCCCGAGACGACGCTTACTGAGGGGAAATCTCTGACGGTCACCGCAAGAGTCACATTTTCGGGTGTGTTCTATTTTGGAAGCTTCAAGTTTGGCCTGTTCCAGAGTGCATCCAGAACTAAAAATGATGGATGGGTGGGATATTGCGCTTTTGCAGGATCGGACAGATTTTTTCCAAAGGGCGGCTTGTTTGCCGGCGAGGCAGGAAACAAAAAATACTTCGGCGCCCAAACGGAGAAGATCATCGCAGAATCCACGACGCCGCAGCGCGCGAGCAAAGAGGAGCGCTTTTTATTTAACGTAAAAGACGCGGAATATTTGGTTCAAATGTCGCTTACCCTCCTGATTGGCAACAAGATCGCCTGCAAATTTGAAATGGCTCCTGAAAACAATCCGGACAACCCCATCGCTTCATACGATGGGATCGATGACGCCCCAAGCACAACGACCTTCGACGCCTTGGGCTTTACTTCCCATCCACTTCTCTCGCCTGATTCCATGGAATTTCGCGATGTCGTTGTGGAGCTCTCCACCACCCAAAAATGATCAATCCCCGCTGGCTGCGGCTGAGGTTTCCCAAGAGAGCCCGTCGCGGGAGAAAAGAAACCCAAGGCTCGAGCGGTGGTCGCCATTTTCCTCGCCCATGAGGATCATGTAAAAAAGTCCATCCTCCTCCCAGACGAACCGCGCTCCGTGACGGAAGGCGAACCATGGTTGAGCGGCGATCTCGACGGTTCCAAGAGGCTTCCAATGGATGAGGTCGGTTGATTCGGCTGTGGCCAGATGCTGATTTTCCATGCCCTCGCTGAGCATCATGAGCCAACGGCCAGCGACGCGATAGATGACCACATTTTCCACCCCGTCGAGTGTTCGGTCGTGAGGGGGGAGTTCGCGGTTGGTATGAGAAGAGTTTAACCACGGAGAGCACGGAGAGCACGGAGAGCAGGGAGGCGAGGAAAATCGATTGATCCTATATGAAAATTTTAGACAGGAATACAGGATGGGCAGGATTCACAAGAAAGAGATTTAATTATGCATCTAAAATCATTATAAGAATGGTGTGCGCGATGCTGTTAATCATGGTGCGAACTGGCGATTGTTCAACACACGCCACTTGTAATAACTCTCCAAATTGCCTTCGCCAGGATTGTCCGCATAATCAGGAATGCTTGTTTCATTCGGGTTGATGTAGCGCTCGATGGTTGTGGAACCACGATATTCGCCCACGACTTTGTCTTTGGTTTCATCCCATACCGTCGCAGATGTCGATGGCACTTTCTTTAGCGCCTGCACGCGGAAATGGACGGTGTAGGTGTTCGATTTTGTTGTAAGAAGCGGGTAGAGATGCTTGTAGGGGGATTCTCGCAAGTTATCGCCTGTTACGAGTTTGTCGTCCCAGAAGGTGTTCACAGTGCTTGCGGTGCTACCAACAGGCACGAGAGGGATATCGCAAATCTCTGCGGGAGATTTGAATATATCGCCACCAGTAAAGCGGGAATCAAAGAATGTCAGTGTTTCGTTTGCGCTCAGTCGGTATCTGGAGTTCGGATTCGTGGTGTAATTGCCAGTATTTTTAAATTTATCCAAATTTGCGGGGTTTGCACTTGAAACAGCACTTAGCATGAGCGAGTCCAAACAGGCTCTGAGAGAAGTGGATCTTGTGATATTGGTAAATGGGAGAATCTGATAATTCATATTGATTCTGCCGGCCGTAGAGGAGGGTTCGCTAATGGCATAAGGTTCAACAACCGGCATCCAGAAAAGATCCAATAACAAATAATCCATTGGAGAGGTGTTTGCCGAAGGATGCGTGACCGAGCTGGTGGTATTTCCCGGACGAAAGAGAAGTGTTCGCCATGGATTAAAACCAGCCGGCAAAGATCCAAATTGAACAGCAGAGGCAACTTGCCGATTTGGAGAAAATGTAGCTGGATTTTCCACATCATCACTGGAACCAGAAGTAAAATACGGAACGCCGCCGATGCCATTTACCAGGGCAGAACTCCCATCTGGATAATTGATATATGGTCCATCGCGACTCACTCCAATGCCACTGTCAAAGTCCAGCTGTGCTGCCGAAAAAGGAGGAATGCCCACTGGATAATCGGGATTGGCGTTAACGTTTGCTCCTGTGTAGGTAAAATTTCCGAATGGCAATACGGTTCCATTGCTGGTGCCGGTAAAGGTTCCGGAATATGTAGTAAAATTACCACTTTTTACAGTGCAGTTACCGGTAGTTGAATCAAATTTTAAACCCACGATAGAACCACTCGTGTCCCAATATCCATTGATAGTGGTTCCAGTATTTGGATAAAGCGTGAGGTTACCGCACTGCGTTCCGATATAACCCGCGTTGCTTCCTAAGCGTAAACTGTGCGCTTTATTTTTATATGTTCTATTTCCTGTATTTCCAGATTGTATCGTGCTACCATTTGTCGTTATATTTGGCTGACTTAAAGTGGGCGCGACAAGGGAAAAGTATCTTTGCTGAGGAATAAAAACTGTGGCAGGCACATTTCTGAGTAGGGCAACCATGCGAAAATCGCCCCAAATCGAATTCCCCCCGGAGATGATTGGACCATTCGGCTCCAAACTGACGACGGTGTCCTCTGGAAAAATGAAGTGTTCATATCTATTGTTATCCGGGCTAAGTGCTTGCTTAAATCTGTATTGGGGATCAAGAATCGGACTCAAAAGGGGTGCGGGGAGAGTTGCAGCAGGAAAATTGAGTTCGATGGTTTGGTGCACGGCACCTGTCGAAGTTCCATTAGATGTCGAAATCGTCAGGTTTCCGGCTAGTCCATTAAAAATAAACGATTCGCCTGTTGTTCCATTAGAACTTCCCGACAGGGGGATATTAAGCGTGATGAAACCCAAACGCGTTGTGGATACGGTGCCTGGAGTTGCGTATTTTATTCCTGTTGAGCCTGTTGATCCGCGATAAAGCAAACCGAAAGCCGGACCATTTCCCCCGCCGAACATCTTGCCTGCGTATCCTGGATCTCCATAAATAAATTCCTCACTGGTATTAAAGGCGTAAGTATTTCCATTCACAGTGAGAGGTAACGATGGAGTGAAAGTGAATTTCATCCCCGGATTGATGTAGGGATAACCAAGCGCAGGGCAAAAAAACTCGAAAACCAGAAGTGCGCGCATTCCAGTAGCTTGCGGTGCGGTAGTTATATTTCCAGAAGTAGTGGAATTGGAAGCCTGGGTGGCCATAAAGATGAGAGCGGCTTCGGAAATCGTATTCATCCGGCCAAATCCCATGGTATTGCCGATTTGAAGTGGATTGACCTGCCCACCACGCGCTGTGGTTCCCGAGGCTGCTCTTGCTGTAGTAAAAATCGTGGCCCCAGTTTGCGTATCACGGATATTTGTGCAGCGGATGTAATCAAGCATTTCGGTTAAAATCTGGTCACGCTGCGAGATAGGTGTGCCGCCGATGGTTACAATGGGATACTTCACTGCAAATGTGCTATTTCCATATCCAGGTGTCGCATTACCAGTCAAAGACTGCAGGTAGGTGTAAATTTGTTGATTGCGCGAATTGTAATCTGTTGTGGAGCTATTTGCATCACTTCTTGTGATGGAGTAGGTAAAGTTCCCCATCGTGGCGCATCTGGCGATGAGGCGATCGTAGGCCGTCCATGTAGAGTTGTTGGTGGAAAGCGGCAGGAGCGAAACCCTTGGCTTGCCAAAAAGATTCAGCTCGGGAGCACGACTGGCTGTGGTCAGCAAAAAACCATATGTGCTAATTGCCGAAGGAGAAAGGATGCTCGCGGTGCGGCTCTGAGTGAAAGCAAGTTCATCGATGGAGGAATAGAGTCTATCCGAGTCGGGCGTAATGGCTGTGCCGCTTGCAGATGCGTTATTTCCTAACACGGTTTGAACCGTGCCTCCAAGCGATCCTCCCGAGTTGATTCGCGGGGCAATATCGGCGATTTGAGACCTTATGAGATTTCCAAGGACGCTCGTTAATGAAACCGTTGCCGGATGCCCAGGAAATCTTTGGAATTCATTCTTCAAAGGTTGTCGCAAGGCCAACTGATATTCAAAGCTGGTCGCATTCTTGGGGATATCCCAAAAAGCCCCAGCGGTGCTATTGCCGAGGCCTTGGAGATCACCTGCGGCGGTATTGATATTGATTTTACTACTCTCGTCATCCGTCCAGAAGGCAATGCGGCCGACGATGGGGTTTGTGGCGCTGGCGGCGGAGATGGTGGTTGTATTGCCGGTTCCCGACGCCGCGATAATCGATCCATTTTGAGTGACATAGAGCCAGCGGACGGGCATAGGAAGACGACGCGCGGTGGTGTTTCCTGTGACCACAGTAAGACCTGTGGTTGAGTTTGCGGAAAAGCCAGTCACACTGCTGATCACAGCAGGGTCAATGATCGGAAGTTGGACTGTGTCTACGCCATTGTAGGTAACTGTAACGGGTGCATTGAGATCAGTCCAAATGGCCTTATCTGCGGCCCAAGTAGAAGCAGGAGAATCTTCCGTCGTCAGAGTGGCGCTGGAAGTCTGAACCATGTTACTCGCGGAGTAGAGTTTGAAGGCCTTGAGGAGAGTGCTGTTCGCGGTGCTTGTCGAGCCACTTAATGAGCCATAGGTGCGGATCATTCCTGGCTGGGACGCCCAAGCGATGTTGTCGCCCTGCGTGGTAGCCGCACGGATTTGCCCTTGCACGAGGTTCACTGCGGTATCCGCGAGTTGTCGCGTGTTTGCTGCGGATGCGTAAGACGCCGATGAGACGCGCTCGATGGAGACACGGTTGAGAAATGTGATAGCAAGTCCAAGAATGACAATGAGAAGAGCCAAAACTATGACGAGCGCGGCACCTTTCTGATTCTGTATTTTCCTCATGGCCTGTAGATTTTAACTTTGGAAGTGATGGGGTTCACGCTGACCGAATAATAGTTGGCTGGAGGCGTCTGGCTGGCATCCCGAGCCAATATGACAGTAAGGAAATTATTATTTGTTGTGATCGAAGCAGATGGTGACCCACTGGCACGAATGCGAAAGCCTTTATAAGAACAAGTTGAAGCTCCAAAATTGGTGCTACCGCTGATACTCGCATCTGCAGTGAGAAGGGGGGAAAGCGAGTTATTTGGGGAAATGACAGTGCCTTCGGGAAATTTAATGATTTTACTCAGTGACGATTTATTTGTGCCAGTTTCATCAACGAGCCATAGCTGCAGTGCCGTGTAGCCCGACCAAGCCCCATTCGTCATATCGATGAGGCGAACTTCGATATCGCGGTTTCTGGTGGTGGCTTCTTGGCGAGCGAGGATGATTTGGTCTCCGAGGAGTTGCCCGCCGAGAGTGATGCCGCTCGCGGCTGAGATACTCGTAAAAGCCGGCAAAGCAATAGATGCCATGATTCCGATAATAGCAACCACCACAAGCAATTCTACAAGTGAAAAGGCGGTTTTTCTGGATACGCACGGTGCAGTCATTACCTGTCGGTCAAGTTGACGCAAGGAGTTCATTGCATCTTGGACTCCCTCATCGGAACAATCGTAGTAAAAACTCGGAAATTGACGCCGTTTGCAGTCAGTTGCTGGGCAAGTGTTTCAAGGTCGGACTCAAATTGTGAAACCGAGGACGTGGTGAAAAGCCCGCTGAAAGCGCTGCTGATCTGAGTCGGTGCGGTCGATGAGATGCAAAACCGTTGGGCCGAAGTTTCATCAATGGCCACGAGAGTCACTTGCACGGTGGGCGGAAGTTGATTCGCGGTATCCGGTTGCGGACTACTGGTGGCATTCAGTCTGGAGTTATAGGCGAACGTCGTCGTCAGCGCGTTTCCCGCAGAATCCTCGGAAGTCGCTTTTCGGGGCCAGATCGCCATGTAAACGATATTTTCCGCAACGACTGCGGAATTGTTTCCCGAAATCCAAGCGCTCCCCAAGGTGCTATTGTCAGTGTATACTTCTAAATACTCGGTATTTACAACGGAACGCATCAGCCGGTATCGGTATGTCGTGGCCGCTGTGGTCTGAAACGCAAGCCCTGACTCTTCTTTGTAATCGATGTAATACCCAAAGGCATTGAGAAGGTTATCCATGCCGCTGTAAGTTGCGTCTCCAGTTACCCCGCCTGGAGCCTGAAAAAAGACCGCTTGACCTGTGCCGCTTGTGCCAGGGAGCGAGTCTTGTCCTGCTGGGCCAACGATAAAGTGAAGCTCGGATTTTCTGATGTATTTTGTGGGAGTCGTGGGGCTATCGTAATCCCAGTAACTGTTCATCGTGGCTTGGCTGAGCTTGGAAGTCAGCAACTCAAAGGCGCTTCGTGCTCCTTGAAAAGCTGAAACCTTTTCCATGGCGCGTCGCGTCACCGTGCTTGTCTGGCTAATCGTGCTCATCAGCAACCCCAGCAACATGATAAACACCGCAGAGGCCACCAAGACCTCCAGGATCGTAAAAGCAGCGTGCGAGTTGGAAAAGCAGGTTTTCCTCATTTTCCGGAATTCGCGATCTGCAGCGTGTAATTATTGGTTGTTCCGTTTGCCAAGGATGCTGGTTTCAGAACAATCTCGACTTTCAATGCTATGAGGGAACCGGAAAAATTCCCGCTCGTGCTGCCAGGAAAAGATGGCGCATTCGTGGTGGCATTCACCGTGTAGCGGGGATAGGTGGCTGTGTCGGTGGGAAGAAGCGGCTGGCCGTCGTTGTCAAAACATACGCTGGCATTGAGTGAACTAAAATTCGCCGTCAAAGCCGACGCGGCAATGCTTCGGACGATTTGAGCCCTCACCGTCTCTCCAGTCGAATCTTTGAGCGTATTCAGACCGGTTGGAATAAGTCCCAAAATTGCGACGACAGCAAAACTCACAATGCCAAGGGCGATCACCACCTCGACAAGGCTGAAAGCCTTAAATTTCAAATAACAAAAAGAAAGACAACGGGTTTTAGCTTTTTTACGCGGACTCAATGATGCTGGGAGTGGGGAAATCATTTGTAATCCAAATAACTAATTATACAACAATAAACATTAATGCAACAATCTTTATTGTTCTTTATAACACATTAGATAAAAGATCGCGAGCCGAGATTACAGGGGGATACATTGGAGCATTCTTCGCCGGGCGGGTGAGGAATCTTGATTCAAGGAAGCGGCAGCGTTTTTACGACTTCGTGAAGCTGCGCGCCTTGGTCGTCGAAGAATTGCAGGTGTAGCGTGGAATCAGGCTTTGCTGTGACTGCGAGGAAACCGCCAGTGGGCTCGCTATATTGGTAAGGTTGCTTCACGAGCGAATCCGGATCGGTGGATTTCGGGTCGCCGGGCTGGATGCCTTTGATGGAATTTTCGTCGTTGAGCGCGCCGACGGAGAATTCCTCAACTCCTGTGGGATGAATGCTGTGATATTGCCAGTGCCGGTCGCCGCAGAGGATGAGGACATTTTTGATTTTCTTCTTTTGCAACCACGCGAAAAACGCGTCCGCCTCGGCGCGGAAACCCGCGTGGTTCGTGTGGTTGTCACTCTTGCTGGCGCGGTCGGGGCCGACCATCGGCGTGGGTGAAATGAGGATTTTCCATTTCGCGTCGCTGGCCGCGAGCGTGCGCTCGAGCCACTCGCGTTGGGCCGCGCCCCAGAGCGTTTTTTCGGGACCGTCGGGGATTTTGTTGTCCGAGCGGTGGTCGCGGCCTTCGAGGAACCACAGTTGAACATCCTTCGAAATGCGGCGCGTGCGGTAGTTTGGCGTCGTTTGATCACCAGCGGGGTGCGTGGGCATTTGTTCGCGGAAGAGACTCATGCCAGTGGAGGCCAGAGGAAGTTTGTCACCAGTCTGGTCGGCATCATCGAATCGGAAGTCATGGTCATCCTTCAGCCAATAGGCAGGCGTGTTGGCAAAAAAATCGACCATACGCGGGAATCGGAATTGCTCGTGCCATTTCTTGCGAAGCTCAGGGAGGGTTTGAGCGGGATGCGAAAGAGGAAAGTCGTAGTAGACGGTGTCGCCTGCCCCGATGAAAAAATCGGGCTTCAGTTTTTGCATGGCTGAAAAGGAGGGATAGCCGAGGCGCTTGTCCTCCGCCGTTGCGGTCACAGGCCCGCCGCCGTTGGCGATGCCGGATTGAAAGGCTGGGTAGTGCATGCAACTGCCCATGATGAACGACACGCTTGGCGCCTGCGAATCGAGGGTTTTGAAGGAACGGGCCGGGCCTTTTTTTCCATCCTCAAAAACCAGACGGTAGAAGTAGCGTGTGCCCGGCTGGAGATCGGTCAACCGGGCACGAAGGATGAAGTCGGAGTCGGCTTTTGCCTCCATGCTTGGAGTGAGTTGGGACTTGGCGAACTTCTCATCCTCGCTCCACTCGAAGCCGGCC
>Ga0247839_1006648_pt1 | contig 13153 bp, 11 predicted proteins | sample LaCruzMarch2015__6_FD_192405 | JGI IMG/M metagenome (GOLD analysis project Ga0247839, IMG submission 192405) | Freshwater microbial communities from meromictic Lake La Cruz, Castile-La Mancha, Spain - LaCruzMarch2015_16m | ecosystem: Environmental > Aquatic > Freshwater > Lake | place: Spain...
GCTTAGCTTTTCAAATTCAAGATGATATTTTAGATAGTTTTGGCGATGGAAGCATAACAGGAAAGCAAGTTGGAGGAGATATTGTATCTAATAAAAAAACACTTTTGTTAATCGAATTACTTGAAACTGTTCATAAAGATGATAAGATATTGCTTGAAAAAGCAATGGAAAATGAACACCAAGAAAAGAAAATTTCGGATATTATTTCCCTTTACAATAAATACATGATTCAACAGTTTGCCGAAAGCAAAAAACAAATGTACTTAGACTTGGCATTTAAACATTTGAAAGAAGTAAATGTTGATGAACAAAATAAGTCGGTAATTACCAATACCGCCCAAGAATTAATGAATAGAGTTAGTTAATAGTTGTCGGTTGTTAGTTGACTGTTGTTAGATTTGAGTTAGCGCTTTTGTAACTAATTTCTAATTCAGCTTTTTTTCTAATACCATCAACTAACAACCATCAACCATCAACCATCAACTAAAACTACTAACAACAATCAAGTGGATAAGTGATTCAAATAAATTAGCAATTTTTAAAAAATTGTTTAGGTTTGTTGCACTATTATTTATCAACTAATAAAACATAAAAATATGTCACAAAAAGATAACGTGATTAAGCATGGCTCAGAAAACCCATTTGAGTCAATGAAACAAAGATTTGATCAAGCAGCAAAAATTATTGGTCTTGACGAAAGTGATTACAACGTATTAATTGCCCCACAAAAAACAGTAATTGTAAATATTCCTGTAACCATGGACGATGGTAAAGTGAAAGTATTTGAAGGTTTTAGAGTAGTTCACAACGCAAACTTAGGTCCGAGTAAAGGTGGAATTCGTTACAGTATGGATGTGCATTTAGATGAAGTAAAAGCTTTAGCAGCTTGGATGACATGGAAATGTGCAGTAGTTGGAATTCCTTATGGTGGTGGAAAAGGTGGTATTAAATGCGATCCCAAAAGTATGAGTAAAGGTGAGTTAGAAAGATTAACTCGTTCTTACACAGATATGATGGTAGATGTATTTGGTCCAGACAAAGATATTCCTGCTCCTGATATGGGAACTGGTCCGCAAGAAATGGCTTGGATTATGGATGAATATTCAAAATTAGTAGGTCGTTCTTCGCCAGCAGTAGTAACAGGAAAACCAATTGTTTTAGGTGGTTCATTAGGCCGTGTTGAAGCAACTGGAAGAGGCGTAATGGTTTCAACTAGAGCAGCTTTAGGTAAACTAGGTATTAGCCCAATTGGTGCTACTTGTGCGGTACAAGGTTTTGGAAACGTAGGATCAATAAGTGCGAAATTAATTGCTCAACAAGGTTTAAAAATTGTAGCAATTAGTGATGTAAGTGGTGCTTATTATAGTGCTGAAGGAATAAATGTAGAAGAAGCCATTGCATACCGTGATGGTAATAATGGAACTTTAGAAGGTTACAAATTAGCTAAAATTAGCAATGCTGAATTATTAGAATTAGACGTAACTGTTTTAGTTCCTGCAGCAATGGAAGATCAAATTACTGAAGAAAATGCTTCAAGAATTAAAGCTAAAGTGATAGTTGAAGGTGCTAATGGCCCAACTAGTGCAAGTGCAGATCATATTTTAAATGAAAAAGGTATCATGGTTGTTCCTGATATTTTAGCTAATGCTGGTGGTGTAACAGTTAGTTATTTCGAATGGGTTCAAAATCGTTTGGGTTATTACTGGACTGAAGAACGCGTTTACCGTAGAGCTGATAGAGTGATGAAAACTGCTTTTGAAGGAGTATATGCAGCATCGTTGAAATATAATATTCCAATGAGAATTGCAGCGTACGCAGTATCAATATCACGTGTAGCTGAAGTAGAAAAATTAAGAGGAAAATTTGGTTTGTAAGAACTGAATTTTTATAAATAAAATCCCCAATTGATGCATTTCAATTGGGGATTTTTTATGTACTGAATTCTAATTCTTCAGGGTTTCTTCTGCAATCCCAAACTAAATGAACAATTATGTTTGTAGAATTCATTTCGTAAAATATTGCGTTTCTATCTTTTATAAATACCCTTATATTTTCTTCTTCTGTTTGTTTGCCGGCATAATTATACTTGGCAATTAGTTTTATTATTGATTTTATTTGTTTTGATAATTTCTTACTAAAGATTGAATTTCCGTTTTGTAAAAAATAAAATTCTAAAATTTCGATAATACTTTCTTTTGCAACTTCAGTAAGTATTATCTTTTTTGAAGCCATAAATCAATTTCATTAAATACTATATCTAATTCTTTTGTATCATTCATTTCTAATTGCAATTTGCTTTTTTGCAATTTACTTTTCTGCTTTGTATTTAACTGAAATACAGTATTTTTAATGTTTACTTTGTCAATCAAATTATTTATAGCAATCAAATAGTTATCATCATCAATAAGTTCAATCTTTTGAACCAATAATTGTTTTAATTCTAATGTACTCATATATAAAATAATTTATTCAAAAATAGAAAAATTTATACATAAATCAATTTTAAAATTACAATTTTAAAATGCTTATTTTCACCTTTTATTTAATCGGCACAAAAATTATATTTGTGCAATTAATTAACTCAATCAAACATATTTTATAATCATGGCAGGAAACGAATATTTTGGCGCAGATGAGCGCAAAGAAATAAATGATGTTTTAGAAACAGGCATTCTTTTTAGATACAATCACGATGCGCAGCGCAATAATATTTGGAAAGCACGCGAGTTTGAAGCTGAAGTTGCAAAATTAGTTGGGGCAAAATATGCACATGCGGTAAGCAGCGGAAGTACTGCTGTAAGTTGCGCGTTAGCAGCTGCTGGAATTGGTGCTGGCGATGAAGTGATTGTTCCTCCTTTCACATATATAGCTTCGGTTGAAGCAGTAATTTTTGCTGGAGGATTGCCTGTTTTTGCTGAAATTGATGAAACTTTATGCTTAAGTGCTGAAGGAATTAGAAAAGCAATTACTCCCAAAACCAAAGCCGTAATGTTGGTTCATATGTGCGGACAAATGGCGCAAATGGACGAAATTATGCAAGTGATTAAGGAGCATAATATTGTTTTAATTGAAGATGCAGGACAAGCAATGGCTGCTAGTTTCAAAGGAATTTCTACCGGATTATATGGAAAAACTGGTTGTTATAGTTTTGATTTCTTCAAAATTGCTACAGCAGGCGAAGGTGGTGTAATGGTAACTAACGATGAAGCTGCTTATAAATTAGCTGATAGTTTTGCTGACCACGGACATGATCATCAAGGCAATAATCGTGGTATGGAAAACCACCCAATTGTAGGTTTTAATTATAGAATTTCTGAATTACATGCTGCTGTTGGTTTGGCTCAAACACGCAGAGTTCCTATGATTAGAGAAGTTAATAACATGCACAAAAAATTCATGATGGCAGAGTTAGGTAAAATTGCTGGTGTAAGCTTCGCAACCATTCCTGATGCGGATGGCGATTCGGCTACTTTTCTAAATATGTTCTTACCTAACACCGAAGCTGCCATGAAAACAGTTGATGAATTTAACAAAAATGGTGTTGCTGGATTCAATTATTGGTTTACCAATATGTACCATTTCATCAACCAATGGAATCATATAAAAGAAGGAAAAGTAGCTGCAAGAACGAATGTTCAGTTGCTAGGCGCACCACAAGATTATAGTAATTTAGATTTACCAAAAACACAAGAAACAGTTGGACGTTTAATTTCATTTGGAATAAAAGCAACTTGGACTGAACAAGAATTGAAAGATTTAGTTGCTAAAATGACTATTTCAATAAAATCAGTATTAGCGCAAACAGCATAAATAGATAGCCACAGATTCACAGATTTATTTAATAATTACCTATGTATCTTTAGTAAATAATTGAATTTAGAAATTGAAGTGAACGAAGAATCTAAACTTTTATAAGAACAGAAACTTTTAATTAAAGAAAGTCTAAATGAATTCAAAGAAGGTAGAATTTATAGTCAACAACAAATAGTTGATGAATTTAAACAATGGATAAAAAAATATAATAAGCCACAAATTTTGTAGATAATTAATCAGTGAATCTGTGGCAAATAATAAATACAATGCATAAAAACTTTAAAAGCATAGAAAAAACCGTTTTTGGACGTGGTAGTTTTGCGCAATTAGCAGAAATTGTTGCTCCAAAACGCAGTGAAAACAATAAATATTTTGTTTATATTGTAGATAACTATTTTAAAGGAAAAGATTTAGCCAATAAGCTTCAAAATCAACCTGTAGATACTGTTTATTTTATTGATGTTGATCCGCATGAGCCAACCACGGAACAAATTGATCAACTTCGTGATGAAATATTAGCAGGAAAAGGTTTGCCAAGTGGCGTTATTGGAATTGGTGGTGGTAGTATTATGGATATTGCCAAAGCACTTACTTTAATGCTATGCAATGAAGGTCCATCACAAAATTACCAAGGCTTAAACCTAATAAAAAAACCAGGCGTTTACCATGTTGGGGTTCCTACAATTTCGGGAACTGGAGCTGAATGTTCAATGACTGCAGTGCTTACCGGACCAGAAAAAAAATTGGGTTTAAAATGCGAATGGACCATCTTCGACCAAGTTATACTCGACTCTGAGCTTACTGAGACTGTTCCTGTAGATAAATGGTTTTATACTGGAATGGATACTTTTATTCATTGCATTGAAAGCCGTGATGGTATTTTAAACAATGCATACAGCATGGCTTATGGCGAACAAAGTTTAAAACTTTGTAAGGATATTTATTTAAGTGAAACTGCAGGTCAAAGTCCAGAAAATGATGATAAATTAATGGTAGCATCGCTTATGGGTGGCCTTAGTTTAACTTATAGCGAAGTGGGAGTTTGTCATGCATTGAGTTATGGTTTAAGTAAAATATTTGGAGAAAAACATTGTTATGCAAATTGTTTAGCATTCCAACATTTAGCCGATTATTATCCTGAAGGCGTATCTGAATTTAACACCATGCTTGCCAAGCACAATATAACATTACCTCAAGGTTTAAGTAAAAACTGGAGTGATGCTGAAATAACTGCAATGGCACATGTAGCTTATAACTTGTCTCATATGTGGAACCATGCAATTGGAACCGATTGGAAAGAAAAGGTTAGCATTGAAACCATTGAAGCATTGTTCAGAAGACTATAAAAAACTAAAAACATGAAACATTTAATTGTAACTGCAGACGAGGATTATGATATGGCCGTATTGCTTAACGAAATTAGTAAAATAGCTGGTGTTAAAAATGTGGAATTTGAAAAGAATTTTGCTATAGCTGGAAATGAATTAAATGAAAGTGACTATATAAACATTGTAAATGAAGCCGATGTAGATGAGTATTTACCCGCTAAAAATGTTTTTGAAAATTTGAAGAAAAATTTTTCGGAATGAATATAATTGTTTCGAAAAAGGCGCAAAATGACTTAAATAGTATTTTAGAATACATAGCTGAAGCAGGATATCCAGAAACAGCACATAGGTATTTAGATAGACTCATGGAATTTATTAATTCATAGGTTTTATATAATGAAAAATACCAATTATGTAGGAACAAAATATTTAGTGAGGCTGGTTTTAGGTGCGCTGTTTTTGAAAATACATATGTTTTAATATATAAAATCGAACAAAAAACTTTAAAAATAATTAGAGTTATTCACGGTAAAAACTTAAAAGAATAACTATCATAAATGAAAATACAAAAAGTTAATTCCCCCGCATTATTCAATGATTTTATCAATGTACATCGCATTATTTATAAAGGAAATAATGATTGGATTTGTCCGTTAGATAAAGATATAAAAAAAGTTTTTGATGAGCATGAAAACATCCATTTCAAAACAGGTAAAGCCAAACAATGGATTTTAAATAGCGAGCAAAATCAACCAATTGGACGCATTGCGGCTTTTTTTGATTCTACTCAATTTAAAGGTAAAGATCACTTTGGTGGTGTTGGTTTTTATGAGTGTATTGACGATTTAAATGCATCAAAACTTTTGTTTGATACAGCCATTAATTGGCTAAAATCTGAAGGAATTAATATAGTAAACGGGCCAATAAATTTTGGTGAAAAAAATGCTTTTTGGGGCTTAATGGTTGCCGGATATAAAAACCCTTCTTACAAAGAAAATTTTAATTGGGAATATTACGAAAAGCAATTTTTGAATTACGGGTTTGTACAAAACACAGAGCAAACCACTAGTGAAATAACTTATGCTAACTTCGACATGGAAAGGTTTAAAAAACTTTCAGCCCGTGTTATGCAAAATCCTGATTATAGTTTTGAGCATTTTAAAATGAATGAATTGGAACGATTTGGGCTTGATTTTGTTGAAATTTATAACAAAGCGTGGTCACATCGGGAAGATTTTGTGCCAATGACCAAAGAGAGAATTATGGCAGAAATGTTAGAGTTAAAACCAATAATTATGGAAGAAGCCATTTGGTTTGCTTATGCAAATGATAAACCAATTGGTTTTTATGTGAGTGTGATAGATGTAAACCAAATTTTCAAGGAGCTAAATGGCAAAATGAATTGGTGGGCAATGCTAAAATTTATGTACTATAAAACCTTTGGAAAAGTGAATAGAATTAGGGGAGAAGTGTTTGGTGTGATTCCTGAATTTCAAGAAAAAGGAATTGAAACAGGAATGATAATAAGTTTATATGATGCACTTCAAAAATTTCCAAAAATAAATACTTCAGAGTTAGGTTGGATAGGGGATTTTAACCCAAAAATGCACGGACTTTTTGAAAAACTAGGAGCTAAAACTACCAAAGTACATAGAACATATCGTTTGGAATTGATATAATAAATTTCAGGATTTTAAATAAATAAATAGTTAGTTTTCTTTAAAATACAATAAAAAATTATTATTCTTGTTTGTTTTTATTTGAATATTAATGAGCAAAACCAAACTTTCAGTAATTATAATTGATGATGAGAAAATGGCTATTGCCAATCTGAGTAGTTTAATTAATACTTACTGCCCTTCTATAAATATTATTGCAAATGCAAATAGTGTTGCAGATGCACAGTTAAAAATTAATACTTTAAAACCTGAAGTACTATTTTTAGATATAAATATGCCAGGGCTAAATGGATTTGAGTTATTGAAATTACTTACTTATACTCCATTTGTAGTGTTTGTAACTGCCCATGAAAAGTACGCATTACAAGCTATGAAAGTGTGTGCTGTCGATTTTTTGTTGAAACCAATTGACATAGAAGAATTGATTTTAACCGAAAAAAAATTACTTCAATTAAAATCAATATCGGGTCAAATAACTAATAAGTACAAAGAAGTACTTACAAATCTTACTTCCATCATTGATAAGCAAAATAACATTACAAAAATAACTTTATCCGATTCAAATGGCTATCAAATAATAGAAATGTCGAACATTTTATATTTAATAGGTGAAGATAATTACACTACATTTTATATGCATGATGAAACTAAAAAATTAGTTTCAAAAACCTTAAAAAACTACGAAGAAATTTTAGAACCACATGGATTTATGAGAATACATAAATCTTCGTTGGTTAATCTTAAGCAAATTAAAGAAGTAAAACCATTAGAAGTAATTATGAGCAATGGACAAATAATAACGGTTTCTAGGCGAAGAACTTCTCAACTTTTAGAATGGGTAAAAAGTAATTAATTTACAAAATGCCTAAAATAATAAAATCCTTGTTGTTATTTTTTACATGTTTAACTATTCAATATAATTGTTTAGCTCAAACACCTATCTACAAGAACTACAATACTGAAAATGGGTTGGCAGGCAATACTGTTTATAGTATTTTATACGACAATGAGGGCTTTATTTGGCTTGGAACTGATTATGGTGTTTCAAGATTTGATGGAAAAGATTTTGTAAATTACACCTTAGCAAATGGCCTTTCTGACATTCAAATTTTGAAAATTAAGCAAGATTCGAAAGGTAAAATTTGGTTTTTGGGATTTAACGGAACTGTTAGTTATTGGTATAAAGGAAAAATATTTAATTCAAATACTGATTCTACCTTAAAAGACATTGTTTCAGAAAATTCGTTTAGAGATTTATATGAAGATGATGAGTACGATTTATGGTTTATTTCAAACTTAGAAACATTGATTTATCGTTCGCCAAAAGTAATTCACAAATTCAGTGGCTTTCCCGGATTAAATATAAAAAGTAGCAAAGGATATATTTCCAATAATGGTAATTATGTTAGAATCATTGATAAATTAAATAAAACAAACAAACTAATGCAGTTAAAATATCGACTTAGCGGAGCGGTAGGCTATATACGTTTAGGTATAAAAAAGGCATTGTTTGTTTCAAATAATGGAGTGATTTATCAAAACGATACCATTCAAAAACTGATTGTACCTATAAATAATACCTTTAAAAATATACGTATTTCGAATATGCTATTAACTAAAGACAACCTTTTGTTTTTAAGTGCCATAGGCAAAGGACTATATTGTTACAATTTAAAAACCCCAAACGTAGAACCAATAATTTATTTAAAAAATAAATTGGTAAATGATGTAACTACCGATGGTGAAGGAAATATATGGGCTACTACACTGGATGAAGGTGTTTTTATAATTCCTATTTACAACAAGAAAGTGAGTTTGTATGATAAAGAATCTGGTTTAAATGATTCTAAAGTTTTAGCTTTATGCAATCAAAAAAACGATTTTATTATAGGTGTGTTCCCAAACAAACTATATTCTTTTAATGATAAAAAATTGAAACCAATGTCTATTGCTATTGAGCAATCAAATAATAAAATAATTCAAATAAAAAGTAAAGGGGATGATATTTGGATAAGCATGGAACTAGGTTTCTTTCATAAAAACAGAAATTTTAAACATTTTATTTACGAAAAAAGAAATGATAAAAACTGGAAAGTTCTAAACGTAAAAGACATATGTGTAGGCAAAAAAAAATTGCTTATGGCAACTGCTAATGGTTTAGCTACTTATGAACTTGCAAATAATAAACTAGCCCAAAGAATTACACCTGTTACCTTTAGAGTTTATAGCACTTTTGAAGATTTTAATGGCACAATTTGGTATGGTTCTATTACGGGTTTGCAATCAATCAATGGCAATATAAAAACAAATCATGCTAAAGAAAATAAACTATTGGCTAACAGAATTAATGCTATTGCTGAAACAGCAGACTCAACATTAGTTTTAGCTACTAACGGTTACGGAATTTTATTTTATAAAAAAGGAAAGGTAATTTTAAATGTAACTGATAAAAATGGATTGAGTAGTAATATTTGCAAAAAAGTAATGTTATTTGGTAATAGCATTTATGTAATAACCAATAATGGCATATCCATATTACAATACAGCAAAGGCAAAATAAACAATATAAAAATACTTAACACAAACAATTACCTACATACAAATGAAATAAACGATTTAGTAATTGATAGTAATTATTTATACATAGCAACCAATAATGGTTTATTAACCATTGAAAAGGATTTAATAGATCTAGCTGTTAGCAAAAAACCTATATTTTATTTAACAGAGTTTAGTGTGAACGACAGTTTATTACCTCTTGAAAAGTATTCTCAATTACCTTTCAATAAAAACAATATTCGTATAAAATATATAGGTATTTATTACCAACAGCCCAATTCTGTAAAATATAGATACAGACTAAAAAGCAACCAAGAATGGAAATTAACCAGTAAAAATATTTTAGAATTTCCTTTTCTTGAACCCGACAATTATAATTTTGAAATTCAAACTAAAATATTTAATGGCAATTGGACAGCTTCAAAATTTTTGTATTTTAAAATTAAATCTCCTTTTTACAAACAAATTTGGTTTGTAATTTTGCTAGTTATTTGTTGTTTAATTATAATAGGCTTGGTTTATAATTATCAAATGAAAATAATTAAAAAGAGGCAAGCAGAAAAAGATGAAATAGAAAATACCATTGTTAAACTAAAGCAACAAGCATTGCAAAGCTTAATGAATCCTCATTTTATTTTCAATGTAATGAACTCGCTCCAACAGTTTATAAATGTAAACAATAAAGAATCTGCCAACAAATATCTCTCAGATTTTGCAAAACTAATTCGCTTAAATTTAGATATTTCTTCCAAGCAATTTGTTTCGATTGAAGAAGAGTTGAGTTACCTTAAATTATATTTATCGTTTGAACAACTTAGGTTTGGCAACAATTTGAAATATGCAATTATTATTGACTCTACCATCGATGTTTCTGACTCATACATTCCTGTAATGATGATTCAGCCATTTGTTGAAAATGCAATTTGGCATGGAATTTTGCCTACACAAACTATAGGTAAAATTAGCTTAAACATTATTCAACTTGCGCCTGATTTAATAAAAGTTTGTATTGAGGATAATGGAGTTGGCATAAAAAAGGAATTTTTAACGCAAAGAAATGATGAAGTTTACACCAACAATCATGCTTTAAGTATGACGGATCAAAGGTTGAAATTAATAGCAAAAACTACTAGTCATACACTAACAATTCAATTTAAATACAAGTATCCCGATAAAGAAATGAAGGGTACAATTGCAGAAATTTTATTGCCAATATCATAAATCTGTTACTCTTCAATTTACCACATTCTAATTATAATATACCGTTTGCTAAATCAAAAATAAATATTCATTTCAAAAAAATACTTTCGTTATATAAAACGAACCCTTATTTTTTTCATAGAAATGAAAAGCATAATATTTTCTTTAGCCATAGTAATATTGTTTATTTTTCTGCCAAAACATAGTGTAGGTCAAGAAAAAAAATCGAAGTGGAAACTTGGTGGCAATATTGGGCTTTATGGTGATTTTTATTCCATGAATTCTGATACTCCAGGTGCTGTTGCATCGCGTAGGCCAAGTGTTATGGGTAGGTTTGTAGTAAATTCTACCGTTTCGTATGGCAAATTTTCCATGCCTATTTCAATGTTGCTTTCTGCTGGTCAATACAGTGTAATTGTGCCTCGTTTACCTGAAGGTAATTTAATTGATTATATCAAAAATCCGAACAATAGAATTGGTATTGCACCCAAATACAAATGGGCTCAATTACTTTTAGGAACACAAGTGCCTCAATATTCTGAGCTAAGTGTTGGTGATTTACCAGTATTTGGAGCAGGTATTAGTTTAACACCAGGAAAATTTCGTTTTGCAGCATTTGCTGGAACTTCACAAATAGCCATAGAAGAAGATACCACAAAAAATATTAAAGGGGTTTTCGCCCGAAATATTTATTCAGCTAAAATAGGTTTTGGTAAAGAAGAAGCATCACATTTCTATGTTATTTCATCGGTGATGGAAGATTATGTAAAATCACTTCATGCTATGCCTGTTAACACTTTACCTCAAAAAGGATTAACAAGTGCTATTGATTACAAGCTGAAAATGGGGAAACAGATAACAGTAAATGGTGAAATAGCAGGCTCAGCTTTTACCAGAGATATAAGAAGCAAAACGGTTAATATTCCATCATTTGATATTCCTACTGGAATTTTTAAAATACAAGAATCAAGTAGGTTTGATTATGCTTCAGTTTTCAATATTGCCAAAGAAGGAAAAATTTTTACTTTAAAATTAGGAGGGAAATATATTGGTGATGGTTTTGTACCAATGGGTTTTCCGTTTATGCAAACCGATAGGTTAGAAATGACTATTGATCCTGGTTTCAATTTATTAAAAAACAAACTCCAATTTACTAGTTCAATTGGAACCCGATACAATAATTTATCTGGAGTTAGAGCAGCTACAACTAATCAAACAATTGGATTTGTAAATTTAAATTGTCAATTTACCGATAGGTTTTCATTAGCTACATCATTTAATAATTTTAGTTTCAAAAATTCATTGCGAAACGATACATTTAGAATTGATATGGTTACTTTATCGTGGAGTGTTAGTCCAAATTATGTTTACACAACTGATAATAATATGCATGTTTTTAACGTGATGTATTCGCAAAATACTTTTACAGATTTTAATACAATAAGTGGCGTTTTGAGTAATAATGATGCTAAAAATGCAGTAATATCTTACATGATTTCTAAGGTAAAAAACCCACTCAATATAAGCACAGTTTTAAGTTATTTTGACAATAATACTTCCTTTGGTTTGTTAAAAACATCTGCAATAAATCTTACTACAGGATACAAGTTTTTTAGCAAAAAACTCAATACTAGCCTAGGAATTACTTATAGCGACAATCAAGTAAATTCTTTTGCTGGTGGTAAGCAAGTAATGACAATATTAGGAATGAAATATACCATGAAAAAGAAAATAGATTTTTCAATAAATGGCTCAATCAACTTATTTAAATACGGTGCTGAAAGACCTGGAATTTCATACCGTGAAAATCTTTTACGCACATCAATTACTTATAAATTCTAAAAATATGAAAAAAATTGTTACTACTATTTTGTTTGCAATTACTTTGTTTTCAAACAATGTTTTTTCTCAATCATTACAGCTATTAATTGCTCCAAAACCTTCACCATATTTGTCGGACTGGCAAACACGAAGTGAAACTGCAAGATTGGTGGTAAATAATACTAGTGGTTCGCCAATTGATTGTAAAATAAAAACACAATTATATAATGGAAGTGGCACTTTGGTTGGTGAAACGGATCTTTCAAAAATGCCTATTTTAACCATTTTGCCAGGCATTCAACAATTCAATGCGGAGGATATTTACCCAACTTCAGCGCTTAAATTTTATGGTGCATCACAAACATCCATTATTCAAACTGGAAGAATTCCTGACGACAATTATAGATTATGTACCAATTTAATGGATCCAACTACTGGAGTTGCTTTAAATGGCCTTCAGCCACAATGTAAAATGTTTAGCATAGTTGCTTACCAAGCACCAGTTTTAATTGCGCCTCGTCAAGATGAATCAATAGCAGAAAATAATATCAGAGGTTTAATTTTTAGATGGACTCCAGTAACACCAACTCCAAATTTTATTGTAACTTATAAATTACAAATTTGGGAAGTTTTAGAAGGACAAAACAATATAGCAGCGTTGAGAACCAATCAGCCCATAGTGGATAAAAACTATAGAGGAATAACACAAACCACTTGGCCAATTGATTTTGCAATGCCAGAATTAGGTAAAAA
>Ga0247839_1006649_pt1 | contig 13152 bp, 12 predicted proteins | sample LaCruzMarch2015__6_FD_192405 | JGI IMG/M metagenome (GOLD analysis project Ga0247839, IMG submission 192405) | Freshwater microbial communities from meromictic Lake La Cruz, Castile-La Mancha, Spain - LaCruzMarch2015_16m | ecosystem: Environmental > Aquatic > Freshwater > Lake | place: Spain...
GCTCTACTTGGGCTTCTTTCAGTTCGTCCACAATACACGGATTCGCGGAAAAGGGTTGCTGACTCCGCTGTTGGCATTGCTCGTGTCATAACAACTCGGGGACAGTCCGGAACCTATATTGAGCCAATATCTAAATACACGAAAAAGAACAAGGCTCTATTTAACATGTCTTCTCTTTCTTCCAGAGAGTAGATTGGTCTCTCGATAGCGTCAATATCAGCTGCAAACTCATCCTGCTGTAAATAAGAATAGGTCTTATGCTTAAATTCTTGAGAATCGAGAGTGGCCATCATTGATTCATCAATTAATTTACCGTTATCAAGATGTCCTAGGAAGTGATGCGAATACTCATGACCAATAACAAATTCTAATTGCCTATCTGTGTGATATTGACACTCTTTATCTACGGGCTCTGGAATCTCTCCCCTCGGATCAATATCAAAGTCCAGTGCCTCGGTTTGTAGCATTGTTCGAATAGCAATCTTAATAGCAGCCGCCCTAACGTCGCCAGGAAGATCACTTTCTTCGAAATCCAAGCATGCTAAATTCATAAAGTAAATAAAGTAGCGCAGCGACTCTGAAATGGTAATTATGTTTCCAAATTCAGTTTTAATTATTCTACCATTTGGACTATTACAAAAAACAAATCCGGCCGATAATTTCTCAGCTGTTGTATAATCATCGTCGCTAAGGTGATTTATATAATTATCAAATGGAGCCATATCAAAATATTTACTGAAAGACCATTCACCACGATGTTTGCGCTTTCTTGATAGGAAGACCCTATATATCCTTATATGCTCAACTGTTGCGTTTGCTCGCAGCTTTAATAGATAGTCATCTGCGGACGACACATTAAATATGCGTTCAATTTCATCTGCATCGCAGAGTGACATGTATGCTGCCCTTACAAATGTTTCGAGTTCCATATGTTAACTACTACCTCTGCGGTCTAGCACTGCTAACGCTCAGCATCAGCGGCGGTGCGAAGCGCCGTGCGCTGCATGTTGTTGTTAGACGCACCACTCTATTCTGGCGCCATACATGAGTTTCTTTGAGGACGATCATGCATCGATGAGCGTCCGGAGGTTGGTCCGAATAACGTCCGCTATCGAGTCTTTGGATGCCTTACGCACTCTGGCAATAGCGTCAACCGTTGTTTGAACGCTGGCCGGTTCTGCGGGTTGGCCGTCAATCTTCGTGAATGGGCCGTCCGTCTCAGTGAGGATGCGGCTCAACGGGAGGTCGGAGACAAGCATCTGGCCGCGTTCGGTGCGGATCATCTCAGCATTAACAGAGAAGTAGCAACCGAGCGCTGCGGCGCGTCGTGCCTCGGCCTTGGTTCCGGTGAACCAGTGCAATACAACGACGCCCCGGTACTGCGGAAAATGGCGTTCGATCATTTCGAGCACCGCCGGTACGCTCCGGACGCTATGCACGGTAAGTATCTTGTCACCGGCATCCGCACATCGTTCAAGGACTGCACGGAACACCTGTTTTTGAGCATCGAGTGATTTGTAGAACCGAGGACCAGCGTCGAGGCCGACCTCGCCGATGTAACGCGTCTCTGGCAGATAGTGTTCCCATAATGCCAATTCGTCGGCCCGTTCCGCCACAAGCTGCGGATGGATGCCGAGTGCCGCCCGCACATAACGAGTGCCACACGTCAGTTCAAGATTGCGCGGCCAAGCCTTCGGCGTGGTGGTGACGGTCAGCGTATAAATCCGTGCTGCCTCCGCTTTCGCGATTGCGGCCTCGAAGTCTGGATAGAGATCGAGGTGGCAGTGGAAATCGACACCACCGGGTGGAACACCTTCGCTCATCGGGGCTGTGTCCTCACCCCGGCCAACAGCGCGCCCACTTCCTCCATGCCGCGGCGATAAACGTCGGCGAGCGAGGCTTGGCGGGCTGGCGACTCATCAAAGAGTGGGCCGGGTTTGTGGATGAGGATGGGCGCCAAGGCGGGCCTGGCGCGAAGTCGCTCAATCGCGACTTGGAACGAGCGGACCTGCACACCTTCGGACTGGCGCGTGTCGAGGGCGCGAGCGGTCAGGTCGTCGATCGTATAGACGGTCGGGTCGGCGCCAGGACCAAATCCTTTGAGGAGCGCGGCGCGTCGTATCAGGCAGGGCAGGCAATATCCGCAGTGTTGTGTGCCCAGGCCCTGCCAGCGCCCCTTAGCGGGAGCCGCGCAGGACAAGGATGGGGGCGTGAGGCATCTCAACAGAGCGCCGTTCGCGCACGCGGCCACCATCTCGCCCTTCGTCTTGTCCCAATAGGGATTCTCGATGCGGCCTTCGATACCCAGAGCTGTGAGCGCATCATTCCAGCGTGCGATGTAGAACGGGTGGGTGGTACGTGTGCTCAGGGCCCCGAGACGGAGGGGATCGAGCGGCACATTGATCGCGATCAAGCCATTTTCCGGCACGTTCAGCGTGAACCGGCCATCGAGGCCCGTGCCGGCGAAGACGCCCAGGGCGAAAAAAAGAAAGGACCGGCCGCGTGTGGTGTCCTCGCCGGCCGATCCTCGGATGAATCCGTCCGGGAAGGCCATCCAGAGGCGCAAACGCTGGAACGGATTGGCGGGATACTGTGCCTTCAACGCGTCGAAGTTCGTGGTCTGGGCATCGCTTGTCGCGCCCTCGCCAGCGTGGCTGATGAGGAGCGGCGTGCGACCGGCTTCGAGCGCATCGATGGCGCCGATCAAACTATCGAGACCGCCGGAGAAGAGCGCCAGGTCATTGAAGGGTGGACCGATGAGTCTGCCGGGCGGCGTCGGTACGACCCGCGCGAAGCGAGGCGGTCGTGCGCGAAATCCGAGCGACCAGCGATCTCCGGTCAGGAAATTCAGCATCCGGACGAAGATCGGCGTCGCCGCTGCCCATCGCTCAGGATCGGAGACCGGCACGACCAGACGTAGCTCCCGTGTCCAGCCGTCCTGAGAATCGCTGTCACGCGACACACGGGTGTCGGCGGCATGGACGTGCGCGGCCAGAACCAGGACGTCCACACCCATCTCGGAGGGAGATATGCCGAGGTGAGCCAGATCGCCAAGAGCGCGACCGATCCCGTGATTGAGCGCTCTATTGCCAGCGACTAGGTCAAGACGAGTTTCAATTTCGCTGTCGCCGAGCGGCAGTCGGCCGAGATCCTCGGGGCCGTAACGGCCAATGATGACGTGTCGTCTCATGCTCCCTCCGCTGCGGCGTCGCCCATGATCTGCAGGATGCCGAACGCCTGTTCATAGATGCTCTCGACGAAAGCGAGCACGCGATCGGGTGTCAGCGCGGCTGCCGCCGCGCGCGCCGCTGTCAGGGCATCGGCGACGCCGCGCCGGATGAAATCGTTCAACTGCGCCTGGACCCGTGCGGTTTGCCGGCTATCGGATGGGAGGACCACGGTTTTCGCGCCGATGTCATTGCAGAGCCGGGCCTCAATCGCGTTCGTCGCATAGAGTTCGAAGACCGTCTGCATCTGGTCGGAGGTGAGCCCGTCGAGGTCGGTTATACCCGCGCCGGCCAAGTCGGCGATCGTCTCGATGAAGGCATCCCGAGCGATGCCTTCGTCGATAGTGCCGCCGTCCGGGCAAACATAATCTGCCAATCCCAGGAAGATTTCCTCGATCGGCCGGCCAGCGAGAGCGCCGAGATTGAGCGCGCGAAGCGCTTCGGTCGCACCACGCGTCGCCGCGTCCGACAGAAAGCCGAGGAGACGGCTGCCGGCTCCCCGCGCCGACCCCATCCTGGCCGCCGCCGTGCGCGCGCCGCCTGAAGACGAGCCCACATAGTTCGACACGGCTCGGCCGAGGGCTCGGCGATCGTCTCCGCCCGAGCCAGCGAAGCGGGAGAAGTTGTTGCGGGCCGCCGAGAAACGTGTCGGATCCGCCGTTGGGGGAATGGGTGGCCTTGCCGGAGGTTCGGGCGGTCCAACAGGCAGCCCAGCCGGGGGTGCCCCGTCGGGAGGCGTAGCACCGTCCGGCGCAGCCGGTGGTGAGCCTTCGTCACCCAACCAGCTTGGCACGAGCGGTGTGCTGCCTCCTTGGCCACCGAATGCGCTGGACGTGCCCATCATCGTGGCCCTTGGCGCGTGCGAAACACGCCGTTCGCAGCAGTCTTCAGCACGGTGCCACCGTCCTTCCCCCATAGCTGGAGGAGGCGGTCAAACCGCTGCGCCGGGTCGGCATCTTTGAGGACGCCTTCCCAGCCACTGCACGCCCATGGGCCCAAACGGTCTCGCGGGAGGGCTTCGAGGAGGTCGACGAGACTCCCCTGAAGGGCCGGATGCGCCTTGACGAGGACCGTCAAGCCAGCCGCACCGGGCGGCTCGACGTCGAAGCTGTCGCCACCGACGATACGGCCGCGCACCGCTTCGAAGACCTGGGCGGCTTCCGGCGGGGCGAGCCGCTTCAGATCGCTTTCGAGGCCCTGGACCGCGAATTTTCCACCAAAGAGCTGCTCGACGACGGTGGCCAGATGTCCGAGCACGGAGGCCGCCCCGAAATAATCCTTCCGGTCCTTGGCGACGAACAGATAGGGGCGGAGATCGTCGTCGCCTATCTTTGTCGGCACCGCGGCCCACGCCTTGATGGCGGGCGACGAGAGCCACTCCCCCAACCGGGCACTCTGGGCCGTTTTCGAGGCCACTAGCTTGGGTGTGGGCTTGGCCGCGTCATCGCCCTTGCCGGCTGGCGTCTTGACCGGCTCGGCTGCAGCCTTGCCGCCTTCCTTCCCGGTCGCGGCAGCCTCGAGCGCGGACAGATCGAGACACTTCCCATCCGGCGCGGCGGCGGCTGCGGCGGCGATCTGGTCAAACAGGTGCGGGAGGAATCGCTCCGCGAGCATCAGCTTGGCGAGAACGGGCAGCTTGACCTCATCTCCGAAGCCGCGTGCTTCGGCCGTTTGCTGCCGCAGAACGAGCGTGTTGAGGAATCTCTTGATTTGGCGAGGGTTCCCCTTCGTCCCGCTGGCAAGGATCGGCCCAATCTGATCGCTGAGCGCCAGCGCATTATTGGCTCGCGAGGCCTTCTCTCCGAGTGCGTCTCTCACTGTCGCCGCATCGAGCACACCAGATGTCCATGGCCGCTTCAGCCGTTGGCGGGCGACGCCGATCAAGTTGGTGAACGCCGGATCGTTGTCGCCAAGATCTGCGCCCACGAGAAGGAGCGTGACGTAAATGCGCGTCTCCGTGTCGCCGAGGGCCGGGATGCGGAAGGGCACCTGGATCAGCTTCTCCAGGTAGTTTCGGGCATAAGTCTGCGGCCCGGTCGTGTCCGGCAGGTCGGGAAAATGCTTGCGCACCGCATATTCGATCATCGCTTCATCGGCAGCGACGACGAACGCGGTGCGCGACGTGAAGACGAAGAGGCGGACGGCTTCGAGCGTCTCGATGGCCGTGTCGGGAAGGCAGCGGTCGAGGTCGTCGATGAGGACGACCAACTGTTCTACGCCAGCCTTTTCCAGGAGATCGTCAAACGCCTTACGAAAGGCGTTGATTTCCTCGGGCACGTTGGTCGAGGCGCTCTCGCTCGCCGCTTTCAACAGATCCTTTACGCCGTCGATGGTGGCTACGACATTGTCTTTGTTCGCAAGCTCGGCCGGATCAGCGAGAAACCCTTCGAGCGTGCCGACGATGGCTTGGATCTGGTCAGACGTCGGGATGCCGGTGAACGCGGTGAGCGCTAGGCCGCCCGCCTTTTTCGCGACTTTGAGCCAGTCGATCCGACGGAAGACGTCCTTCACCGCTTCGCCTGCCTTGGTCAGCGCAGGACGCTTCTCGATCAAGCCTGTGACAATGCCCTCGATAAGCGCGATTTTAGCGTCTTCGAAACCTTGGAAACGCCACCCGTTGAATTTGAGGCACAGAACTTTCGGTTCGCCTTCAAAACCCGCCTCGATCATCTCCAGCACGCTCGATTTGCCGGCGCCCCAATCGCCATGGACACCGACGGTCACTGGCTGATCCGGCCGGTCGCGAAGGAGCTTGATGATCGTCGTAGCGATCGCCTCGTTGTTGAGGAGATCGACCTTGGTCTCATTGTCGGTCAGGATCATCTCTCGACCACCTGCTGCTTATCGGTTGTTCTTTGCGCTGATGTCCGTGCCGCGAACTAAGTACTTAACGTTCGGGGACCGCATAACACGGTAAAGCGGTCAAAGCGGGCCGGTTGGCCGCATATCTTGGTAATGAAGGCGAAAAGCGGCGCCCGGCCAGCCGTCGCCCGAGCGTTCTATAGGTACTCGCATTGCCGTATGCTGGGCGTCCGGTGTCATTTTCAGAAGTCGTCTGCACCAGTTTGCTGGGCTCAAGGGCCGGTGTGCAGGGGACTTCTGACACGCGCTGCTCAGAAGTCGCCTGCACCATCCTCCTTTTTGCTCAGGAGTCGCCTGCACGATCTTCGCTATTGCTCAGAAGTGCGCTGCACCAAAATGCCTTTGTATCATGGGGTCAGAAACATCCTTGATCGCCAAGTCGCCCCCTCAACGGCTATCCAATTGTAGCGTCGAGGCTTTGTTGCGCGACGCGTTAGGAGCCAGCCCCGGAATTCCTTGTGTCATAGTAGGTAGTGCAGGAGACTTCTGATATTTGGTGCAGACGACTTCTGAAAATGACATGAGGTATACCCTATCCTGATGTCAGGGTACCCTGCTGAAAGCGTCAGGATAGGGTAGCATGGTGGCGTTTCCTGACACCTGACACGACGGGTCTGAGGCCCCAACCTGTTTGTCATTTTCCGAAGTCGTCTGCACTACCTACTATAAAACAAGGACTCACGGGCCTAACTACTGGCGAGTCGCGCAACAAAATGTCGAGTGTACAACCAGATCGCCTTTGCTGGGCCGACTGGGCGATCAAGGGTGTCTCTAGGCCCGATGATAAACCGAATCTTGGTGCGGGCGGCTGCTGAGCAACGGGTGTCAGAAGTCTCCTGCACAAGACCCGTCGAGCCCAGCAAACCGGTGCCGACAACGTCGGAAAATTGCACTGACACTTTCTGCAGCGTTCCGAAGTCGCCTGTACGACCTACTATAGAACAAGGTAGTTTCGGGGCTTACCTCCTGATCCGGTAGCATCGCAATAGCGGCCCGCTACCACGATTCGGCGGTCGAGAACCGCGGCGCCCAGCACCATGTCCGCGACTGACAGACCAAGATTCCGCCGAACCCTTGCTTTTCTCTACGGCCAACGCCTTGTGCGCGCATCGCCGACTGGGCTGACTTCGCTCTGGCCCGCAGGCGCACGATTGCACGATTCCTGCCGCCGCCCGCAGCGTCGGTGTCGTTGTTGTAGGGATCAAGGCATCCCCGGAACAAACGGACTTCCACGCCCGCGCTGTTGCGTCCATAATCGCGGTCTATCCATGCAACATGGACAACATAGAATATTGTACATGGTCCAGACACCCGACTACGCGTTGCTCGCCGCCGCCGCCCAGCAACTCGCGCGACTCGGCCTCGCCGTGGCGGTGGACGACGCGGCCCCCCCCATCGACAGCGACCAGGACGCACGACTGCACTTGCGCTGGCACGGCGGTGAGGCGTACTACCAGGTGGAGACCAAACGCGGACTGCGGCCGGCGCTGCTCGGAGCGGTCGCGCACCAGCTGCGACGCCGTGGCCCCGATGCCTTGCTGGTCGCGGACCATGTTTCCCCTCCCCTGGCCGAACGGCTCCGCGCGCTGGGGCTCCAGTTCATCGATACCGCCGGCAACGCGTTTCTGACCCATCCGCCGCTCCTGGTCTGGGTCAAGGGCGAACGGCCCGCCCAGGCGTTGGCGGCCCCGGCGGTGGGTCGGGCCTTTCAGGCCAGCGGACTGCGTGTGCTGTTCACGCTGCTTGCGGTACCCGGACTGGTCCATGCGCCGTATCGGGTCATCGCCGAACAGGCCGGGGTGGCCCATGGCACCGTGGGTTGGGTCATGGCGGAGCTCCCCCAACGCGGGTTCCTCGGCACGATTGGCGGTCGGCGGCGCTTGCTCCAGCCCGAACGGCTGCTGCGACAGTGGGTTGATGCCTATGCACGGACCTTGCGGCCCAAACGACTGCTGAAGACCTTGCGCGCCCCGACGATCGCGTGGTGGCGCGTGCTGGACCTGCGCGACTGCGCACTCGTGCTCGGCGGTGAGGCGGCCGCCGCACGGCTTCACCGGACGATCGAACCCGAGGTACTCACCCTCTACGGCGCCAAAGCGGACCTGCGGCGCTTCATGGTCCAGCACCCGTTGCCGGAGGACCCGCGCGGCAACGTGGAGATCCTTGAGCAGTTTTGGCACTTCGCGCCGGATCCGCCGGAGTTGGCGCCGCGCCTGCTTATCTATGCCGATCTGCTGGCAACCGGGGATGCCCGCTGTCTGGAAGCGGCGCAGGCCATGGAGGGAGGGATCCTTGATCGATTTGCGGGATAGCGACGCACTACGCCACCTGGCGGCCATCGTCGCCGATCTTCGCGCCGCTGCGGTCGCAGACTTTCTGCTGGTCGGCGCCGCGGCGCGGGATCTCCTGCTGCTGTATCGGCATGGCATTACACCGCCGCGCCGCACGACCGACGTGGATTTCGCTTTCTGCGTGCCGGACTGGTCGCGGTTCGAGCAGCTGAAGGCGGCACTGGTTGGGTCGGGGCGCTTCACCTCGGGGCGCATCACGCATCGCCTGCACCATCGGATCGGCACGCCGCTTGACCTGATTCCATTCGGCGGAGTCGCATCGGCCACTGGCGAGATCGCCTGGCCGCCGGATGGCAATCCGGTGATGTCGGTGCTCGGCTACGACGCAGCCTTGGGCAGCGCAGAGACCGTGTTGCTGCCGGATGACCAGCGCCTCGCGGTCATCGCGCTGCCCATGCTGGCCTTGTTGAAGCTATTCGCCTGGGAGGACCGCAACCAGGATCAGCCGCGAAAAGACGCCGTTGACCTGATGTTTGTGCTCACGTCCGCACCGTTGACCGCAGGACTCGAGCGCTTGCTCGACGCCGCGCCAGGACTTCTTGACCGCGACGACTTCGATGTAGACTTGGCTGGTGCCTGGCTACTCGGCTCACACGCCCGTGAGGCGATTGACCGTTATGGCGAGCATCGCCCCGCGATTGTCGCCCGCGCCACGACCATTCTCGAACGCCAGACCGACCCTGATGGGCCGTTGCGCCTCATCGGCGAGATTCAGGCGGCGAACCCCGAGCGGGCGCGGCGCATGCTGGTCGCCTTTCTCAATGGCCTGCGACGCCATGTGTCGCTCGCTGACCCACGACGGTAACCACTGCTTGCGAAGGCTCCGATGGCCATCCGTGCTGAGCAGCCCGCGGACGGTGGGCCGCTTGCGGCCGTCACGTGCGCGGTGTTCCGGAACCACCCGTGCAGCCGGCGGACTGAGCAGCGCAGCGGGCGCGACGCAAGGCCGGCGCCTTGATGCCGCGGTCGCTGGTGGTGACGATCGACGTGACGGTGGTTGGGCATTTGGCGTTCTCCCCGGTCACGCTGGATCGCCGAGATGCGGGTTGGTACGGGCTCGGCCCGGGGTCGGTGGAACCGGCGCACCAGCGCCTCGGTAGCGGCAGCGCGTTGATCCGCGACGGTTTGGCGCGCCGGCGGGCGCCAGGCGCCCAGGGCATTGTGGTGCGGGGCGACCCACTGTACAACCGACGCTTCGGTGTGTGAAGCTAGACTGCGAACCGGTGCGAGGTCGCGGCGCGCCGGGGAGCATCACGAAAGCGGCAACTGAGCAAAGCCACTCGGAGGAACAACCACAATGAGCAACATACTCGACGAGGTTCTCGCCGCCAATGCCGCCTACGCACAGGGATTCGACAAGGGCAACCTGCCGATGCCCCCAGGGCGGCACTTTGCCATTCTGACCTGCATGGATGCCCGGCTGGATCCGGCGAAATACGCGGGTCTCGCGGAAGGCGACGCGCATGTGATCCGCAATGCCGGCGGGCGCGCAAGCGACGACGCCATTCGCTCCTTGGTTATCTCGTATAAGCTGCTCGGAACCCGCGAATGGTTCGTCATTCACCATACGGACTGCGGAATGGAGACCTTTACAGACGCGGTGATGCGGGAATTGCTGGCAAGCAGCCTGAAGACATCGCGTGTCGATGCGTCCGGTTGGCATGATTCCGGCGAAGGTCCCGGCTCGACCGAGGGTCACTACATTGACTGGTTGACCATCGAGGACAACGCCAAAAGCGTCGTGGAGGATGTGACGCGGATCCGTCAACACCCGTTGGTGCCGCGATCGATCCCGCTTTACGGCTATATCTACGACGTCAAGAGCGGGAAGCTGGTTGAGGTTCCGGAGGCAACACGCGTTGGACGCGCCGGCTAAGGAAAGAACGGCTCGCCCCGCCGCGGGCGAACGCACGCCACCAGGTTGACCACGCGTCATCCAATCTTCCGCATTGCCGGCTGGGTGGGGTGACCGCGTGAAGCGTCTACATGCGCCGAACGGAGTCGCGCCCACGATCGGCCGCGAGCGACTGGAATTCGTGGTGAACGGCCTTTCGTGCGATCACTGCGCGACTGACCGCACGACGCGTCAAGCGGCTGCGCGCGCCTGACGGGTGAGCGTCCGCAGTTGACCGAGTCCGGGCGGTCCCGGTTCTCCGACCGACCGCACCGCGAAGCCGCCTCACCGGAAGTGGCTGAGCGATCTTGCTTTCGTTGAGCCAGCCCCAGCGGTTTTCGAGTTCACCAGCGCCTCCCGAGAGGCGACACAGCTTGGACACGGGAGGAAAGGCTGCGATGAGCACCTCGACTTCTGCGCGTGCCGGCCCTCAATGCGACCTGAGTGGCAATAGTCCCCGTCCCGCGCAACAATCGAGTGGCACGGGCCGAGTGCTATCCGTGCACCTGGGGGCGATCTCCGGGCGTCCGTAAGTCAGAACGCAACGGCTGGTCGTGGCCGTCAGCGTCGCTTCAACTCCGCCTCCCAGTGCGATGCCGCGATCCGCTCGGGTCGACGCGACCGGTCAGACCGGCAGCCGCGTCCGCCTGCCCGGTTGCCCTACCAGCAGCACCGTCAGCGGGCAGTGCACCCCTCGCATCCGCGGGTGGGCCGCCGTGCCGCACCTCGGTGATGGCGCCCTGACGCGCTCCCGCTGGATGGACAGGCTACTTCATTGCACGAAGGATGGGCCACGCGGGGCCGCGCACGCCACCGGACAGGGCTTGTCTCGACCTCAACCGCCGACACGCTGGCGTCACCGCGCCATCCGCGGCGAAACCGGGTCACGCGCCCGAACGCGAAAGCGCGCGTGGATCCGGTCGACTGTCACCGTGAAACGCCGCTCCCGCGCGTGGCCCAAAGGGCGCGGTTGTACCACCGTCGAAGCGATCCCCTTCCCAGCAGGCCCTGCCTGGCGACCTCAGCCGCCAGATCGCGCAAGGTGTCGGGCAGCACGCCGGGATCGCCAACATCGGGTCTCGGATCTCCTTGGCAAGCGACAGGCGGATACCCCTCCTCCACGTGGTCGGTGGCGAGCCCACGCGTCTCTTTGGTAGATGCCGCACAGCGGCCACGGTCCGCAGGCCCAGCCGCTCAAACGTCGGCCGTGTCGGACGGCCGACTCCGCGCCGGAGAGCGACCGGTTGCGCACCGGAAACGTCCAGGTTCTGTTCCGGAGGTGTCACGATCAGCCCGGCGGCGTGTCGACGTCCCAAAAGGTCCTGACCACCCGCCGGTTCGGGCCGATGCCCGCCGAGACAGTCAGCCCGACCGTGGTACAGAGCGCCTCCTTGATCCGCCGGCCAATGGTCTCCGGGGGGCCGATCAAATGTTCCAACCCACGCTCGTCCTGCAACGCTTCGTCAATGGAGATCGGTTCCAGTACCGGGGTACTGTTCATTCCGACATCGCAGCGATGACACCTATCGGTATACTGCGGCCCCGCCGACGGCGGACCGGTCGACCACGCCCGCCGCCTCACCCGGCCCATTGGGAGCCCCACACCGTGATTGAGATCGAATACGTCGTCAAAGACCATCAGGGAGTCGAGAAATTGCGCACGACCGACAAAAAGGCCGCCGACGCCTATGACAAGGCGCTGGAGACGGCAGAGCGCCTGGCCGACCTGCTGCGCCACGACAAGGTCTTGCCCGGACTGACGGAGCACGATCTGGAGGAGTTGACCATTTACCTGGCACGCAACGCCCGCCAGATCGAACGCATTCTCAAGGGTAAGGAGCCCGAGCTTGACGCGGAGGCACAAGACGTCGCGTCCCAAGTCAAGGTTACGCACTTGCGCGCAGCAGGGTAAATGCAGGCTGGGCGGTGTGACAAACGCTTTCCGGTGCTCCCCTCCCTGCCCTGCCCCACGGTTGCGCAGACGTGGGGTTCCCGGCCCCCTAGCAGCCCGCCGGACTTACGCTGATAACTTATTGATAAATAGTATTTTCGTTGCCCTTCGAGAGCACCATACTATCTTGAAATATCCATTTATTACGCTGTAAATCCGACAAACTGCTAGCGGGCCGGTGCGCAACGGGGCCTGCGGCGCGCTGAAGGAGACCATAGGGGAATCATCTATCAGCGTTCGCAGTCACAACGAAAATCGCCCTGCCAAGGATCGTGTTCATCACGGCGATGCGCGACGGCCGCCAGGATGCGCAGTCGGGTGTGATCCGTTGCGCTGCTCCAGGTGGCGATTTCATCACAAGTGCGGAAACAGCCACGGCACAGGCCAAGGGCAGGATCCATCTGACAGACAGAAATACACGGGGATTCAACCATAAGCATCAGACACTCAAAAGAAAGCGAGACGCTCGCCGGACGGTGATCAGAGAGCCGACTGGATGGGCACCGCCGCATCCAACGGGTTGCTGACGATGACGCGCAAGTCTGGGCTCACCGCCCGCACCCCCTCGCGGCCCTCCTGCCGGCCCGTTGAGGCGACTTCGCCTGCCACTTCGCGCAAGAGCATCGGGCAACGCGCGGGGATCGGCAACGTTCACACCAAATGCATCAGGCAAATGGTCCAGAGTCTTCGTCTTGATGGTCCCAACAGACGATCGGATTCGCCGGACAACAGGCGAGCACCGATGCCAGCGGGCCGCACGCCTCGCCACCCGCCCTCACAGCAACCTCGCTGACACTTGGATCCCTGATCTGCGCTTGCCAAACGTTGATGCTCAGCTAGTATGTGTGTCACATGACACGATTTATC
>Ga0247839_1006650_pt1 | contig 13151 bp, 9 predicted proteins | sample LaCruzMarch2015__6_FD_192405 | JGI IMG/M metagenome (GOLD analysis project Ga0247839, IMG submission 192405) | Freshwater microbial communities from meromictic Lake La Cruz, Castile-La Mancha, Spain - LaCruzMarch2015_16m | ecosystem: Environmental > Aquatic > Freshwater > Lake | place: Spain...
CCTTCCGCGACCGGCCAGTCTGCCGCTTGAATTCATCGGCAACCAGCTTGGAGAACATCCGCCCCAGCTGGACCTGTGCGATCGAGATATGGCCGTGCTCATCGCGGGGAATTCCCTCAAGCTGCCTGCTCGGCAGATACTCGGCCAGCCCTTCGGCCAGCACGATCACCCCGTAGTGCTTGCCCTCGTCCTCCTCGCGAACCCGCATCGTCTTCACGATCCGGCCGACGACCTCCTCGATGTTCATCACCGGCTTGATCTTCGTTTGGCCGGAAGCATCGGTGACCGTCTCCTCGCTACGGTACCTGCCGTGAATGTCCTCGACACTGATCACGAGGCTCGCCTCGCCGGAGATCGCGGCTCCATACGAGAGCCAGCCGGCGCTGCGTCCCATCGTCTCACAGAGGTAGTAGCAACGGCCTGCATCGGCGTCATACAGAAGATTACGGATTTCACCGCCGAGCGTGTCGACCGCCGTGAAATAGCCGAACGTGAAATCGATTCCCATGTAGTCGTTGTCGATCGTCTTGGGCAGGTGCACTACCGGAATCCGCCTGCTCTCCGGGGGGAGCCGGTCCTGGTAAAGCTTGAATTTATTCGCCGTCTTGAGGGTGTCGTCACCGCCGATTGAAATCAGTGCCTCGACCCCGAGCGACAACAGCCCTTCGTAGACGTTCTTCAGCGGTTGCACCCGCTGCGGGTCATCGAAGTGGGCAGGCGCCGAGACATGCTTTCCGGGATTCGTCCGCGCCGTACCCAGCATGATGCCCTGGGCGGAGCGTGTCCGCTTCAGGAATTCGGGCGTCACCAGCACATAGTCCTTGCCCTCGACGAGCGGCTTGTCGGCGCCGAACTCGGCGAGCGACGAATAGCCGTGCTTCATGCCGACCACCTCGGTGCCACTCCGCATGAACGAGGTCGCCGCCGTGGAGATCACGGCATTGGCCCCCGGCGCAGGACCACCCGCAAAGAGGATGGCCACGCGACGAAACTGATGGTCGGCCTTCGTCGGACGTGACAACGACTCACTCATCGATTTCTCCTGACAGTTCTACACTCGAGACCATGATTGAATTCTTTCAGTGTGGCCGACGAGGCCACTCTTCCCTACCACCATTTCTGGGGCCGACCGCGGATGTCCGCATGCCAGCCGCCCGTTCCCTGATGCCGACCAGCCGGGCTTGCCGAGGGGCACTTTTTGGTCGGCGCACTCTTTGGTCGGGTGACACTATTTGGCAAGCATCCGCTCGACGAAGGTCGTGTCTACTTGTGCCTCATGAAAGGCGGTGTTGGCGAGCACTTCCAAATGAATGGGTACCGTCGTCTTGATGCCCTCAACCCGGAGTTCCTTGAGCGCCCGCGTCATCGTGTCAATCGCCTCGCGACGGGTCGGCTGATGCACGATGAGTTTGCCCACGAGTGAATCGTAGTAGGGCGGCACCATGTACCCGGTCGCGGCATGCGAATCCCACCGCACGCCAAACCCGCCCGGCGCGATCATGCGTTCGATCCGCCCTGGACAGGGACGGAAATTCGCCGCCGGATCCTCCGCGTTGATGCGGCACTCAATCGCATGGCCCCGGGCCACGATGTCTTTCTGCGTGAGCCCGAGTTTTTCGCCGGCCGCGACGCGAATCTGGGCCTTCACCAAATCAATGCCGGTCACCATCTCGCTCACCGGATGTTCGACCTGAATACGGGCATTGACCTCGATGAAAAAGAAGTTGTCCTGCTGGTCGACGATGAACTCGACCGTCCCGGCGGAGTAGTAGCCGGCGGCCTTCGCCAGACGGACGGCCGCCTCGCACATCTTCTTGCGGGTCTCCGCAGGCAGCCGCGGTGAGGGGCTCTCTTCGATCAGTTTCTGATGCCGTCGCTGTGTCGAACAGTCGCGTTCCCAGAGATGCACGATCGTACCGTGCTGGTCGCCCAGGATCTGGATTTCCACGTGCCGAGGACGCTCCACGTACCGTTCGATGTAGATGCCAGGGTTGCCGAAGGCCGCCTGGGCTTCTGCCGAGGCCTGCTGCCAGGCACTTGCCAGCGCCAGTTCATTGGCCGCCACCCGCATGCCCTTGCCACCACCACCTGCCGTGGCCTTGAGCAGCACCGGATACCCGACATCCCGCGCGACCTTCACCGCCTCCTGCTCGTTCGACACCAATCCGTCGCTTCCGGGCACGGTGGGCACGCCAGCCTCACGGGCGAGGCTCCGGGCTGAGTTCTTATCACCAACCCGCTCCATTGCCTCGGGGGTCGGACCGATGAAGCCAATATCGCAGGAGCGACAGACCTCGGCGAAGTGGGAGTTCTCCGACAGAAAGCCGTATCCGGGGTGGATCGCCTGAACGTTGCCGATCTCGGCGGCACTGATCACGCGGTCGATCCGCAGATAGCTATCGGCCGCTCGCGGCGGGCCGACGCAGATCGCTTCGTCGGCCAGTTCCAGATAGGCCGCGCCGCGATCTGCCTCGCTGAAAATCGCCACCGTCTCGATACCGAGTTCCCGGCAGGCGCGGATCACACGCAGCGCGATCTCGCCTCGATTGGCTATCAGAATCCTTTTGAACATGGGTTGAACAAGGGCTCCGCCAGAAGATCGGGCCAGCGACGAACGTACCAGACCGCGAGGCATGACAATCCCCGCGATCACCATTCTCCCTCTGGCGGCCTACGCCTCGGGATCCACCTTAATCAGCGGCTGGCCAAACTCGACCGCCGCGCCATTGTCCACAAGGATCGCCACGACCTGACCCGAGATGCCGGACGGAATCTCGTTGAAAACCTTCATGGCCTCGATGATGCAGACAGTCTTTTCGGCTCCGATCCGGTCTCCCACCTTCACGAATGGGGCGGTATCGGGCCCGGACGCCTTGTAAAACGTCCCCACCATCGGACTCTTGATCACGAGCATTCTCGCGTCCGCGGCAGACTGCTGGGCGGGGGCCTCGGGAGCCGCCGCTCGAACGGCCGGCTGCGACGTGGGAAACGATGTCGTCGTGAAGACTTCACCGCCGCGCTTGATTCGTACGCGATGATCAGCCTGCTTGAGGTCAATTTCCGACAGATCATGCTCTTTCATGAGCTTGATCAATCGGCGCACCTTCTTCACGTTGAACACGTCGTCCGGGTTGTCTGAGGCACTCATGTGGGGGCACCCATCTCCATTGGGATCCAACGCTATTCTTTTCGGGTGTCGGCGAGGGTAGCCCCTTGTGGACGTTTCAGTCAAGCTGGACGTCTCACTCAAGGGAATCAGCCGGACCCCAGCGAAGAGGCCCCCGACGATCCCGCAACAGCAGCCCGCCCGGGAGCTTTCAAGCCCACGCAGCGGCCGCTCCGCCGCCGCCACAGCCCCCAGGAATGACCCCTTTATGCTCCCTGCTGACCTGCCAAGGCTGCCCGGACGATCGACGCAGACGAGCAAATACGACTATGGACGCGTTGTCGTCGTGGGTGGCTCGGCGGGTATGGCCGGAGCGCCGGGGCTCGCGGCGATGGCAGCACTCAGGAGCGGAGCCGGGCTGGTCGAGGCCGTCGTGCCGGAGCAGGTCGTGACGATCGTCTCCGGCTTCGACCCGTGCGTCATGACCCACGGGCTGCCGGGGCGGTCTGACGGCACGTTCGCCACCGACGCCCTCGGCCTGATCGAGTCTCTGGCGGGCAGGGCCGATGCGGTGGCCATTGGCCCCGGGCTTGGACGCTCCGATGCAGTCGTCCAGATCGTGTCGCACCTCTGGCGGCACCTCCCGCAGCCGGCCATCTTCGACGCGGACGCCCTCTGGGCACTCGCCGTCCGGTCTCATGCCGCTGGCGATCGCGGCGACCTGTCCAGCCACGCGGGGCCTCGGATCCTCACGCCGCATGCCGGCGAGATGCTCCGGCTGCTCGGTGCCGATCGCTCCTCGGGCCTGGGGGAAGACCGGTCGCTGCTCGAACGCGAGGCGGTGGCGCTAGCCGCCGGGATCGACGCCGTGATCCTGCTGAAGGGTCCGGCGACGCTGGTTGCCGACCGCACACGACAGATACACAACGCCACGGGCAATCCCGGCATGGCCACGGCCGGCACCGGTGACGTGCTCACTGGCGTCACGGCCGCGCTGGTGGCCCAACGGCTTCCCCCCTTCGATGCGGCGCGGCTGGCCGCATGGGTGCATGGCCGCGCGGGCGACGTGGCGGCGGCGGAGTTCGGCAGAGTCTCGATGACGGCCAGCGACCTGCTCTCCCGACTGCACGTGGCCTTCCGCGAAGTGACCGGCGAACTGCCTCCCGGGTGATCAGGCTCACCGCCTCCTCGCGGCGTGAACGAGCCGCGTCACCTCCGCCACGCCATCGTCACGCGCGATCCAGAGCCGCATCCGCTCGACGGGCTCGATGCGATGCCCGCCGGTGAACGACCCGAAGGCGGGCAGCACCAGCAGGGCCGGTTCGGCCACGAAGCAGCGGTCGGCAAGCCGGTCGCCGCTGGGGCTGCGGACCGACACCGTCGGATGCAGATGCCCCGCAACGGTGAACAGTTCCCGGGCGGAGGCCGTGAGCCCCGTCGCGGGCTCGTGCACGAAATGAAAGGGAGGCTCGTCGAGGACGTGCACGCAGGCATCCAGCCCGAGCGAGGCAGGCAGCCGGCCGGCCGTGCGGTCATGGTTGCCCAGGACGAGCACCACGGATGTGTCGGCGACCCGCGATCGAAACGCAGCAAACTCGGCAAACACCTGCGGCGTGCAGCCGCTCTTCGCATGAAACAGGTCGCCGAGCACAAGGAGCCGCCGCACGTCGTGGGCATGCACCAGATCGGCAAGTCGCTGGAGATCCTGCTGGGCCGAGCCCTCGGGCACCGGAATGCCCGCCCGGCGAAAGGCCGCCGCCTTGCCGAGGTGGAGATCGGCTGCGAGCAGCGTCCGCGACGCAGGCAGGAATGCCGCACGGCCCGGCAGGAGCAGGATGTCGGGCAAGTCCGGAATTGCCTGCAGACCGGGGGCAACCGCACCGCCCCCTGGGCCGCATTCGATCCGCACCGGCGTCTCGCTCGTGTTCATGACTGCCTTCATGAATACCTTATGACGACATGTCTCCGGCAGCCTGTTCCAGTTCGCGGGCCATCGCCGTGATGCGTTCGAGCCAGCCCTGCGTGGTGAGCCGTGACTGTACCTGCTCGGCCCAGATCGGAAACGCCAGCGGCGAGAGCCTGGGCGTATCGACGACGCGAATGTCCCGCGCGGCGATCGATTCAACGGCCGCGCGGAGCCGGCCATATTCGAAGTGCTGTTCGAGCACCTCCCGCCGTGCCTGCGAGAGCAGCATGTTGCCCGCGTCATGCTCCGAGAGCACGTCGAAGATCAGGCCGGCCGAGGCCTGGGTCTGCCGATTGGTCCGCCGCCCTCCCGCCACGAGCCCTGCCACGCGGGCGATCTCGCGAAAATGCCGCCGCGCCATCTCCGTGCCGTTCAAACAGGCCAGCAGGTCCTCGAGCAGGTTGGCCGGCGAAAGCACCTGCCGCCACTCCCGCTCCTGGGTGAAGAAGGGCTCGCGGCCCGACAGCTCGAAGCCCCAATCGGTGGCGGCCATGGTGAAGGTGCCGGGCTGCCGCTGCGCGATCCGCCAGGCCACCAGCGCCGCGAGTCCCTCGTGGACGAGCCGGCCCGCGAAGGGAAAGAGAAAGGCGTGATGCCCGTCGCGGGACTGTGCCCGCTCGATCAGCAGTCCATCGCCGTCTGGAAGGTGGCTCCACCGGGACTGCGTCTGCAGCAACGGCAGCACGGCCTTGACCTCCGGCAGCAGGCCACGTGCGGCCCCGGCCGCCGACCTGCCCGCGTGCGCCGCGGCCGACTGCACGAGATCCAAGACGGCCGCCGAGAGCAGCGTGGAGAGCGGCATCCGCCCGCCACTCCACCGTGGCACCTGCAGGCAAGACGCCCCCCGGGCCCGCTTGACCCAGGCCGTCAGGCCGTCGAACTGAAACAGGCTGAGCGGCCGGCCGGCAAACAGAAAACGATCGCCCGGATTGAGCCGCGAAACAAATGATTCCTCGACGGTTCCCAGCCGGCCACCACGCAGCCACTTCACGTCCACAGTGGCATCGCCGGCAATCGTGCCGATCGACATGCGATGGAGCCTGGCGATCGCCTTGCCGGCCACATACCAGCGGCCGAAGCGTTCGGTGATCCTCGCGAAATTCGGATAGGCGGCGAGCGCCGGTCCGCCCCGCGCGGCGAAGTCGAGCGCCCACCGCCACGAGGCGTCGTCGAGTGTTGAAAACGCCAGCGTGCCGGCCACCTCGGCGCGGAGTTCCTGTTCGCGAAACCCGCCGCTGCAGGCCACGGTGACCAGATGCTGGCTGAGGCAGTCGAGGGCACCGGAGAGCGGGCGACGGGCCTCGACCACCCCCGCAGCGGCCGACTGCCGGGCCGCCGCGCACTCGATCAATTCCAGCGCATGCGTGGGCACGCAGATCAGTCGGGCGGTCGCGCCGGGCGCGTGGCCGCTGCGGCCCGCCCGCTGCAGCAGCCGGGCGATGCCCTTCGGACTGCCGATCTGAACCACTTGTTCGACCGGCCCGAAGTCGACGCCCAGATCGAGGCTCGACGTCGCCACAACGCATCGGAGCCGTCCCTGCCGGAGGCCATCCTCTGCGGCGGACCGCAGTTCACGATCGACCGAGCCGTGATGCAACGCGATCACCGGCCGCCAGTCCGGCCGCGCGGTGCCGATCGCCTCGAACCATCGCTCCGCCTGCGACCGCGTGTTGGTGAACACAAGCGTTGTGGATGCGGCCGCGATCCGCTCGACCACCTGTGGCAGGAGCCGCATGCCCATGTGGCCTGACCAGGGAAACCGTTCCATCGGCTGAGGGATGAGCGTTTCAATGTCGAGACGACGCCGTACCTTGGCATGCACGAGACGCGCGGCGGCCGCCTGGGATGGTCCGACGAGTGCCGCGAGGGCCTCGTCGAGATTCGCCAGCGTGGCGGACAGACCCCAGGTGGCGACGTCTGGAGCCAGGGCACGAAGCCGGGCCAAGGCCAGTTCTGTCTGCACGCCGCGTTTCGTGGAGAGCAGTTCATGCCACTCGTCGACGACGATCGTCTGCAGACCGGCAAAGACCTCATGGGCGTCATCCAACGACAGCATGATCGAGAGGGTCTCGGGGGTCGTCACGAGCGCGGCCGGAGGCCGGAGACGCAGGCGGCGGCGTTCGGAAGCCGAGGTGTCGCCGCTGCGGACGGCCACGTCCCACCGGCCGGGCAGCCAGCCGCGGGAGAGGTCCGGCAGCGGCTCTTCGAGCGCCCGCACGGTGTCGGCGGCCAGGGCCTTGAGCGGCGTGAGCCACACCACCCGCAGTCCGTCGCGCGGGCCGAGCGATCGGGCCCGGGCGAGGGCCCCCAACCATGCCGAGAGCGTCTTGCCGGTGCCGGTGGGCGCATGCAACAGGCCGCTGGTGCCACCGGCCAAGAGCCGCCAGACCTCGCGCTGGAATGAAAACGGCTTCCAGCCGCGGCCTGCAAACCATGCCGCCGGCGTGACGACGCCGCGGGCCTTGCCCGGCTCATCGCCCCGACTATCGCCCGGACTATCGCCGGCCTGCCGCGTCGGCTGCGTCGGCTGCTTCCGCGTCGTCATGGCATCGTCTCGGGCTGCGGCGCGGCCTCAGCCTGCCCCATGCCGGCCAGCCCAGCGTCGATGAGACCCACGAGGTCGGCGAGTGTACCGGCTTCGGGTGGTGTCTTGTCCCGCCGCCACCGCACGATCCGGGGAAAACGCACCGCCACCCCGGCCTTGTGCCGCGTCGACCGGGCCACACCTTCAAACGCCATTTGAAAGACCTGTGTCGGCTGCACCACCCGCACCGGCCCGTGTCGCTCGAGCGTGGTCGCCCGCACGATCCGGTCGAGCTCAACGATCTCGGCATCGGCCAGTCCCGAGTAGGCCTTGGCCACGGGCACGAGCCGTCCGTCGTGCCAGACCCCGAGGGTGTAGTCGCTGTGCAATCCGGCCCGCCTACCATGCCCGGCCTGCGCGTAGAGCAGCACGACGTCGATCTCGAGCGGCTCGATCTTCCACTTCCACCAGTCGCCACGGACGCGGCCCACTCCGTAGGCACTTGTCCACCGCTTGAGCATGAGCCCCTCCACGCCCCGTCCCCGAGACGCGGCCCGCGCGGTGGCGAGCGACTCCCATGAATCACCCATAATGCACGGCGAGTGGAGCAGCCGCTGCGACGGCTCGGCGGGCATGTCGGCTGCGGGGGCGGCGGCTTCGCTGCCAGGTGGCCCGACACCGGCAGCGAAGGGGTGTGGCACGAGCAATTCGAGCCGACGACGGCGTTCCACCAGAGGCAGCTCCCGGATGTCGTCGCCGCCGCTCTCGAGCAGATCGTAGGCCACGAAGACGCACGGCACCTCCTCGAGCAGCTTCCGCGGCACGCGACGGCGTCCGCTCCGCTTTGAGATCGCGGCGAATCCGAGCAGCGAGTTGCCCCGCACGGCGAGGAGTTCACCGTCGAGCACCGTGCCGGCGGGAAGCTTCGCGGCGGCCACTAGGATCTCCGGAAATGCCTCGTTGACGAGCTCCTCGCCCCGGCTCCAGAGCGTGGCGTCGGCGCCGCGGCGCACGAGCTGGGCCCGCATGCCGTCCCATTTCCATTCGGCGGACCATTCGGTCGGAGGGCCGAGGTCGCACGGCTCACACGCGATCGCTGAGGCGAGAAAAAATGGATACGGTCGGCGTGCATCGGCCGCAGTCGGCTCGCTCGTCATCAGTCCGCGATAGGAGTCGGCATCGGCGATGCCATCCCCCATCAGTCGGTGCGCCATCACCGCCGGATCGACTCCCGCCACCTCGGCCAACGCCCGGGCAACGAGGGTGCGGGACACCCCCACACGGCAGCCGCCGGTCAGCAGTTTGTGCCAGACAATCCGCTCCCGCGGGGCGAGCCGCCGCCAGACCGCTTCCACGGTCGCACGCTTCAGCTCGTCATCCGCCTTCCGCAGCTCTTTGATCGTTGTCCGCATGCACTCGGCCAGCCCCATGCCGACCCCCACCGCCACCGGGCCAGCGACATTTTCGGAAGCAGGGCCACTCACAGAAGCAACGCCACTGTCAGCGGCGCCGCTGACAGAAGCAACGCCGGAGTCGGCCCCAGAAGAAGGCAGCACGAGTGCCAACGTCTCAGCCAGATCGCCGACGTGCGCGTAACACTCCTCGACCAGCCAGAGCGGGATGCCGGCGGCCTCTGCGGCCCACTCCCTCAAGAGCGCTGTCGACACGGCCCGCAGCTGCCTGCCACCAGAGAGCACCTGAATCGCGCAGACCGCATCCTCAGCCGGGGCCGCTGCAAAATACTCCCTCAGCGCCTCCACCTTTTCGTTCGTGCCCGTGGTGGCGTCGAGCTGCCAGTAGAGGTCTGTGAAGCGTTTCACTCCTGCCTCTCCTGCATGAGCTCGTCATGCTTGACATGCTTGGCATGCTCGTCATGCCGCTCTGAATCGTCAGCCGGCTCGCGGCTCTCGTCCTGCGAGTCGTCGCCGCTGTCGGCGCCGTCTGCGGCATCGGCCGCCGCCTCGCCGGTGAATCGCGTCGGCAGCACAGCGGCCTCGAAGCCTCGTTCCTGCAGCAGCCGCGTCAGGGTGTCGGTGAAACCATGCGTGACGAGCACGCGGCGGGCCCGCGAGGCGGCAATGGCCGCGAGCAAGCCGGGAAAGTCGGCGTGGTCGGAGACGACGAAGCCCCTGTCAAAACCCCGCCGCCGTCGCACGCCGCGGAGCGTCATCCAGCCCGACGCCATCGCCACGCTCGTCTCACCGAAAAGCCCCAGCCAGCGGCTGCCGGCCACGCTCGGTGGTGCAATCACCAGCGACCGGCCCCCACCCATCTTCCGCGCTCTGGGGGGCACCCGATCGATCGGCGGCAGCCGCACACCACTGGCCCGGTAGGCGTCCACCATCTTCATGACGGCGCCGTGGCCGATGATCGGCCCGATCGACGGATCGACGGCCGCCGCCAGCCGCTGCGCCTTACCGAGCGCGTAGGCGAGCAGCACGCTCGTTCGGCCAGCCTCGCGGTTGGCCCGCCACCAGGCGTTGATCTCGGCGGCGACCACCAACGGATCCTGCCAGCGGTAGACCGGCAGACCGAAGGTCGACTCGGTCACAAACACGTCGCACTCCACCGGTTCGAAGGGCAGGCAGGTCGGATCGGCCTCCAGCTTGTAGTCGCCTGTCACCACCCAGGTCGTGCCGCCATGGGACACGCGGACCTGTGCCGAACCGAGAACGTGCCCCGCCGGGTGCAGCGACACCTGCACGCCATTCATCGAGAGGCTCTCACCGTGACGCAGGCTGTCGATCGGTGCGGCGCCGCCCACGCGACTGCGGAGCACGAGGGTGCCGGGGGCCGCGCAGAGGTAGCGGCCGCATCCCGAACGGGCGTGGTCGGCGTGGGCATGCGTGATGATCGCACGGGGCACCCGCCGCCACGGATCGATGTAGAAATCGCCCTGGGCACAGTAGAGACCGGCTTCCGTGACTGTCAGCAAATCGGCCAAGGACGCTGGCTCCCGGACCGGCGGTCGCCCCGCCCCGACAGGCAACGTGCCCGGGGTCGGAGCGAGGGAATGCCGCCACTCCGCCAGCCCGTCAGCGATAGGCCTGAGAGCCGACGGCGGGGAAGCGATACCCACCGAATCCAAGTGGAGCGTAGCTGGGCCAGTCTCCCGGGACGACCCCCGGGGGCGTGCCGTACATCTTCCAGGTGGGTGTCCGCGGATTGGTCGGCGGCACGAAATACTTCGGTCGCTGCTTGATTCCCGTCACATAGGGCGACGCGCCAGGCTCGTAGGGAGCCTGGTTTTGGGGCGTGCCGGTCGAGGCCGCAGAACGTGGACCGGAGAACCACCGCGGACCGGCTGCACTGGCCGGTACGGCCGTCAGCCCAAACATCGCCCAAAACATCGCCCGGCGGAGCATCAGGCCTGCGACGCCCCGCAGGCCACCACGACAACCGCCATCCGCCGAGCCATTGAATCGCATGAAAGACTCCAAGAACGTTCTCGCGCACTGCCTCAAGTGCCATCGGCAGTCGCCGGGCAGCCGGTTGCGGAAACCATCAAGGAGGCGACCTACACCGGTTCCGCCGATTGCACGGGGCCCGACGCCCCCCAACCGTTTGCCGCCGAAGCCCGCCGTCCGACGGCGCGTGCAGCGGCGCCACGGTTTACCGCTGGGGTCCACTGCTGGGGTCCACTGCTGGGGTCCACTGCTGGGGTCCACTGCTGGGGTTCACTGCTGGGGTTCACTGCTGGCCGGTATCCGGGTCGCTGCCTCGGCGTCTTCGCCGCAGCTTCTCAGGCTTCTGGGCGTCTGGCGCGGTGGCCCCAGTCCCACAGGCCCCACCTGGGCCACCGGCCCACTGGATCGTGATCGGCAGGCTGAAGACTCTTTCGAAGAGATCGGTCCGCCGCTCGGCCCCCCAGATGTCGACCAGCGGCTCCTGATCGGCCACCACGTCCACGAAGACATGATCGCTTTCCAACCGCACCCGCACGTCGCGGACCTGCTGCGACCGGCTCCGGTCGAGGCCCCCGGCGATCCTGAGAATCGCCGCCAGCCGCTGCACCCGCCGCTGGTCCTCCGGTGAGAGCCGGGCGAGGTTCTCATGCTTCCGCTTGGGATGCGCGCCGCGGTGATACCGGGCGACATTCGCGATCAGTTCCAGATCGTGGGCCCGGATCCCAGGCAGGCGACTGTTGCGGATCAGATGGTAGCTGTGCTTGTGATGCTGGTCGTAGTTGATGACGTATCCCACATCCTGCAGCCGCGCGGCCCATTCCAGCAGCTGTCGGTCTCCCGCCACCAGTTCCAGCGGCAGGGCGAGCTGATCGAACATGCGGCCGGCCAGCAACGCCACAGTCCGCCCGTGCCCCAGTTCGCCCGAGCAGGCCGCCGCCAGACGCTCGATGGCCGCATCGCGGTGGGCGGGATCATCGATCGTCGCGCCCACCGCGTCGTCGATCATCTCCCGCACCAGACCATCACGAACGCCCCGCGTATGGATCATGAGCATGTTCACGCGGAACCGCTTCATGAGGGCATCGATGATCGACAGGCCGGCCAGAATGATGTCGGCCCGGTCGGGAGTCATTCCGGCCATGCTGCGGCGGGCACGCAGTGGCATTTTGAGGAGGCGGTCGAGCAGGTGCCGTACCTCGGCATGCGACACCTTGTAGCCGGCAACCGGAATGTCGACCTCTTTTTTGGAGGCCATGACGAGCTCGGCGAGCGTGGTGAACGTGCCACCGCAGCCGACGAGGAAATGCGGCGCGAAGAGCGGCCGAGTGGTCCGCTTCTTGAGACAGAGCGTGATCTCCTCCTCCATCCTCGCGACGTCCCGCTGAAAAGCCTCCGGTATCGCCCCCTCGCCGAGGCTGAACTGTTCGGTGAGCCGCACGGCCCCCAATGGCGTCGAAAAGATCGACTCGATCAGGTTGCCCGTGGCAAACACGACTTCCGTACTGCCGCCGCCGATGTCGGCGACGATGACGTTCTTGCCGGAGAGATCGAAGGCGTTCTGCACGCTGGCGAAGGCGAGGCGGGCCTCGCGGTCACCAGAGACCACCTCCACCTCGAGCCCCACCTGCTCGCGGACTCGCCGGCAGAATTCAGGCCCGTTGCGAGCCTCGCGGACGGCGCAGGTGGCGATCGTCCGCAGACTCGTGACCTGATACCCCGCGGCGATCTCCTTGAAGGTCCGCAGGGCGGTGATCGTCCGCTCCATCGACTCGTCGTCGAGCTGCCCCTTCTCGGAAACACTCCGGCCCAGCCGCGTCGGCTCCCGTTCCTCGTCGAGAATGCGGTAAGCGCCACCCCGGAGGGCCTCGGCGACAAGCAGCCGCACGCTATTGGAACCGATGTCGATCGCTGCCAAACGGCAGGCCAGTTCGGCCGACAGGTAAATCTGCTTGTCGTCGGTCATCTCGTCGAGAGTTGTCTTGGCAGCCATGGCAAAACCTCGGATGGTGAGACGACCATCATACCCAGACCATCATACCCCGCCCCACATCCCCTCAGTCGCGGCTCCCGAACATGGAAGGCCGCCCCCCATACGCTACACTTCCCCCTCCCGCGCCCACCCCTCGGTGCCATCCGACCGTGCCCCAC
>Ga0247839_1006657_pt1 | contig 13142 bp, 10 predicted proteins | sample LaCruzMarch2015__6_FD_192405 | JGI IMG/M metagenome (GOLD analysis project Ga0247839, IMG submission 192405) | Freshwater microbial communities from meromictic Lake La Cruz, Castile-La Mancha, Spain - LaCruzMarch2015_16m | ecosystem: Environmental > Aquatic > Freshwater > Lake | place: Spain...
GCTCGAGCGTGCCGAGATAGGCGAGCAGCGGCGCGTGCAGCAACAAGTCGACACTGAACAGGGCCGCGGTGTTTTCAGGGATGTTGCGGATGGTCAGATAGGCCATGATACCGCCGACCTGGATCAGGAACAGCCGCTCGGCGCTGTCCTTGGCATAGCCGCGCAGCACCGCCCGGGCGAACAAGACCCAGCCCCAGAGAAGGCCCCCGAGATACAGGGCAGCACCGGGATAACCGGCGGCCAGCGCCGCGTACAGCAGTCCGTTCTGCGCATTCAGGCCGATCAGGCGGCGATCCGCCTGAGGTCCGAAGCCGAACCACGGGGCCTCATCCACGATCCGCCAACCCAGGCGCCAGATCAGGTCGCGGCCGGTCATCGACTGCAATTTCGACAGCTTGTCACCGCGGGTTGCGTAACGGGTCACGTAGTCCAACCAGTCCTGCGGAAACAGCCCCCCAAGCAGCGCCAGTGCGGCCAGCAGCATCACGGCGATGCCGACGCGTCGCACCCGCCCGCCGTGCAGCCAGACCACGAAACCCAGCGCGAACGCGGTGCCGATGGTCCCCCCGCGGGACTGGAAGAACCAAATCCCCAGCAGCGCGGTCAGGCTCAGCGCCGCCCAGAACAGGCGCGGCAGGCCCCGCCTGGCGAGGGCCATCACCAAGCCGACGATTGCGGGTATCACCGCCAGGCGTGCCATGCCGGTGGAGCGCGAGATCGGCCCGAACTGGCCGAGATCGATGCGTTTGACCAACCCGTGGGCCGTGAGTCCTCCCTTGCCCTGCACCAGCAGCACATCACGGGCGACGAAGAGCATCCAGAGGAACGCCAGGGTCGCCAATAGCCAGATCAGCCGGTTGGTCGCCATTGCCCGCGCCAATGGATCAGTGGTCCCAATGGACCAGTCGATCACCACGAATACGCCGAGATAGGCGAGCGCCCAATACCAGACCGAAAAGTCAGCCCCGATCACCAGCGCCGCACCGAGCGACAGCAGGGCATAGCCGATCCACAGCCCCTCGCCCAAGGTCGGTATCCGGGTACGGTGCCCGCGCACCGGCAACAACAGGGGCCAGAGGGCGATGGGGAGCAGGGGACCCAGCGTGCGCAGCGCATTGACCCAGCCGACCAAGTCCTGCGGCGCTTCGATAAGATACCAGGGACCGGAATTGATCGAGGACCACAGAACAAACCACAGCAACAGGATCGCTGCCAGCGACCCTGTCCCCACGGCGGGCGGTGCCGGGTCAGCGGATCGGTGTGTCCAGTCCATCCGCCGCTCCGCCTATGCCCTGCGGGTAGCCGTCGATTCCGGGGGTGGTTGCGAGTACCCGTCGATACACCTGTCGCAACGCCTCCGCCTTGGCCGCCAGGCTGTATTCCCCGGCCCGCGTCCGTGCACCTGCGCCGAGCCGCCGTCGCCCGGGCTCATCCGCCGCGAGTTGGTGCAACGCCGTCTGGAGCGCAGCGACAAAGGCCTCCGGCCGATCGATTGGCAGCCGCATCCCGGAGGCCGACGTCACCACGTCGTGAAAGCCGCAATGGTCGGGGCAGAGCACCGGCAGCCCCTGGCTCATCGCCTCCAGCAACACCGTCGAGGTCAGATCCTTCAGGCTGGTGATAACGAACACGTGTGCTCGGCGCAGCCCGTTGATCGCCGCTTCCCGAGGCACTTGGCCGTGCCAGGTGCAGCGCGCCGCGAGACCGAGCCGTGCCGCCTGTCTGCGCCAGGCAGCCCCTTGCGGTCCGCCGCCGTAGATATCCAGCCGCCAGTCGAAGTCCCCGCCCAATCCGGCGAGCGCCCGCAGCAACAGCGGTAGGCACTTGCCTGGGACGTGGGCTCCACTCCAGGCGAGCCGCAAGGGCTCATCGGGGGTACGCAGCGGGATCGCCGGGGCGAGGGGCGGTGAAGTCACCTCGCTGATGACGGTGCTTGGGCAACCATAGCAGCGCTGCAGTGCCCTGGCGATACCGCTGGTGGCGGCGATCAGCCCGGGGCCAGCGCGCAACGCTGCCAGCCGCGGTGCATGCAACGCCCAGCGATGCAGCCGATTCACGATGTTACGTCCAGCGAAATAGATCATGCCCGCGGCACCCAAGGCACCGAATAGCCGCCACGGCGTATCCTCCATGCCCCCGATGGGACCCCAGACGAAGGGCGGCGCGAGGCGCCACAGTCCCCCGGGGAAGCGAAACCCGACATAGGTGAGTTGGTGCGTCAGGTCGTATCCTCGCTCCGCGACCAGCCTGTCCGCGATCCGCTCCGCGGACCGCAGCCAACTACGATAAGCATGGTTCATCAGTGGTTTGAGTAATGATCCTTCGATTCGGTACCAGGCTGGGGTAGGCCGGTAGTGCCAGGGGCGGGCTGGCGGATAGATGAACGAGACATGCTTCGTCCACGGGGCCTCAGTGGTCCGCAGGTAGGTCTCGATCGCATCACGATGAAAGATTGCGGTGATGACGGTGACCTCGCAAAACGCGGCCATCGCCTGCACCCAATTCCAGCCGACCGCTTCCTCGGAGCCGCGTTCGGGATTGCAGGCATAGGCGCAGGCAAGCACTCGCAGGGGCCTCAGCCCCGGAGAGCCCAGCGTCTTAACCGCTGGGGGGAAATCTTGCGCTGCCGCGATGTCGCTCACGGCGGCTATGGTACGCTACGGTCGCTGCCGCCGCGACCACGCGCGGCGCGGGCCAACCACCACGCATCGGCACAAGCCATGACCCCAGCGTACACCCCAGCCGGAGACGGCTATCTCCACCAGGCCCCCGACCTGCACATTGCCAACCGTCTCCTGCTGCCGCAAATTGCACGCATCCTTGCTGGCCACCCAGGGGTCCGGGACGACCCGCGGATATTCGAGATCGGCTTCGGGACCGGCATTTCGGCAGACTGGCTCCAGCACCGCGGCTACGACATCACCGCCGTGGACCCTTCGGCCAGCGGTCTGGCGCTGGCCCGAGAGCACTTTGCGCACCTGCGGCTTCACCCCGGGTCGGGCTACGACGACCTGGCGGGGCACTACGGGCACTTTCCCTGCGTCCTGTCCATGGAGGTGATCGAGCACCTCTACGACCCTCGCCGATTCGCCGCCCGCGCCTTCGATCTGCTGGCTCCGGGTGGCCTACTGATCCTGACCACGCCCTACCACGGGTACTGGAAGAACCTCGCCCTGGCCCTGACCGGGCGCATGGACGCCCACTTCACGGCCCTGTGGGATCACGGCCATATCAAGTTCTGGTCGGCCACGACCCTGCGCCAACTGCTTGGTGAGGCCGGCTTCAGGGACATCTGCATCCACCGGGTAGGGCGTATCCCGGCCCTGGCGCGGTCCATGATCGCGGTCGCCAGGCGCCCGTTCGCACCGCCTGAGACCCGCCGCGCAAGTCATGGCCAGGGGCACCAGGATGCCGATGCCACGGCGCCACAATGACAGCCCGTGCTCGCCGACGAAATTCAGCCGGCTGCGGACCGCGATCCGGCCGACGCTGCGCGCGTCGCCCCGCCCGCTGGGTCAGGGGGTGATGCCATCGTTGCGCAGGGCTGTCAGTTTCCAGACGATCTCCGTTGCAGAAGACTCGGCGGGGACCTGTATGAGGTCTGACTGTTGCGCCGGGCGAAGTCCCATGATCCCCCGGCGGGGCGGCCGAGGGGCGGGCGCCCACCCCGAACTGGAGTTGAACCCACGATGCAGTTGATCCAATCCCTGCGCCGACGGCTCGCCGGCTCGCCCTTGGAGCGCGGTCTGCGCGCGCTCGGTCTGGGTCGCCCGCTGCTGGCCCGGTACGAGCAGAGGGTATTGGCGAAGGGCCGGCAGCAGGTGATTGCCTTTGGCTTCAAGTTGGAATTCCTGACCAGGACCAAGTCCGAACTCACCCGGGTCGACATGGTGGGCCGCGACGAACGGGAACTCGTCGAACGTTTCCTCGCCTGCCTGCGCCGAGGCGACGTCGTCTATGACGTGGGCGCCAACATCGGAGTCATGTCGGTCCTGGCGGCGCTGCAACTCGATCAGGTGGGGGGTGGGCAGGTCCTCGCCATCGAGGCCAACCCGGTGATCGCCGACACGGTGGGACGGAACCTCGCGTTGAACGCGGTCGCCTCCGTCCGCGCCCGCGTGGTCGCCGCAGCGCTCGGCGAGGCCGCTGGCGAGGGGCGATTGCTGATCGCGGGCGACGGTGCCGAGGGCAAGGATCGGCTGATGGACGCGACGACGACCGGGTCAGCATCGTCCCCGGGCGCGACCCACGAAGCGATCCGGGTACCGATCCAGCGCGGAGATGATGTGGCGCGGGAGACCCAATCCCCCCCAAGCGTGATGAAGGTGGATGTGGAGGGTGCCGAACTGCGGGTCATGCGTGGATTCGCTGGGCAACTCGCGCAAGGACTGCTGCGGGAGGTCTTCATCGAGGTCCATCCCGCGCTGATGGCGGTCCACGGGGACCGCGAGCAGGACCTCCTGACCTGGATGGCGGAGCACGGCTATCGCTCCGCGTGGTGCCGGCCGCGCGGCAGGGAGGTGCATCACCAGTTCGTCCGGGCTGACTGACCAATGGGCCGGTAAGATGCTCATCTCCGTGATCATCCCGACCCATGATCGCGCCGGTCTCCTGCTGCAGACCCTGGCCGCCCTGCGCCGACAGACCCACCGCCCACTGCAGGTCATCGTGGTCGATGACGGTTCCACGGATGATACCTGGGCACGTCTGGCCGCCTGGATCGCGACCCCCACGGCAAGCTCCGGCGAAGAATACTGTCGGGTGCACCAGACGCAGGCAGGTCCGGCCGCGGCCCGCAATACGGGGCTGTCGCTCGCGCAGGGCGAGCTGATCCAGTTCTTGGATTCGGATGATCGGATGTCGCCGGATAAACTGAGCCGACAGGCGGCGCTGTTGGCGGCGACCCCGGGGCTTGATGGTGCCTACTGCGCCTGGCGTTCCTGGTTCGACGGCAGCCTCATTCCTTATGGGCCACGACGCCAGACCACCCCCATCGATGAGCGGGAGATGCTGCTCGGTTATCTGGGGGGGACCTGGTTCCTGCCGGTACATGCCTTTTTGTTCCGCCGTCGGTTGGTGGACCGGGTCGGCCCCTGGGACAGCGGCCTATTCTATGAGGACGATGCCGAATATCTGCTGCGGGTGCTCGCCGACGGCGCACGCCTTGGCTATGCGCACCGCTGCGTCGTGGATTACTGCCGCCACAGTGGCCCCCAGGTGAGTCGCACGTGGGAGGGCAACGCACCGGCGCAGTCGCAGCCGCAAAGCATCGCCTTTCGCGAGCGCATCTGCGCTGGGTTGTCGGCGGAGCAGCGATCAGCGGGGCTGGCGGCCATCGCAGCGCTTGCCTCGCGGCAGCCGGGCGCGCCTGGTACCGGACGGCGGCAGACCGCGGCCGGGTCGGGAACGGCGGCCCGAGCCTTGGCGAGCGGCCGAGCAGCCTTGGTCGCCTTTGGTCGCACCCCGGTGGGCGCGCTGCTGCGCCGCCGGTTCGGCGACGGACTGCTCGCCTGGTTAGGCATGGACGGCCGGTAACCTCGACAACCCACGACGCGCGCCTCAGGCCGGCGGCGGCAGGGCCTTGCAACGCCGAGTCCTCCCCGTGGCCCGTCCGGAGAGTCCCAGTGCAACGGGGTCGCATCGCGGACAGGGGCAGAGCGCCGGGGTCAGGTTAGGCACGCCGATACCAGATGGGCGGCAGGCAGATGTCCCGACGGGTTGGGCAATTCGGTACATCCAGCGGGTCTGGGAAGCGGGCTGCATGACCGTTCGGCACGGCACGGTCGCGCCTGAGCCAGGTCATTTCCATGACTATGGGGAGTTGTATGTCGCGCAGGCGCACCATACCAGACCAATTGTTGGGGTGATTGTGGACGAGGTGGAAACGCCCGAGCAAACGCTCGAACACCCCCCCCAAGACCCGAAAACCGAGCCGGTCGGCCAGTCGGTCCAAGTCGTGAAACTCGACAATGACCACCCGAAAACGCCCCAGGACCTCGTCGGGGAGGTTCAGCAGCACCGGCCACTCGCTGCCTTCGATGTCCATTTGGAGCAGCAAGTCGCCCTCCGGCGGGGCACAGCGGGTCACCCAGGAGGCCAGGGTCATGACCCCGTCGCCATCCGTCACGCCGACCAACGCCTTCTCGAAATGGATGAGCGGACCGCCGATCGGGGCAGCGTCAACTGCGCCATCCGCCAGGTAGCAGGGGATACCCCGCGCGACCAGCTCCGACTCGAAGCCGGCCACTCGTCCGACCCCGGGGGAAAAACAGGCGGCAATACCTGCCAGGTCGTCAGGCAGCAGGTAACCGCCGTCGGCATCGCCGCCGAGGCGGACCAGGGGATAAGGCGTCGTGACCGGGTGCAACCGCTCAAGCAACCGGCGCAGCGCCGCCGTATCGGCCCGGCGACCCAGCGTCAGTCCCGCCCGGAGAAGGAGACTGGCCAGCGCGTATTTCACGCCCCGACCCCCGGCCCAACCGCCCCGCCTGTGGCTGCTCGGATCACACAACCCCCGTTACCATATCTTTGAATTTTCGCGCAGTGATGTCCCAACCGAAGCGCGCAGCCTGACGCAATCCCTCGTCCGTGCAGCCGAGGCGGACCGTCTCGTCCACTAGGATACGTTCCAGCGTCGTCGCCATACCCGGTACGTCGTACGGATCGAAATACAGGGCGGCCTGCCCGCAGACCTCCGGCAGGGAACTGATATTCGACGCGGCCACGGGCACACCCACCGCCATGGCCTCCAGCGGCGGCATGCCGAAACCCTCGTGGAGGCTGGGTTGGACCAGGGCCCGTGCATGCCGCAGGACCTTCGCCAGATCGGCGTCCGACAGGTGGCCCAGGAAGGCCACACCGCCCGCGAGCCCCAGGACCGACGCGAGCCCCCGGTACCAGTCGGGCTCCGCGGTACCCACCAGGACCAGACCGACGTCCAGGTGCGCCCGGACCAGGGACAGGGCCTGAACCAGCCGTCGCAGATTCTTGTGCGGCGTCGCGTTTCCGACGTAGATGAGGTAGTCCCGTGGCACCCCCTGCGGGGACCAGGCCCCCGCGGCCAAACCCCTGGCCATGGTCGTCAACCTGGCGTTGAAGCCGTTCGGGATCACCTGCACCTTCTCCGGCGCCAGTTCGAAGCGATCGAGCAGGTCTGACTTGGTGCAGTGCGATGGGACCACAATCCGGTCCACCCGCCGCATGGACATCGGCAGGAGCCGCCGGTAGAAGGCACCGTACATCCGGCCTTTGATGGATCTGTCGGGCTGCGCCAGGGGAATCAAGTCATGCACCACCAGGACCTGAATGCCAGCGGCGATCCTGACGGCGGGCTCCTGCGGATGGGGCAGAATGACGCCGTCGTAGGCATTCATCATTCGGACCGGGTTTGCGACCTTCCGCAACAGGGCCAGGCCGCGGCTCCACCCGGCGCCGGCGAACCCCGTACCGTCCTGGACCGCTCGGCAGTTGGGAAAAGCCTCGGGCTCCTGCGTGAACACGTCGAGCCCGCCCAACTCGCGGCTCAGTGCCTCGGCAAGCCAGAGAGTGTACCAGCCCACGCCCCCTCGGCACCCTTGCGGGCGGTAGGTGTCGCGTATTGCAAACTTCATGTCCACCCAATCCCAATCGAGATCGCTTGCGGTCAGCGTGGGGCGGACCGTCCACCGAGGTGGTGAACATAGGCCCCGTCGCACACCCCCAACCAGCCCCCCTGTGCAACGAGCTTTCGACACAGGTCTTCATCATTACCGTAATGCAGACGACAGCCGGAAAACCCGCCGACGCGATCCCAATCGGCCTTGCGAAGAAATAGCGCCGCCCCACCAAGATAGCCGTGACTGCGGCGCGCACCGCACGAACCGAAGCGCCGACGGCGCCGTTCAGCATAGGCAAAGATCGTTTCGTCACGCCAGCCGTCGCGGCAACGGTAGGCCCGCAGGTCGCATTGCGAGCCAGGGCCCGCGGCCATGCCCGGGACCACGGCAATCGGCCCGTCCTTGTCGAGTAACGCCCGCACGCAGAGCGACCACGAGTTCTGCGTAACGACGGTGTCCGAGTTCAACAGGCACATGACCGGGCGCGTGACCAGCTTGGCCCCGGCCATACAGGCCCCGCTGTGAAAGCTGCCGACCTCATGGCGCACCGCCTTCCAATCATTGCGTTGGGCGAAGTCGGTCACGATCTCGCTGGCCATCCGATCGGTCGAACCGTCGTCGACCAGGATCACCTCGGCCGCCCCGGCGAACCGCTCCAAGCTGAGCAGGCACCGCCGGGTCTCCACGGGCGCATTGTGAACCGGTACCACCACGGACAGGGACCTGGTGGCCTCGGCTTCCTCGACGGACACCCTGGGATCGCGCAGTTCGCCGATACCCCGCGAGAGCAGGCTGACGTACAGATCTTCGATACGAAGCCGCCACCCCTGCGGCAACCACCGATAGACCCTGGTAAGTGGCTGGTCGATGTACGACAGCATATCCGACCAGCTCAACCTCCCGAGCCCACGACGTAAAGCCCAATACCACAACCCTCTTGAGCCTCCGACGCGATCCACTCGACGCCATTAACGGATCCACGGATCTCGCGCCAGAATCGGGCGACACCGTAGCGTTCATTCGGAATCGGCTGGATATCGTGAAAGCCGATTAGGCCGCCATTCCGCACGCAGGCACCATAGGCATCGTGGTCCCGCTTCACCCCCTCGTAGGTGTGATCACCGTCGATGAACAGCAGGTCCAGACCCTGTCCCCCCAGAAGACGGCGAACCTTCTCCGCCATCGCCGGGTCGTGAGAGTCTCCCCGCAACAACTCCACCCGCTGCCCCGGGAGTGCAAAGCGGCGATATAGCGGCGCCCGCCAAGCCGGATAGCCACCGCCAAATTCGCCACACGGGAGGTCCAGACTGATCAGAAGGGCATCCGCTGCTGCGACCCTGGACAGCATGAAGAGTGTCCCCCCGTTGGCGGTCCCGATCTCCAACAGGGTCCGCGGGCGAATCTCCCGCACGCGATCCAGAAGAGAACAAATCTCTCCGTCGAACTGCCAAGGGCTGAACCAACCGGACCCCAGGCTACGGGTATAGACCAGCAAGTCCCGAGAGCTGACGAAGGTACGATGTTCGTCAAGTTCCCGATAGGCCTTGAGCCACCGCACCGGCCGTCCGACGGCCGCGGAGGCGACCCCGGCCAAACCCCTCCGGGCGAATTCTCCCCTGATCTTGGCGAGTGTGACCGATGCCATGCAGATCGACTCCAAGTATCAGGTTGCTGGACTGCCATGCCGCGATCTCTCGATGCCAAGAGCCTTGAGCAGTTCGGCGATCAAGCTGCGTGCCCCTGGCGCACAGAGATAGACCCCAGCGTAGACGACCAAGAAGAACATGAGGTTCGCCGCCACCCGCCAGCCGAGACCGCAACCCAACAACAGCGGCTGGGCGATCAGCGACGTCGCCGCGGCTGCCACGGCCAGCACCCCCAGCGGCCGCCATAGGGCAGCCAAGACATCGCGCGGCCCCACATGAGAGCCCCTCAGACAGTAACCCACCCCGGCAGTGAAGAAGACCAGGTTCATGGCACTGCACGCCACAGCGACGCCGTTGCTCCCGCCGACCATGACACCGGTAAGGAAGGCCCCCGCGAAGAGCGGGAGGAAGGCAAAGCACCAGAGCAACTGTCGCCGAACCGTCCCCATCGAGATGCACACCCAACCGGGGACCACCAAGACCGGCAGGACCAGGGCCGCCGGCCCGAGCAGTCGGAACAGCGGCGCGACCTGCATCCAATCGGGACCGAGTAACAACAGCACCAAGTCGTCCCCAAGCAGCAGCAGGCAGCCCACCATGGGGAATGCAACGGCGGCAACGGATTCGAGGGCCACCCGAAAATAGCGCTGGTATCGACCTGGATGCGGACGCAGGCGCGATAACGCGGGGATGACCAAGCGCGTCGCCCCCATGGTCACCAGCGAAAATGGCATGGTCAGCAACTGGTAGGCTCGCCCATACAGACCCAATTCCGAAGCGCCAAGGACGCGCCCGATAGCCACATTGTCCATGCTGGTTATCAGGTAGTACGCGAGATCAACTCCCTGCACCGACCCTCCGAAACGCAGCAGGGCGCGTACACCGGTACCGCGCCCCGGCGACCCGGGTCGCCAATCCGACAAGGTCCACGCCAGAGCCGTACTCACCCCAGCCTGTGCGACCGGCATAGCCACCAGTGACCAATAGCCGAAACCCTGCGCTGCCATCCATAAGGCCACCGCAAACCCGGCGGCCAAACTCGCCAGATCCATTCCGGCCAGGGCACGGAAGTGCATCTGGCGCGTCAACAGAGCCCCATGCTGAACCCCAAGCCCTCCCAACAACATGGTCATCGCTATTCCCATGCCAATGGCCACCAGCCGGGGCTCGCCGAAAAACCAAGCCGCTAGTGGAGACAGACCCGCAACCAGCAGCATGAGCACCGCGCTGAATACCACGTTGATCCAGAACAGGGTCGAGACCTGGCCGTGAGTCAAGTCCGCTTGCTGGACCATGGCCAGGGGCAGCCCCAAGCCTCGAAACAGACCAACGAAACCCGCCGGAAGTGCCGCCATTGCAACCAGCCCGAAATCCGCCGGGTCGAGCAACCGGGCGAGCAGAACGGTGGCCGACAACTGCATGGTGAACTTAGCGAGTTGCGCCGCCAGTGTAACCGCCCCGCCCCGCACCGAGCTGCCCTTGAGGTCGAGCATCAGGGCGTCGGTTCGGAAGTGCTGCTCGGGGTCCGTCCGGCTCGCCGGGGCGGTCTCGCGGCTGTCGCGACGGCCCGGGCAACCCAAGGGGTCAAGGTCACAGGACACGATGATACACGCAGGACAATGGCCGTCCGAGGGAAGCTGTCATTCACGCGATGTCTTAAGGATCGGCGCGTCCAGCAGGACCTGCCGAAACCGACAATGCTCCGCACAGCGTATGCGGGGATGGTACCCTGCCTCCCTGCCGTTAGCAACGCCGCCTCCGGCGCACCTTCTGCCCCGCCAGTCCCAGATCAGGATCCACCAGTGAGAGCACCCAACCCGCCCCCTTATCGACCTGCACTCACCCCGCCCCCCGGGACCGGGCGGCATGATCGGCCCGGCGCAGTGGCCTAAATGAAGACCGCCATCCTGACCTTTTACGAAGCCTACCCCCCCACCAGTGGGGCGGCCATCGTCTCCTACAGCCTGGCCCGCTACCTGCCCGGGGAGCGGTTGCTGGTCCAGATCGGCGGACGGGGCGGTCGGGAGGAGCCGCAGCCTGGCCTGACGGTGCTGTCCCTCGACCTCCCGGCCCAGTCCCCGGTGCAGAAGATCACCCGCCTGCCCGAGCGCATCCGTGCCCTGGTCAGCGCCGTGTCGGCCTTCGGCCCGGGCCTGGTAATACTGGAGGGCGCCTCCTGGGCCATCTACCACCGCCTGCTGTTGAGCGCCCTGCGTCGGCGCCTGCCGGGGGTGCGGGTGGTCCATCACGCCCACAATGTCGAATACGACCTGCGGCGCACACGTAGCGGGCGGGGCATCGCCGCCCTCACCCGCTGGGCGGAGCGCGGCCTGATGCACGGGTCGGACCTGGCCCTGGCGGTATCCGAGGTGGACGCGGCACGCTTCCAGGCCCTCTACGGCCAGCGCCCGGGGCTGTTGCCTAACGGCGTGGACCTGGCACGCTTCGGGGCTGCGACCCCGGACCAGGTCGAAGCCCTGCGCTCGCGCCACGGCCTGGGTCCCCACGTCGTGCTGTTCATGGGCCTCTACGCCTACCCGCCCAACACCGAGGCGGTGCGCTTTCTGGTCCAGTCGGTCATGCCGCTGCTGCTCCGCAGTCACCCGGATGCCCAGCTGGTGGTGACCGGCGGTGAGGTGCCGCTCCGCCGCCCCTGGCTGATCAACCCGGGGGTGCTACCCTTCGAGGAAGTGCCGGCGATGCTGCGTGCCTGCGGCCTGGGCACGGCGCCAATCTTCTCCGGCTCCGGGACCCGGCTCAAGATCCTGGAATCTATGGCTGCCGGAGTCCCGGTGGTTGCCACGCCCAAGGGGGCTGAGGGTTTGGCGGTGGCCGATGGTGTGTCCATACTGCTTGCCGAGGATCCCGAGGGGTTCGCCTGCCAGATCCGCCGCCTCTGGGAGGCTCCGGACCTGGGCGAGGCCCTGGCCGATAACGCCCGACAGTTGATCTGCCTGCGCTACGACTGGCCGGTCTGCCTGCGAGGGCTTCTGACCGGCTGAGTCCCAAACCCGCGCGGTCAGGGGCCGCGCCAGCCGGTCGCGCGCCTCGAGATTCCGTACGGCGCCAGCGAGTCAAGCGTGCTGCCCTTCCCCCAGCCGAGAATTTCGGGCTTCGGGTCGCCACCGGCCGCTGACCGGAGTGGCCCTCCGGCGGTCCCGAACCCGGTCGCACGCGCGACCGCGAGATTCACCGTGGCCGCTGGTCCCGGGCGAGGCGCCGAGCGCGCGAGTGGCCGCCATGCCCGTGAGACCGTTGCGGGATTGGCCACGATAGTAACATTCCACGGTGGCGGCATCGGGCCGGGGCCAGACGAAAGCACTGCCGCAGGTTGAACACTTGAGCACGGTAGAAGGAGTCATGCTCGGTTTTCCTTATCGTGTACTGGCGTGCGCCGCGCGCCCCGCAGACCAGACATTCCACTGTATTGTGCATCTTAACTTTTTGGTTTTTTCGGCCTTGCGATCGTGCTGCCAATACCGATATTTATATTTTTTTCAAGCTGTTGCTAGCCAGGGCCAGCTCAGCGAAAGTCGCTGCCCTGCTGCAAACGCATCGCGAATGGCTGTTCCCCCGGGGGGGATCTATCGCCATCCGGAAACCCAGGTTGCAAAGTATACTACCGCTGCCTTGCACCCAAGTTGACGCGAGAACTCCATGGACCGCCAAGAAGCCACAAAATTCATGCTCGACTGCCTGCGGACCATGCTGGCCCGCAAGGGGTCTGATCTCTTCATTACCGCAGAGTTTCCGCCCGCGTGCAAGATCGACGGACGCATGACGCCGCTGAGCGACCGCGCCCTGAGCGGGGTGCAGACCAGCGTGCTGGTGCGCGCCATCATGAACGACCGCCAGGTGCGGGATTTCGAGGCGCACAAGGAGTGTAATTTCGCCATCAGCC
>Ga0247839_1006658_pt1 | contig 13141 bp, 13 predicted proteins | sample LaCruzMarch2015__6_FD_192405 | JGI IMG/M metagenome (GOLD analysis project Ga0247839, IMG submission 192405) | Freshwater microbial communities from meromictic Lake La Cruz, Castile-La Mancha, Spain - LaCruzMarch2015_16m | ecosystem: Environmental > Aquatic > Freshwater > Lake | place: Spain...
CAAGCACAGATTTAATTAATTGGCTAGGTGTATAAGTTCAGAATTGTAAGTTAAATAAATGCTCTTTGCAAGGATATATTTTCATGTCCCTTAATTTAAAAGATCCGCGCCAGTTTAGTGCGGTTTACCCCGATTCAAATATTTTGATTAATCAGGCGTTACAAGATTTAGCCGTGCCAGCGAGTGATAATCGCTTGATGGTGGCATTAATTAGCGATTTACTCAAACAATCTCAAGATCAAATTTTAAGCGTTGCGTATAATTTAGCACCCTCACAGGCGATAGCTGATTATATTTGGCATAGTTTACAACAAGCTTTAAATGAGCCTGAGCAAAATGAATTGACTAAATTATTTGCTTTTCCTGTTGTGCTAGTGGTTGGCAGTACTGAGCAAGTTACGTTGCCGAATGAAATTAATCAGGTTCAATTAGAAGAACTTTTACTCCGTAAACAAGTTTTAGTTAATTCTACACCGAGTTTTATTAGTGGTAAGCTTTATGATCTTGAAGGTATTGCTAGGCTACGACCGTCGAATTTATTTAATTTAATCACGGATGTTACAACCGTTGACACTTGGAATGAAGCGCTTATTAGTGCTAAACCAATTATTAATCTTGGTGAGGGCGTTCATTTACGCTTCTTGGTTGGTGTGAGTCGCTTTGAAAAAGGTCAAGCTTCAGGTTTAATTGCGGCTAATTATTCGCAGTTAGGGCTTGAGCTCTTGCAGTTAATTAACACTGATTTGAATCAGGCTAATGCGACCATCTTTCCGATTCCATTTCCGCCGTGTGCTTTAAGTGAGGCTGCGGTGATCGGTGAATATCATCGCAATGAGATTAGTCTTTCTTTGCGTTTGAGTAATTTAGTTAAAAAATTACGTTTGGATGGTAAATATCCAGAATTAAAGCTTTCGAGTCAGAAAAATAATTTGCAAATTGAGGTTTGGTTATCGAATGCGGAGCAGCCTGAAGAAATTTTAATCTGGGCCTTACAACGTGCAGATAATTTTGCGAAAATTAGCCAGACTTTAGCCGCGTTATTTGCGGATATGCAGTTAATGGTGAATTATTACCCAGAGCATGATCATGAGCATTAGGATTGATTTAGTCGCTCAAATTGATGCTCTTTTGCCGCAAACCCAATGTACGCGTTGTGGATATCCATCCTGTCAGAAATATGCTGAATCCATAGCTGGCGGTGAAAGTGAGATAAATCAGTGTCCACCAGGCGGAACTGAGGGGATTGTCGCCCTGGCAACATTATTAGGACGTCCTGTTTTAGAGTTAAACCCTGCCAACGGTGTAATTCAGCCACGCAAAATTGCTTTAATTGATGAAGATGCTTGTATTGGTTGTGCCTTGTGTATTAAAGCTTGTCCTGTTGATGCAATTATTGGTGCTAATAAAATGTTACATACAGTAATTGCTCATGAGTGTAGCAGTTGTGATTTATGCCTGCCTGCTTGTCCCGTGGATTGTATTAGTTTAGTTGATGATCCTAATTTAGATTGGACTAGTGAGCGCAAGTTGCGTGCGCGTGAGCGCTTTGATGCTCATCATTTGCGCCGTGATATTGAACGTTTGGAGCGTGATGCACGGCTAGTGGAGCAAGCCGAATTATTGAAGCGAGTTAATTCTACTGCAGCAGCTCAGCCTGAGCATCCTACGGTGGAGTTAAATTCTAATTTAACTACTGCACCAATTTCACCAAGTAGCTTTTTAGCGCAAATTATGGTGAAAGCTCAGCAAAAAAATAATCATAAATAATGTATCATTAGCGGGTTATGAGCGTTCCTGTACAAGCGTTTTTTTGTAAGGGTAGAGGACAGGGAATAAATTTGTCTTGAGCTTTATTGGTGCAAAACCATAATCCAGTTAAATATTGTTGCTGGTGGTGATCGCGGTCACACATGATTAAAATTGCATCGCTAGGGATTTGTGAATTTTCTTTATTGACAATTGCCTGAAGTTCGTTGGTTGTTAGCTCTAAAGCTAAGGTTGGGATTTGGATTTTTTGATAAAGATTCAGCCCTTGAGTGAAATAAAGATTTATTTGCGTATAATATTCGTTAGAATTATTATGCTCTAAGCCAGAACTATAGCGGTTTGAGCAAGTTCCATGCTTACTCCATTCGTGGTTGAGAAAATCATTGGCATTACTCAAGTAATTCTTAAATGGATTGGCAAAAGTTAGTTTAGTTGGATCTAGTTTAGGTACTAACGAGCAGAAGCTTGGGTAGCTGCCATCATTGTTTTCTGGCCAAACTCCGTGAAACATTAATGGTCGATTAACTTGTTGTTGGCAGGCGCGCAAACTATCGATGAGAGCACCGCTTTTCCCTGAGCCTACTTCACACCAACCAGGAATCCATTGTGTGGCTAATAAATAGAAATCAAATTTATTATTAAATTGAACCACTTCGGTTTTAGCCGCCGCATTTGCTAGGTTTCGTCCAAGTAATGCAATAACAAATCCGCCAATTAAGAGTCTAATGCTAGCTTTTTTCATATCAACATACATCCACTAAAAATAGTCAGAATTTGCTATTCATCCTGACTATTGTCTGACATAAATTAACTTAATAACAACGTTACGTAATTTTCAACACCTTGTTCCAGCGTTAAAAATGGAGTTTTATAATGACCATCTTTAATTAGACGATCGCTGTTGGCTTGAGTAAAACATTGATATTTACCAGATAAATCACCAGGGAAAGGAGTGTATTCAATAATACCTTGGGTGACTGCTGTTTGTAGGTTCATAGTATTTTCACCCTCGGCTTTGCGGCAAGCATTAATCGTAGCGAGAGCCAAATCATTGAAACTGCGCGCTTGACCAGTTCCGCAATTAAAGATTCCAGAAATTTCATCTGGACTTTGGGTGTGATTATCAAAGAAATGTAAATTTACCCGCACCACGTCTTCAACCGAAATAAAGTCACGCGATTGTTCACCATTTTCAAAGCCTTGGCAGCCCTCGAATAATTTTACACTGCCATGTTCTTGGTATTGTCGAAAATTGTGTAATACCACTGATGCCATGCGACCTTTATGGAATTCGCGATGACCATAGACGTTGAAGTATTTTAAACCTACAATTGAAGCTTTTAGTCCACCATCAAAATAGCGGCGCACAGTTTGATCAAATAACATTTTAGAATAGCCATATGCATTTAGCGGAACTTCATTTTCACGATCCTCGATAAATACTTTACTAGCCCCATAAGTCGCAGCTGAAGAAGCATAGACAAATGGAACTTCATTTTTTTGTGCATATTCAAGTAAAATACACGAATATTCATAATTATTTTTCATAATATAACGTCCATTGGCTTCAACGGTTGCTGAACAGGCACCTTGATGGAAAATATAATCAATTTGATTATCATAATCGCCATCCAAGATAGCTTGTAAAAAATCCTCTTTATCAACAAAGTCCAAGATATCTAAGTCGGCTAAATTACGACATTTTTCACCATTGGTGAGATTATCTACAGCGATGATGTCATAATGACCACGGCGATTTAATTCTTTAACAATGTTTGAACCGATGAATCCAGCGGCTCCAGTTACTACGATTAACATATTCGTTCCTCTATTGGTTAAGATGTTGATTTAAGCGGTTAATTAATTCTGGTTTGCTAACCGTGGCAGTTCCCAGTTTTGCCACCACGATACCCGCGGCAAAATTAGCAAAGTTAACTGCGTCAGTAATGTCAGCGCCATTCGCAAGCATGAGACCTAAAGTGGCAATTACAGTATCACCAGCACCTGATACGTCAAAAACTTCTTGGGCAAAGGTTGGATAATGGTAGGTTTCATCGGCAAACAAGGTCATGCCATCTTCGCTTCTGGTAACTAGTAAATAATCTAAAAATAATTCATCTTTTAGTCGATTAGCTTTTTGTTGTAGTTCACGTTCATTTTTCCAGTTGCCCACGGCTTCGCACATTTCGCTGCGATTGGGTGTAATCATGGTTGCATGTCGATAGATGCTGTAGTCGTGACCTTTGGGGTCAACTAAGATTTTTTTCCCGTGAATTTTTGCAATTTCAATCATTTTAGTGGCATGAGATAAGCCACCTTTGCCATAGTCTGAAAGGATGACTATGTCATAGTTTTCAATAATTGCACTGTAGCTATCTAAGGCTTCGGCAAGAATTTCATGAGAAGGAGTTTCTTCGAAATCAATCCTGATTAATTGTTGATGTTTGGCAAGGACGCGTAATTTTACAATTGTGCTAATGCTTTGGTCTTTTTTTAGTATCGCATCAACGTGTTCTTCTTTAAGTAGGCGTTCTAATACTTGCGCTGGTTCGTCTAAACCAACCACTGAGATTAGCGTGACTTTACCGCCAAGGCTGGCAATATTGCGAGCAACATTCGCGGCTCCGCCTGGACGATCTTCAATCTTATTAATTTTGGCAATCGGTACGGGAGCTTCTGGTGAAATGCGATTAACATCGCCAAACCAGTAACGATCAAGCATAACATCACCAACAACTAGTACTTTTTTTTGGGATAAATCTTGTTCTAAAAACTTAATGTGGTTTTGGGTAAACACTATATGGTCCTCTAATGGCTAGGTTGCATTATTATAACATGATCTATGTTATAATCCTAGACCCAAAATATTACTAAAGAAAGTGAGGATTTAAATGTTACTTAGTCCTGAGCTTATTGAACAACAGTTAGTAATAATTCCAAATACGCGTAAAACGTTTGTTTTTGATTTGGATGGTACGATTGTTTATGATGGTAAACCCTTAGAAGCCCGCTTTGAACGCGTGTTACTGGATATTAAAGCGGCGGGGCATGAAATCATTATTGCAACTGGGCGTTCCTGGCGGGATTTTGTGCCAATTATGCCGGCATGGTGTAGCGAACAACCCAGCGTAGTGTTTGGTGGTGGCTTAGTTATGGTTGATGGCAGTCCTCAGAGCCAACATTTTTTGCCGAGCCATAATTTAGTTGAAATGATTGATTTTTTAGAGCGCCATAAGATTAATTATTTATTAGACGGTCATGGTAGTTATTATCATCCTAATATTGAACATTGGCTATTTACTGATATTGTTAGAATTAGCGGTCAAAAAAAAGCTAAGCAGGTGGATAATTTATTGGCTGACGGTAGCTATAAGATTTTAATTTTAGATGATAAATGGTTAGCTCATTTTGAGGAATATATTAAAACCCGTGAATTAATTATTAAATATCATTTTTATGATAAATGTTTTGATGTTATGCCTGCTAAAGTTAATAAGTTCAGTGGTATATCTGAATTACCTTTGCCAGAAAAAAATAATATCTTTGCCTTTGGAAATGATCATAATGATCTAGAGCTAATGCAGGAATTACCCAATAGTATTCTGTTTGGACATCATCAAGAGTTGATGCAGTATGCCAAAATACGGATTGAATATGACGAACAATTATTTGTTAATTTCGCAGAGCTGATTAAACGTATATTAAAATAATGTTAAAATGATGGCTTAAAATTTGTTTTTAGATAAGGAACGAGCATGTTAGATATTAATTTACTTCGGAGCGAACTTGATGCTGTGGTTACACGTTTGGCAGTTAAGCGTTTTAACTTTGATAAAGAATTGTTTATCAGTTTAGATGAACAACGTAAAACTCTGCAAACTAAAATGGAAGAGTTACAAGCACGGCGTAATTCTAGCTCGAAACAAATTGGTATTTTGAAATCTAAAGGTGCAGATACTAGTGTTATTATGGCTGAAGTTGCTAGCTTTGGTGAAGAGTTAAAACAAACTGAAGCTGAGTTCAACCAAGTGTCTGGTCAACTGAATGCTTATTTGGCAACCGTGCCAAATTTACCCGACGCTTCGGTTCCTGAGGGCAAAGATGAAAGCTCAAATGTTGAAGTACGCCGCATTGGTGTGCCACGTGATTTTGATTTTCAAGTTAAAGATCATGTCGATTTAGGTGTAGCGCTGGGGCGTGGGATTGATTTTGAGGCTGGGGCGAAAGTTGCAGGTAGTCGCTTTGCGTTTTTAAAAGGCAAAATTGCTAAATTACATCGTTCATTAGCGCAATTCATGCTCAATCTACATACCGAAGAACATGGTTATAGCGAAATTTATTCACCGTATATGGCAAATGCAAAATCACTGTTTGGAACTGGTCAATTACCTAAATTTGAAGAAGATTTATTTAAAACTAAACGTGATCAAGAAGATTTGTATTTAATTCCAACGTCAGAAGTTTCGGTAACTAATATGGCTGCTGATGAAATTTTTAAAGAAGATGAGCTACCGTTTAAATATGCCTGTCATTCACCATGTTTTCGCAGTGAAGCGGGTAGCTATGGACGCGATACTAAGGGTTTGATTCGCATGCATCAATTTGATAAAGTTGAAATGGTGAATATTGCTCACCCAGAGCATTCTTTTGCGGCACTAGAAACGATGGTACAATGTGCTGAAAATGTGCTTAAAGCCTTACAAATTCCGTATCGTGTAATTATTTTATGTGGTGGTGACATGGGCTTTGGTGCGGCTAAAACTTATGATATTGAAGTTTGGGTTCCCTCACAAAATACCTATCGTGAAATTTCATCTTGTTCAAATATGACCGATTTTCAAGCGCGTAGAATGCAAGCGCGGTTTAAAGACTCTACGGGTAAAAATCGCTTGGTGCATACCTTAAATGGTTCTGGTTTAGCGGTTGGACGGGCGTTGGTTGCGGTAATTGAAAATTATCAAAATGCGGATGGCTCAATCACCGTGCCAGAAGTTTTACGCAGCTATATGGGCTGTGATGTTATTCGCTAAAATTTACTTTGATTTAATGGCTAAACATTGTTGAATTGGCGCAATTTTTTGGGTGGTTTATAAAAATGAAGAGTAGCATTTTTTTCTCTAAGCATTACGTATTCTGTAGGATGAGTGGGGTTTTGCTACTTTGTCAACCGTTTGCATATGCTGGTAGCTCATTGCAGGAAATACCTATTGTTGTGACGGTAAATCCTGTTTGTGTCCTTTCTTTGAATGTTACAACGTTAAGCTTTGATTTAATCGCCAATTATGCAAATTCAGCGAATACAACCTTGACTATTGAATGTACCCCGCAATCAACAGTAAGCCTCAATATTACGAGTGTTAATTCTTGGAAATTAATTGGTGTTAATCATCAGAATGAAATTCCTTATATTGTTAGTTATACTGGGGGTGGTTATACCGTTGGAGCAACAGTTAACCCAACGTGGTCAGGTCAAGCGGCAGGAACTGAAGTGTTAGCGGGTACTGCACAAAGTACGGCATGGCAAATTCCACTAAGTCTTAGTTTCCCAAATATTGGCAAAACGCATTCGGTGGACAATTATGCGGATACCATAACTTTTTCTGCAGTTTATTAGAGTGCTATCGATGAAAAATGCCGCAAAAAATTTCGTGGGAATTAGGTGGTTTTTTTGTTTGAATGTGCTTAGTTTTAGCATTTATGCGCAAGGTCAAACCAATAGCACGCTTAGTTTAACAGGCACGCTGCCTGCTCAAGCATCGATTGTTGTGGTTTCAAATAAAACTCAATACTTAAAGGGTAGCAATGACGGCGGAGTACCCGGATTGCCAGGTGTTGCTTTAAGTCAAAGTATTGCAGTTGATATTGCCTGTACTAATTCAATGTTGATCGAGCTATTGCTTAATAGCATTAATGATTTTTCGCTACGCTCTAATTCTGCGCCACAATTAAAAGTTCCCTATCAGATTTCAATTAGTAATTCTGGATTTAGTAGTTTCAATCAAACGCCAATTGCAATTATGGCGAGTATTGTTTGTCACGGTAACACGATTCAAATTCCAATTAATATTACCACTGGTAGTTTGCCCTATGGCTTGTCAGCAGGTAGTTATCAAGACGTTCTTCGATTAAATCTTTCATATTAATTCAGATTCATCAATACGAGATTTATCTTGCTAATTACGATGCAATCCGTTGCGAATGATTATTTATGGCGCAGAGATGCTTAGGCTATCAAGTTGTATATTGTTGTAAATAGAAACATTGAGAAATTAATTTATGGTTTATATGGCTTTTTTATGGTATTTTTGTGGACTTACAGTGTACGCAGTGTTATAATAACTAAATCAGATTTTAGTTTTGGTTTTTAATTTTAGAAGAGAGAATATCATGAAAAAAATATTATTAGCTTTGGTGGCTTTAGGTATGTGTTCAGTTGCTAATGCAGCTACAACCACTACTGCGTTAAGTTTAACTGGTACTTTAGCAGCATCATGTACAGCTAGTTTTAATAATCCTACTTTAGCGTTTGTGTTTACACCAAGTACGACAACGGCGCCACAAGAAACTATATACACTTTAACTTGTACAGCTGGTGCTTCGATTGCTACATTTACTGCAACTAGTCTTAATGCTTGGAATTTTAAAGGTGCTGTGTCAAGTGATTTAATTCCATATAGCGTTCCAGCTACTGCTACGCCTAATTATGCAACCGTAGTAACTCTTTGGTCTGCTAATCCTGGTGTAACAACTGCAGTAGATTTAATTCCTGCTCCAATTACGATAAGCGCCACGGCTGATCCAATTGTTACAACTCTAGCTATTACCCCGGGTGTTACTCCAGCAGCAACCAACGTGGATACTTACGCTGATACCATAACTATTGCTACAGTATATTCATAATTTATGTAGTTAAATATAAAAAGCGGTATAATTAATATATCGCTTTTTATATTTGTTTTAAAATTTACTTCATTAAATTACCAAGGAGTTGGAATGCGCAAGAAAATTATGTTTTTAGTAATGTTAAATATTAGCTATGTATTTGCCCAGGGTGAGATTGTTTATTTAGTTCCTGGCGAGGTATTTGCGAATTCCAAAATTCTCGTTGCTAAATTTCAACAGCAGCAAACTAGTTATAAACAGCAGTCGCAAGCATTACTAACGCAGATTAGTAAAGCTCAACAAGAGACTGATAAGGTTGGGCAATCTCAAGCACGGCTAGAACAATTGAGTCTTAAATTATATACGTTACAAAATCAAGTTGAATCCTTAAATTCGCAAAATGCATCATACAACAATAAGTTGCAAAATGATTATATGGTTTATGTGCGTAAAGCGAGCAATGAGTTGTATTTACAAAATAAATACGCTTATATCCTAAATAGTTCAGCGATTGTAGTAACTGATCCTAAAAATGATATTTCACCAGAGATTAGTCAACTTGCGGATAGACTGTATCAAGCCGATCAAAAATAAAATGCGTGGCTTAAAGATTAGCAGTTTAAGTTTGGCTCTGCTTGCTGTGTCATATCTGGCAAGTGCTCTAAGTGTTGGTGCTGACATTAGTGTCGGTTATAACATTCCAGTTACCTGTGCATTAGCCAACTTACCTACAAGTGTTAATTTAAGTATTCTGGCGACGGAAACTGGTTTATATACCACTAATTTTTTAATTAATTGTAATACCAGTAGCTCAATTGGTTTAACCTTAACTTCGGCTAATCAAGCGGCTGGAGCTGCACGTCTGCTTTCGGCTACTGGAAATTATTTGAATTATACGGTATCAATTAATAATATAGTTTACACTATGGGGCAAAGCAATCAAGTGGCGCCAAACCTTAGTAATGCATTACGACTAGATATTGCTAAACCTACTTATGCTGGACAGTATCAAGATACTTTAGTTTTTACCATTTCATATTAGAAAAAGGAATTCATTATGAAAAAAATTAGTCTATTATTGGGCTTATGTTCACTCGCTAGTTATTCTTTTGCCGATGGTGGTTCATTCACTCTTTTCCCAACCCAAATAGTTTTTGAAAACCCAGGTAAGGTAAAAGAAATTACGTTGGTTAATTTGTCAGACTCAATGCTTAATACGCAGTCAACGCTTAAAACCTATCAGCAAAAATCAGTAAATGGACGCTTAATTGAATCGAATGCTTTGATTAGTGGTAGTCCAGCCGTTATTGTCACACCTGTAGTTATGCAAAATATTGCGCCAAATTCAAAACAATCAATTCGTTTGCTCGCCATTCGCCAAAATTCTGAATCTGAAATTGTTTATCGTTACTACGTTAAAAATTTAAATCCGCGTTCGGTTGATTCCAGCGGTACTCAATTTGAAATTGAATATGGTATGGTTGTAACCATTTTACCGCAGCACATTAATGAGAGTTACAATCTTAGTTATGTTAAATTAAACGGCAAACCCTATATCAAAACTACTAACACAGGGAATGTTCATGTTCTTTTGAAGGAAGTCTATCTTCAATCTGCTGGCAAACCAGTTGCGATTGGTAGTGTCGGTCGGGTGTTAGCTAATCAAAGCGCGTATTTAGCGGTTCCTGCCGCGTTAGATAAGAGTTTAGGCTCACAAATTCAACTTAAAGTTGCTAAAGCAGGATTGATTAATTTTGACCAAGAAAGTCAAGTGCAATTAACTATTAGCAAATAATTAAAATGCGATTTGCTCAGCATACATGGAGTGTGATTTGTAAGCTAGGAATTTTTTTCCTAGTTTTTTGTGCATGTGGTTATGCTGATAATACTGTACATTATTTATCGATGACGTACTGGGAGAATTTAGTTTCGACGTCACGTGATTTAACTATTGTGGCGGAACAAACCTCGTTTCACTTTAAGAACAGTCAAATTCTACTTAGTTCATCTGTCCTTTGTGCTAAAAATGGTAATGAGGTTGCTAATTTTATTAATGTCAATTCTGCGATTACGGTGTACACCTATAATCTAGCTAAATTTAAGTATAGCTGTATTTTAGGTCTCCCTGGTAGTAAGGTTTTACAAATTGATTCAATGGGTAAATCTAAAGAGATAACTTTAAATCTTAAGCCTGATTTAACATCGGTTAATTTACAGCCGAGTATTTTAGAGTTAATTGCAAGCCAAAACTTAGCGTTTAGTAGTCCATTGGGTGAATCTCAAATTCGATTATTATCCACTCCTTCGGGTGGTTTAACCAGTCTTCCGCAATCAAACATGCTATGTCGAGATCCACGTCAGAAGTTAGAAAATTATGTGCTAGATTTATATCAGCCAACGCATCTCCGTAGTCAAGTGACTACCCTTACGACGATTCCAACGCTTCAAGATGTGGATTCCACGCATAAATTAGCCGATGAGATGAAAGCGCCGTATCAGCCATTACCCACCACAATTATTAAAGATATTCAACCGCTGTTGTTAACGATAAGCATTAATGGTAACCGAGCCCCAGATGCAGCACCTGAATTGGTTTATGCCAGTAATCAAGTCGCTTGTTTAGATAATGGGCAATTACTTAAATATAAAATTGGGGATAATCATAATTTATTTTATGAATATTTTCAGCCTGATACAAATCCTTTGGTCGATAGTAGTTTGAAGTGTATTATTAAGGGTAAAAATAACACTCAATTCATAACCGATCAGCAAGCTGGGGTAATTAATTTTATTTTGCCTGTTGATTCCACCGCTGCACAGAATATTAATTTAGGTGTTAATAATGAGCCTGTTTATCCAAGCGGTGAAATTTATGCCAATAGTACCAGTTATCAGTTGGGTACAGGGCAAAATGTCAGTACAGGTACTGCCAGCAACAATGTCTTAGGTTCCTTTACTAATACTTCAGCGACCCCATATGGGAGCTTGATTAATGGTTTAGTCGGTGGCTCCAGTACAACCTTTACCCGCAATTACACTTATTGGCAAAGTGATTTTCCATCAAGCATGACGTCATTAGTGGTTGGTGATGCAACTCCAATGTTGGGTAGCTGGGGTGGACAAACACCTTATGCTGGGTTTCAATATGGGAGTAATGAAGCCTTACGTCCTGGTTATTTCTTTACCGCAACGCCAATTATTAGTGGTTCGGTTAACACTCCAACTACGGCAGAAATTTTATTAAATGGCGCACAGACGAATCAATTTGATTTGCCAGCAGGTAAATTTAATCTCTACAACTTACCGATTGTAAATGGTGATGGTAGTATGACGATTAATTTAAAAAATGCCAATGGTGATGGTTATCAAAGTTATACGCTACCATATTACACTTCGCCGATGGTTTTAGCTAATACGACTTACTTGTATCAATATAACCTAGGTATCCCACAAAATCAAATTGGAACTGGCTGGAACCTAAATAATTATCAATCATCAATTCCAGTTGCCGCAACGCAACATTATATTGGAATTACCAATAATTACACTCTTGAGCTGCGCGCTGAAGGGCAAGCGGGAAGCTTTGCAAATTTAGGACTCTCGCATAATAATATTTGGTTTAACTCTTTTTCAACGGGCTTAACCACGGCATTAAGTCAGTCTGAGAGCGGAATAGGAACTTTGCTGGGGTTTAATCTTTCGCGTCAGACGGCGGTGGCAAATAGCATTGGTTTTGGCTATAATGCTAACTTATATTCGAGTAATTTTATGCAATTAGGTGCAACCAATGGGCAAAGTTACTCAATGCAGCAGACTATTTTTGCGAATTATATTGCGAGTAATGGTCTTTCAGTGGCATTAGGATTTTCGAATAATTCGGCCGTTACAGATTCATCGCAGATGCAGCTCTATAATATGACACTTAATTGGCAAATTGTTCCAAGATTGATGTTAACATCTTCAACCTCATTAACTAATCAAGCAGGAGTTCAAACTTTTGGGAGTAATTTGGGTTTGACACTTACGTTTGATGGTGCATCTGCTTTAAGTGGCAGCTATGCGTATCAAAATAGCGCAGGAGCGGCGAGCAACTCATATAATGTAAATTACCAACATGCGAATGCCGATAATTTGTCTGGATATAATGTTGGTGGTCAGTATAATGATGTTAATACCGATACCCCTACGGCAATTAGTGGTGGTGGTTACTATCTGTTTAAAAATTTCAATGCGAATGCAGCCGCGAATTATGCAAATAATAATAATTATTCAGCAGGTGCTAGTGTTACTGGTAATGCCGTAGTTGGATCACATGGTCTAAGTTTTGGTCAATATTCAAGTTTGTCATATATAATTGTTAAAGTCGGTGATTTAGCTAACGTTGGTGTGAAACAAAATGGAACCGTAATTGGTTCAACTGATCGTAATGGTGTTTTTGTTATTCCAAATGTTTCACCATATTTACCGCAAGATATTCAAGTTAATGCGGTAG
>Ga0247839_1006666_pt1 | contig 13129 bp, 8 predicted proteins | sample LaCruzMarch2015__6_FD_192405 | JGI IMG/M metagenome (GOLD analysis project Ga0247839, IMG submission 192405) | Freshwater microbial communities from meromictic Lake La Cruz, Castile-La Mancha, Spain - LaCruzMarch2015_16m | ecosystem: Environmental > Aquatic > Freshwater > Lake | place: Spain...
ACGAAGCGGGCCGCAAGGATCAGCGAGAGGATCAGCGAGAGGATCAGCGAGAGGATCAGCGCAAGGATCAGCGCAAGGATCAGAAGGCGGGGCCTGGTCTCTTGCCAGGAGGGGGCACATGAAGCGACTGGACGCTTTGAAACTGTGTGGAGCCGCGGCGGTGATCGGCTTGTTGGTCTGGTCGGGCGTGCTGCCCGTCGGCCTCTCCGCTGGCAGAGCGGAGGCCGCATCACCGCAGGAAACAATCGCCGGTGCTGCGAGGAAGGTGGTCAAGATTCACGGTGCCGGCGGGGTGCGGGGTCTCGAGGCCTACCAGACCGGCATCCTCGTCTCGCCGACCGGGCATATCGTCACCGTGATGAGCACCGTGCTGGATGCCGACGAACTCGATTGCGTGCTCGATGACGGTCGGCGGTATCGGGCCACGATGGTGGGCGTGGACCCCCGCCGTGAACTCGCCGTGCTTTCCATCGAAGGAGAGGATCTGCCGGCATTCGCGCTCTCGACCAGTGATCCCGTGCCGCCCGGCACACGCATTTTCGCGCTCTCAAACCTCTTCGGCGTCGCGGTGGGCGACGAGCGTGTCAGTGCGCAGCATGGCGTGGTGTCGGCCCTCGTGCCGCTCGAGGCTCGCAGGGGCAGTTACGAGGTGCCGTATCGCGGCGGCGTCTACATCCTCGACTGCACGACCAATAATCCCGGGTCGCCCGGTGGGGCGGTGGTCGATTGGCGGGGCCGCCTGATCGGCATGCTCGGCAAGGAGCTGCGGGCTTCCGGGAGCGGCATCTGGCTCAACTACGCCCTCCCAGCCGAGTCGCTCGCCAGCGGCTACGCCGAGATCGTGTCGGGCACTGCCGCCGCCGGCGGCGACATGCCGGCGGACGGGCTCTCCGGGCCAGGCTTCGATCCGACGGTGTTGGGGGTCGTGCTGGTGCCCGATCTGCTCGACCGCACACCCCCCTTCATCGAGACTGTCGCGGCCGACTCGCCGGCAGCACGCGCCGGCCTGCGGCCAGACGATCTCGTGATTGCCGTGGGCGGTCGTTCCGTGGCTTCGCGGGCGGCGGTGCAGCAGGCGCTCTCGGCGGTTGCGGAAGGGGATGCAGTCACGCTGTCAGTCGTCCGCGGTGGAGCAATCCTCGAGTGCGATCTCGGGCCACGGCCCGCGGCGGGGAGAAAACGATGACGCATCGACTGGCGCTGGTGTCATTGTGGCTGTGCATGGCGGCGGGAGCCGCGGCATCATCGGAGGACCTACCGCTGGAGGAGGAGGCGGCGATTCGGGCTGCGGTGGAGCGGGTGGCTCCTTCGGTGGTACGGATCGAAACGGCGGGTGTTTCGGAAGCATCGCTCGCGTCGCCGGCCGAGGCCAGCCCTGCCAGCGGACCATCCACCGGGCTCGTCGTGGAAGAGGGCGGCTGGATCATCGCCAGTGCGTTTGCGGTGCCGAAGGATGTCAGCGAGGCGATCGTCGTGCTGCCGGCGATCGCACCGGAGGCCGATACAAGCGAGAAGACACTGCCCGGCAAACAACCCACAGGCCGGCGCCAGGTGGCCCGGGTCGTAGGCCGTGATCTGGCCAGGGGGCTCGTGCTGCTGCGTGCTGACGGGGCTACCCTGCCGCCGGTGGCCGCCTGGGTGCCGCGGGCCGAACTGGCCGTCGGCCAGTGGACGATCGCCGTGGGCCGCGTGTGGGACGCGGCGGTTCCCAGCGTGGCCGTCGGCATCCTCTCGGCAACGAACCGCTCCTGGGGCCGTTCCGTGCAGACCGATGCCTCGATTTCGCCGGCCAACTATGGCGGGCCGCTGATTGATATCGAGGGCCGCGTCATCGGTATCCTCGCGCCGCTGCCGGCTGACACCGCTGGGATGAATCTGGGAACGGAACTCTACGATTCCGGTATCGGTTTCGCGGTGCCCTACGACGACATTCTGCGGGTGCTGCCCCGGCTGAAGAACGGCGAGACCCTCGCCCCCGGTGTGATCGGCATTGGATACAGTTCGCGGGATCCGTTTACGGGGGAGGCCAGGATCGCCACCTGCCGGCAGGGCTCACCGGCGGCGAAGGCGGGCCTGAGGGCGGGCGACCTGATTGTCGCGGCCGATGGCCGGCCTGTGACCCGGATCGCCGAACTCCGCCACGTGCTTGCGCCGCGTTATGCCGGCGACTCCGTGAGCCTGACCGTGGAACGCGGCAATGGCGTTGCGGTAGTGAAGGCGGACAGCGAGGGCAGCGGTCAGGGCAAGGATCAGGGCAAGGATCAGGCAAAGGATCAGGCAAACGGTCAGGCAAAGAGCCGAGTAGACGTCCGCGTGGAATTGGTTGAGGCGTTGCCTCCGTGGCGACGGCCCATGCTTGGGATCGTGCCGGCCCGTTCGTCCGCCCGCGATGAACGGCCAGGGCCGGTCAGGGTAGCCTGGATCTGGCCCGGCAGTCCCGCCGCCAAGGCAGGTATCGTGGCCGGTGATCTTATCGAAGCGGTCACGCTTCCGGCGGCGGACGGAGATACGTCGGGCTCGGGTGGTGAGGAGGTCGTCGAGTCGGCTGCCGCACTCGCCGGCATCGTGGCGGGCCAGGAGGCAGGACGGACGCTCGGGATCGTTGTCACCCGCGAGGCAAAACGTCAGACGATCCCTGTCGAATCGGTGGCGATGGCGGCTGATCTGCCGGCCGATCTGTCGGAGCAGATCCCTATCTTCGTGGTGCCGCCGGTCGGCGGCGTCGTGCCGGCCGGGGATGCGGCGACGGTCGAACGGCTGGAGGCTGTGGAAGTGGCCCGGCCGCCGCTCGTCGTGCTGCCCGCAGCGCCGCCGCGGGAGCCGCTCGGTGTGCTCATTTACCTCGACCTACCGCGGGGCCCCATTGCAGAGGCTCAGGCAGCCGAGTGGAAGGCTGCGGCGGCGCGGCATGGAGTGGCCGTGATCCTGCCCGGATCGACCGATCCGCAGCGGTGGGGCCGCGAGGACATCCCCGGCATCAAGCGGGCTGTCGCCACGCTTGCCGCCAAGCGAGCCATTGATCCGGCGCGGATTGCGGTTGCCGGCCGCGGGGCAGGGGGGGCGTTTGCATGGCTGGTGGCCGAGTCGCTCGGACCCGCGGCCCGCGGTGTGGCCCTCATCGAAGCGACGCTCCCGAGGCAGGCCGCCGTCGAGCCCGCCGAACCCGGCCGATCGCGGTGGGTGCTGTTCGGCAACGCCGTGAACGACAAGGCCGCAGCACAACTTGCCCCCCGAATCACCTCCGACCGCCGGCGGCTGGACGAGGCAGGCTTTGCGACCGGGACACTCCCGCTGGATCAGGCCGCGGGCACACCAGCGGCAGCACTTGCAGCGTGGGTCGAAGCACTGGGATTGTTGTGATTCCGTCCGGTGGCGGCTCGATCCGTGTCGTGTTCGTCGATGCCGACCTGATCGTGGTCGACAAGCCGGCCGGTGTGCCGAGCGTGCCGGCGCGGACGCCACTGGATCCGCCGTGCGTGGCGACAGTGCTGCGGCCCGAGTTCGGCCCATTGGAAGCGGTGCATCGGCTCGACCGCGATACCTCAGGACTCCTCGTGCTGGCGCGGTCGACCCCGGCGCGGGCGGCGCTTGGCCGGTCTTTCGAGGCCCGGGCGGTGCAGAAGCGGTATGAGGCGATCGTGCACGGCCAGCCAGACCGTCCTGCAGGCATCGTGCACCTGCCGCTGGCGTCAGATCCGCAGCGGCCGCCGCGATCCAGGGTCGATCCCATTCACGGGCGGCCAGCGACAACGCGGTGGCAGTTGCTGGCGGCATCACAAGCGGGAGCGCAGCCATGGTCGCTGTTGGAATTGGAGCCGGTCACCGGCCGATCCCATCAGCTCCGCGTGCACCTCGCCTGGCTCGGCATGCCGATCGTGGGTGACCGTCTGTATGGACGTTGGGAGCGCGACGGGATCGGGTGCTCCACCCCCCGGCTTGCACTCCATGCCAAGTGGCTTGAGTTTCCGCATCCCCGTGATGGCCGGCCGATCGAGGTCCGGGCTATATCCCCCGATTGGTTTGGTGCGCATACAAGCCCGGAGCGTGAGCGATGGGACTCCCCGCCCACGGATCACCTCTGATCTATCGCGGTCGGCCTCATGGCCGAGTGTTCGACCTCCCGCCAATACCGGGAAAAACGCCCGAGATCCCTGACCCGGGACCGATCGCAGAATCGTGGCCAGGGCACCACCGCCACCGGGAGCGGTTTCCGTCCCTCGGAAAGGTCTGCCGATGCCGATTCGATCGCCGCGACGGCACGACGGATCCGCGGGCAGGGCGTTTCCGTCATCACGATCCGCTCACAGCCGTGGGCCCTCGCCCGCGCGGGCACCGCCTCGTGCGGGTCGCCAAGCACCACTTCGACGCCCGGGATGTCGGCCAGGCATTCAAAGAGAAATATCAGTCGGTTGAGCGAAGGGCGTTCCTGCGAGATCCACTCCGGATCGATCACAAAGAGCCGCGGTGCCTGCGGGTGGGCCGTGGCCGCCGGACTCGTGGCCGCCACCGAGTCGAGTGTGAGCCAGACCAACGGCTCGGCCGACTGCTCGGCCGACTGCTCGGCCGGCGCCTGGGCTGGCGTCTGGGAGTTCTCTGTGAATCTGTCCTCCCGCGGTCGAATCCGCAACGGCTCGCGCGACACCGGCCCGCCCGAGGCAAACCAGCGGTCCGCGAGCGACTCGTAGGAGCCCTCGACATCGCATGAGCCGCGGAGCCCGCACGGCTGGCAGTGCGATCCGCCGGTGAACGACTCCAGGTTTTCACGATTAAAAATATAGGGCTTGGCCGAGAATGTGCCGGCCACCCACTGCCAGGAAAGATGATTACTTGCCGGATCACCATCGAGGAGGTGTGTGAGAAACCAGTCGGCACCCGCCTGCCACCGCACGCCGCGGGCATGCACGAGCCATGAGGCCAACCACATCCGCTGATGGTTATGCAACCAGCCGGTCTGGTGGAGCTGTCGGACGAAGGCGTCGATGCAGTGCATGCCGGTCTGGGCTGCGAGCACATCCGCAGGCATCTGGTCAACTTGCTTCAGGCGTGACTTGTGCGCCGGCGGCTCGATTGGCTTGCGAATCCGATCGCCCAACGACGCATAGACCTGCTGCCAGTAGTCCCGCCAGCCGAGTTCGGAGATCAGCTTGGCAGCATCCGCAGGACGCTTCACGTGGGCCAGGGCGGCGTCGCGAACCTCTGCCAACGACAGCACCCCATGCCGCAGCCAGGGAGAGAGTCGCGTGACAGCGCCCCCCACATGGTTTCTCGTCCGGGCGTAGTCGACAGGATCAATCGCCGCTAGCCGCTCGAGGGCGGCGGCACGGCCGCCTTTCCAGTCGATGTCGGAGGCGTTAACTCGGGCGTCTGCCGTGCTGCCACATGCCGGAATGGTGCGGGTGATTGCCGCGCCGCGCTCAATTGGCGGCAGGCTCAGAATTGAGCTCAAATCGGTCATGGGGTCGGCTCCAGGCTATGAGGGTCGAAGCTTTAAGGAGGTTCCAAAACTTTAGAGCGAACGAATTAAATCCGTCACAAGCGTACAGGAACACACTATGCGCCTGTTTCTCGCAGCCCAGCAGTCGCTGCGCTTTTCGTGTGCAGAGGTTTGCGCGAAAACCGTGCGAGTGAGGAGCAGATCCTGCACGCTCGTTTCTGGTTTAGGAAAAACCCATGCTCCGGTGGGTTCTTACGAATCTGCAAAAACACCATTGAAACACGCTCTTTGAGCGTTCCACACAGGCTGAACTCTAGGCCAGTGAGAAGTCGTGCTCAGTCTTTGGCACACCACTTGCACCGCTAGCAGAACGTCCTACGGCGGCCAAGGTGTGGCTTGGCGCCCGGTGAGGTTCGCGGTGCGGAGCCGTCCCTCTCCGGATTCTTTTCCTTCTGGAGTCGCATAATGCGATCGATTGTTTTTTCCTCCCTTCGAAGGGAGCTTGTAGACGGTTGTGGTCGGCTGTCTGGTTGGCTGTCTGGTCGGCGTGGCCTTGCTGCGTGGTGTCTGCCGCCCCGAAAAGATAGCGGCCGGCAGATGGGGAGAAACCTTGTGACGGTGATGGCGGGGCTTGCCATTCTGCTTTCACTTGCCTCGCTCACGGCGTCGATCGCATTCTCGGCGGATGAGGTGGTCGCGGAGCCTGTGGCGGCTGCCGCTGTTGTCGATGCCGGGGTGACCGCCACCGGCTACAAACCGAATCTCATGTCGGTGGAACAGATGGTGGAAAAGCTCTGGACGGGGGCCGACACCGTCTGGGTGCTGATCTGCAGCATGCTCGTGTTTTTCATGAACCTGGGTTTCGGCTGCGTGGAGACAGGCTTCGCCCGGTCGAAGAACTGCGTCAACATTCTCTCGAAGAACTTCATCGTCTTTGCGGCAACATCGGTCGCCTTCTGGCTGCTGGGCTGGGACCTGATGTTCGGCTCGGGTGACGGCGGCTGGATCGGCCAGTCGGGCACCTGGATGGTGGGCGGGTTCGATCCCAAGTACGACAACAGCCCGTTGATGGGCGACAAGTATCAGGGAGTCTACGGCTCGATCAGTTGGACGCATGTGCCGCTCTACGCAAAGTTTTTCTTCCAACTCGTCTTTGCAGGAACGGCTGCGACGATCGTGTCGGGGGCCGTTGCGGAGCGGATCAAGTATCACTCCTTCATCATCTTCTCGTTTATCATGGCGATCGCGATCTACCCGGTCGTGGGCCACTGGATCTGGGGCTTCGGCTATCTCGCCAAGGAGTGGAATTTCTGGGACTTCGCCGGCTGCTCAGTGGTGCATTCGGTGGGCGGCTGGTCAGCTCTGACCGGTGCCATCATTCTCGGTCCGCGAATCGGCAAATACGGTGCCGATGGAAGGATCAACGCCATCCCGGGCCACAACATGACAGCGGCCTTCATCGGCACTCTCGTGCTCTGGTTCGGCTGGTTCGGATTCAACCCGGGCAGCACGATGGGCGTTGCTGGTGACGGAGGTGCTCTGGCTTCGCAAGTTGCCGTGAATACCAACTTCGCCGCTGCAGCCGCGACCCTCAGCGCCACGCTCACGGCCTGGCTGCTACTGGGTAAGCCGGACATCGGCATGACGCTCAATGGATGCCTGGCCGGCCTTGTGGCGATCACGGCCAGCGCGGCCTACACGAATGCGGCCTGCTCGCTCCTGATCGGGGCAATCGCCGGCGTGATGGTGCTCTTCTCCGTGCTGTTCTTCGACAAGATCCACGTTGATGATCCCGTGGGTGCCACGAGCGTGCACCTCGTCTGCGGCATCTTCGGCACGCTCTGTGTCGGCCTCTTCACCACCACCGACCTCTCCGGCACCGTGCTGAACACGCCGTTTGGCACGGCTGAAGCAGGCGGTCCGAACGCGGGGCTCTTCTTTGGCGGTGGCACCAAGCAGTTGATCGCCCAGTTGGTTGGAGTGCTCATGGTTGGAGCCTACGTGGTACCCGTCTCGGCCATGTTCTGGCTGCTGATCAAGGCGACTGTCGGCCTACGCGTCTCGGCCCAGGAGGAGATCGAGGGTCTCGATATCCATGAGCACGGCAACGAGGCCTACCACGGCTTCGTGATGGTGCGGAACGAATAGCTACGATCCAGAAGGATGCCCCAACGGCTTGGGTGGGCACTCCGCCTAGCTCACCCAGGCCGGGGCATTCCTTAGGGTGCGAGCCCGCGGTCGGATTCGCGTGGGCATACCCCAACTCCCACCAACTCCGACTCCTACTTCGTCTGGAACTCCCGGCTCTGAACGATCGCATGCAGAAAGGTTCGCAGTGCGTAGTGATCGTGCTTCGCGGCGGCCAGGATTCGATTCGCCATATCCTCGTCGGCGAAGCCAAAGGGTCGGCCGAGGGCATACTCGATCAGGTGCTTCGTGAAGCCGCGGGCAAAATCATCCTCCCGGGCGGCGATCAGATCACGCAGTTCACGAAAATTGGCGAACGAAGAACCCTGAAACAGCGTGTCGGCGGCCTCGATCGTCCAGGTCTTTCCACCGTGCCGGTCGGTGGTTCGCCATTTTCCGGCGGCGTCAAAGTTTTCGAGCCCAAAGCCGATGGGATCGATCTTCCGATGACAGCTCGCGCACTGCGGTTGTTCTCGATGGGCCGCGAGCCGCTCGCGGGTGGTCAGCGGCTTGTCGGCGAGTCGCGACAGCTGCGGCACATTCGGCGGGGCAGGGGGCGGCGGATCGTTCAGCAGATGTCGCAGGACCCAGGCACCCCGTTCGACGGGGCTACTCTCGACACCATTGCTCCCCATCGCATGGATCGCGGCCATCCCCAGGAGCCCCCCGCGGGGTGAGTCGGCGGGCAGCGCGACTCGGCGGAAGCCTTCGCCGGTCACGCTGTCGATACCGTAGTAGGTCGCGAGCACGTCGTTGACGAGAACGTAGTCGCTCTTGAGAAGGTTTCCGAGCCGCCCGTGTTCCGGATCGCGGAGCAGGTGGGCGAATGATTCGTAGACTTCCTGGCGGGCCGCCACGCGGGTGCTCTCATCGAACTCGCGATGAAGCACCAGGTCGAACTGGAAAAAGTCGAGCCGCTTCATGTCCAGCCATTGGTGTACGAACCCAGAGACGAATTGATCTGACCGGGCATCGTCGATCATGCGATCGACCTCGGCTCGGAGGACCGCCGGCCGATGCAGTTCATCGCGTGCTGCCAGCGTCAGCAGCCGTTCATCTGGTGGTCCGCTCCAAAGGAAGGCGGCAAGCCGCACGGCAAGTTCCCGGTGTGTGAGCGTTCGCGGGGCATGCTCCGTTCCCGGCTCGAAGAGATAGAGAAAGCTGGGCGAGGCAAGAATGATGCTCAGCGGCGTGCGAATGGCCACGGCAAACGGCTGCCCTGCTGCCAATTCCCCCTCGAGGATGTCGACGAGCTGGTCGATGAAGCTCGCCTCCGGCTCCACGTCGCGAAAGGCAACGCGGGCAAACTCGGCGAGCAGGTCTCGGCCGCGTTCGGCAGCCGCCCGGGCTGGCAACCCGTCTGGCACCTGCAGGTCCATGATCTTCTCAATCGCCGCCGTGCCGGGTTCTGGCAGCGGGCCCTCCAGTTCGATCCAGTCGATCCAGATCGAAGGCTCATACCCATACCCAGTCGCCTGTTTTTCCCGGTGAAAAATATGCTGGAAAAACTGCTCGAAGTCTCTGGGCTGCCGTTCTTGAAGCGAGAACTTCCGAAGGCTTGACGCCCGCAGTTCCACGCGTGTCTCGACGATTTCCGGATGCTCCACCGTTCCATGAAGCTGCAGGGTGGCGATTGAAACACCTTCCAAACCGGTGGGCAGATTGTTTGTCTGCTGGGGCAGGCCGACCTCCACGAACGTCCTTGCGGCTTTGACACCCTCGACGACCCCAGCCCGCAGCCGCAGGATATACCGGCCCGGTGGAAACTCCGCGGGCGGCTCGACATCGATCCGTGAGCGGAACGAGGCGCCATGGTGGGGCAGCTTCAGGTAGGTGCCGAGCTGCCGGTGGGGAAGATCAAAGTAGTGCCGATAGAAGGGATACAAATGGAGGTATTGCTGGTTGCTGAACGCCGCACTGCTGGCATCCTGAAACCCGAATTCCTTAGGGTCAGGACACCCCTTCAGCAGATTGGCGTGGTAGTAGATAAAGATGTCGGGATGCTTGACGATCTCCGGATGTTTTTCGCGGAGTGACGCCACGAGGCTCTGATTCTCGGGAGCTGCTGCCGCCTGATCCACCAGTGCTTTCCAGCGCAGAAAGCGTTCCTGCGATTCCTCAAAGTGCTTCACCTCCCGGTCTTCCTCCGGAGTAAGGGCCGTTTCCGGTTCCAGGCGGAACACCGCAGGCTTTGTGGTCGAGGCGGCATGCCGCGTGAATGCCTCATCGATCGCGGTGCGTCCGAGCTTCAGGTATTCCTCGAATTGGTCGCTGGAGAGAAAGAGCGACGCCCCCACCGTATCGAATGAGCCGGACGTGGCATCATCGGGAAGCGATTCACCGCGGACGCTCGTTCCCAACAAGTGCTCCAGCGTGTTTCGGTATTCCCGCCGGTTGAGCCGGCGGAGCGTGATCGTGCCGCCTGAATCGGCCAGTGACCTTCTGGCCGCCACCATGGCCTCAGCCAGATCGGCCAGGAAATCGGCCTTTGCCGCTCCGTATGGCTGCGGCTGCTCCTCCGGGGGCATCTCCCCCGAGTTCACCACGCCCAGCACCTTCTGCCAGACCTCCGCCTGCTCGATGGTGGCGATCCGGAGCGGCAGGTCTGCAAGATTGACTTTTCCCTCCTGCACATCGGCATCGTGGCACGCGAAACAGTGCGCAGCGAGGAAGGGACGAGACGAGTCCGAAAGACTGGCATCGCCCGGTTCCGCTGCGGCCACGCCAGACACGCCCGCGGCGACAATCAAGGCACAGAGGAGACGAAGGGGCATCGTTGGCAGCGATTGTGTTGGATGGCGACCGGCATCGTGGATGGCCGCAGGAATGGTCACGCCAGCAGTTCCGTCACCACGCCTGTGCTATCGCCATGGCGATCCACGGCGACTCCGGCACCCCGCAGCATCGTCAGCCAGACATTGCACAGTGGCGTATCCTTCGGGAGGACGATGTTGTGGCCGAGTGCAAGACTGGCGCCACCACCGCTCACGATCGTCGGACAGTTGTCGAGGTAGTGAATCGACCGGATGTTCGTCCCATACGCGAGGGCGACATGATCGAACAGGCTCGACCCATCGGCTTCCTTCGTCGCCTTGAGCTTGTCGAACAGGCCGGCAAGCAGTTCGCTCTGCGCGAGATCACGCTTCTGGGCCGCCTCCATCCGCTCCCCCGGCGTGTAGTGGCTCATGTCATGAGGGTTGACTCGGATGCCGAGGCTGTTGAGCAGCGACGTGACCGGCTGACGATAGGTCATCACGCGGGTGCTGTCGGAGAGGAGAGCAGCCACGATCAGATCGTACATGATCTCGATTTCCGCCCGTCCCTTCAGTCCGGGGCTGGGTTCAGGCAGTGGCGGCTTGGATTTGGGGATTGCCAGCCACTGCTCATCTTTGTCCAACCGCTGCTCGATGCTCCGGATGCCCTCGAAATACTCCGACAGTTTGTCGGAGTCGGTCTTGGTGAGCCCGCGTTGCACCCTTTTGGCGTCGGTCAGCACGGCGTCAAGCACGCTCCGCCTGGAGGCGATGGCCGCCTTCCGTTCCTCGAGGGACAATTCGTCGGCAGAGAACAGCCGGTGAAACAGTTGCAGCGGATCACTCGGCCCCGCCAACGGTTTGCCGTGATGATCCCAGGCGAGAGACCTCCCCGGCCCGTGGCCGGAATTTCCGTCGTCGCTGTCGAGTTGGATCGACGCAAACCGGGTGCCCTGACCAAGCTGCCGCGCCGCGACTTGATCGGCGGAGATCGTGTTTGAGAAATTCCGGCCGGGGACTGCATAGCGATTGGCGCCCGTGAGCCAAAAGGTGCTGCCCCAATGAGCCTCGTTGCTGGAGCGGTGCGAACAGCCCTGCACGACCGTGAAATTAGCTTTGTGCCGCGCAAGTGGCGCAAGCCCGGGCGGAAGGGTGTAGCCGGCCCCGGTCTGGTTTGTGTCGGGGAACCAGGTTTCCTGGGTCACTCCCCAGCCGATGCCCAGGAAGACGACCCGTTTTGGTGGCGTGGCCACCGGGGCGGCGGAGGCATGCCGCCGGAACCCGAGCGATTCGAGTGCGGGAAGTGCGATCATCGCCCCTGTTCCGCGGAGAAAATATCGACGGTCGATCGGTGGGTTCATGGTTGGTGCAGCGGATTGAAAACGGATCGCTTACTTCCCGATCTTGCCAGCCTGATCTCCCGCAGTGAGGTCGAAGTTGGCTACGTTTGCACCAGCCTGCACGGTCAATTTTAGACCGCTTGTCGAAGTCGAAAGGTAACTCTGCGGAAAAGGAAGCGACGCCTTCCACGCTCGCTGCATCTGGTCGACGTCACCGGTGGTCATCGAATCACCCACTCCGGCTGCCACCGATGACGTGTTGTAATTATTAGGCGGCACACCGAGTTGCACGACATAGTCGCCGACCGGAAGGCCAGCCGGCACCCGATAGAGAGCCTTGTAGCTGCCGTCGCCCTCGACTGTTCCTACTGCCACGAAACTGCCTTGAGCGGCCATTAGCATTATCTGACAGCCCTCACGCACTGGTTTGCTATCGATGGTCAGCCTGCCCGCGACGCTGCCGCGGGGTCCGGAATAGCCGTCCACTGCCGGACCACAGCCGACGACCAACGTGACAGAAATCAGCAGCGGTCCGATTGCCCGCATGTAGTCAGTCTGAACCACCTGTGGCTCTCCGTAGTGAGATATCGAATTATTGGGATGTCACAAAGCCGTCGTCACGCACCGCCATCAAGGTCAACAACTCCATGTCGATCATTTCGGAGATGAACGTAGTTGCACCGTCGGCGAACACCACCTGAACGCCGCCGGGGTGCTCCGAGGCGAGAGGGCAGTTGCCTTGATGGTAAATGTGCCAGATGGGGGGATCACTTGATTCAACGCCATTAAGCCCCCCGACCGCTGCATTTGGTGGATAGCGAATGGTGACAGAGTTCATGTGCCCGATGCTGGTGTGGCCTGCATTACCCCATCCGGCCTGCGACCAGCCCATGGTGTTGCCCGGGCGACGGTCCCGCTTCACGCCGCCTGCAGCGTCGGCGATGAGACCGCTGATTTCACCGACGAGCAACGTCTTCGAGGTGCCGTCCGTGCACGCTTTCATTTCGACCCCCAGCGGCGACACGACGACAGCCCTCCGGCAGTTTGGAATCATGCCACGATTCGACGTCATACCCCAGCCGCCATTGTTTGCGAGCTGGACAGTACTTGTAAACCGGCCAAAGGTATTGGCACCGGCAATCCCGAAGTATTGAGGGGCTCCGTTGTTTCTTGCTCGCGGTAACAGCGACGAAGGGCAGCGGAGCACGGGAAGATTTGCCTGCCCGGCGACAGAAGCGTTTGAGCCAGCATTGATAAAGTCAACGGGCGATCCTGGCACAGCGTTGGGCGCCTTGAAGTCGAAGCGGGAATAGACGTCGTTGTATTCCATGAACGGCAGGAGCTCGACCCACTGGGACCATCCCGTTTTGTTCCCGCTGACGGTGCCATAACCGCCCGACGGAAAGCTCTTTTTT
>Ga0247839_1006679_pt1 | contig 13114 bp, 12 predicted proteins | sample LaCruzMarch2015__6_FD_192405 | JGI IMG/M metagenome (GOLD analysis project Ga0247839, IMG submission 192405) | Freshwater microbial communities from meromictic Lake La Cruz, Castile-La Mancha, Spain - LaCruzMarch2015_16m | ecosystem: Environmental > Aquatic > Freshwater > Lake | place: Spain...
TTACCCAGCAATCTACATTCTCGAACAATTCGTTTTAACCAAAAGAAAAGGGACCACATTTCTGTGATCCCTTTGTATAACTGGTGGGTCGGGCGAGATTCGAACTCGCGACCAACGGATTAAAAGGAGACCAATCCGTTGGTTGTACTTGTATACCCTATATGGATATTGGCTTGTAGGGTAGGTATAATAAAAGCACTAAAGTAACCACTAAAGTCCTTTTGTGTCAAAAACCGTCAAAAAACCTATAAAAATCAAGCCAAAAGGTAGTGGAGCCGTTCCTATTCCCGATACGGTCAGAACCATACCAAAGTACCCCACGTCACTGAAATACTTTAAGGTCTATTGTTCTCGGTTCTACTGGGCTCGGTTTTACGTGAACGGTGGATATAAGGTTCGTAGCTTAAAAACGGAAGACCCTAAAGAGGCTTCTAGGCTGGCTGTTAAGTTTTATGAAGACATTTTGATGGATAAACGGCTTGGGGTATCAACCAATCCAGTTAAAAGCCGTCGTTTTTCACAGGTTAGCCTCGCTTACCTTGAAACGCTAAATGGGGTTGGTAAACCACGGCTTTATCGAGATGATCTAAACAAGTTCAAAAAAGAGCTACTCCCCCATTTTGGTGAGAAGGACGTAGGCTCGATCACAAACGCTGATATTGGTGAGTTAATCAAAAAGCTACTTCAACGAAAGCTCACCCCAGCTACGGTTACCCATTACATCATCGTCCTAAGAAAGATCCTCAATTACGCTTGTGACAATCAGCTAATTCAATTCGTACCAAATTTCCCCAAAATCAAGGGTAAGACCACTACCGTTACTAAGCGGGATTATTTCGATCAAGAGGAATACAAGGCTTTAACCGAAGCGGTAGATGAGTTGGTTAAAGAGGGTAAGACTGTTCGTGGAATCAAGATTACTGAGGAGCTGAAGCTCTTGATTCAATTCATGGTGAATACGTTCATTAGACCTACGGACTTAAGGGTTCTTAAACACGAACACGTTAAATCACTAGTAAACCCAAAAGAGCCCAATCCCAAATACAACAAGTACCTATTACTCAGCCATCCAGCCACCAAGACTACCGATCAAGAGGTGGTTAGTATGTACGCTGCTGAGCCAGTTTATAAAAAGCTCTTAGCGTATCAAAAGAAGCGTGGGTATGGGGCTAAGGATGATTATTTGTTTCTTCCTGAATTCTTAAACCGTAACACCATGATGAATACACTCAGCCGCTTGTTTAGAGCTGTGGTGGAAAAGGCGGGGGTAAGCGGGGAGGGTGAGAAGCACACTCTTTATTCCCTCCGTCATTCAGCGATTATGTATAGGCTCTTACTTGGTAATGTGAATACGCTTCAATTAGCTAAAAACGCTAGAACCTCACAAGCAATGATTGAAAAGTACTACGCTTCACGACTAACCAATCAAATGGGTATTGATGAGCTTCATAGTTTTAAGAGTTTGGAGAAGAAATAGGTGAGGCTTATATGATTAAATTTTCTCAAGAATTTAAATTAGGCGGTTCTGATATCTTCTTAAATTGTTGTACTGGAATTGAAGATTTCTATTCACTTCTATCAGGTATTCATACTTCTAAGGTAGTCAATTATCCAATGTTGGTGACGATGACAGAGAATCCCTATCAGGTGCTTGGAGATTTCTTCAAATTTATTCATGCGCAATATGTTGGAAAATTTCAAGAATTGACCAAGGGCTATATCGAATCAATTAATCAAAAGAATTATTTAGTGGCAGCACTTTGTGGAAGATCAATTATTGAAAGTACTGCCACATTAAGATATTACAACAAGGAGTGTAAGAGGAAGATTAGGTTTTCTGCCGAAAATCATCGACCTGATAATGATGAGTTTGATTTAAAAATGATTAATAGTGTTCTTCAAATTCTTGAGCAGCATATGAGAGGAAGTCGTTTTGATTGGAGCAAATTTTTTACTTCTGACAAAAAAACTTTTGTACATGAGTTGGTGGAAAAGGCAAAGAGTCAAAATAAGAGTCAGGAGTTTCCTGAGTCATTGCCAATCATCAGATTGCTTGAATCATGGTCAAAGGATGCCCCAGAATTACGTCTCTTTTATGATTTTTTTAGTGACCTCGTCCATCCAAATTTTGGTAGTAATTTATTATTAATGGGGGTGAGTGAAAATACCACCCAAATTGGCGGAGATACCAATAAATCTATTGGCAAAAAGATCTGTGCCGAATCGGTGATGCTATTAACACCTTGTATTAAAGAAGCAAGCCTTCAATTGGGTGAGTCAGTCTTGCTTTCTTGTTTAGGTGACCCGCTGGAGTCAAATTAGGGGCTCACCACTACCACAATAGCCTTACTACCTTGGCTCTGTGAAACGGTAAACGATTGGCTCGGGGATTTCTTGATTAAATCGATCAGCTTGTCCTTTGATATCGACATTCCTGTTTTCTGAACCTGTTTGGCTAACTGATCCGACATTCTTTTCCTCTTTTTCTTTTTTCTTTCGATTGAATTCGACCCACTCTAAAAAGCCCATCATCAGAACATTTCCTTCCTGGCTCGCTGGAAATTTTCACTGTTGTTCCAATGCTCATTTAAAAAGCGTTTTAGACAATATCTAACGACTTCAGAGCGATTAAAACCAAGTCGTTCAGCTAATTCATCAAATTTGTTAATAAAGTCGTTAGTCGTACGAATCCCGAGTATTTGGTTTCTAGTTAAGACCTTGTTGTTCAAGCTACCCCCTGTTTTTTGTTGTTAATTTATTTAGCTGATTTTTTACTTTCGTTTATTTTAAGAATTAGCTATAAATATGGAAAACTAAGACGAAAGTTAACAATGAGTGAAAAAACCATCTTAATTAGCGGTGAAATGTATGAAATGAACATTATCAAAGTCTCTGAAGAGACTATTGATCAGTTAATCAAAGCCAAAGATAGGGAAGAGGATCTCTGGGAGGACTTGGACGAGATTTACGACGAAATTATGGGAGACTCATTGATTAATGGGTTCACTTTCAACAATGATCACGTGAACTTTAAGATTTATGTTGATGGCGAGCCACAACCAGAATTAAGTAATACATTCATAAAATCTCTAAAAGATACTGATTCAATTTCCAGAAACGTAATGGCTAGTACAGCTCATTATTTGGTTTACGAACAGTGGTCAATCAATGGATCAGTGAGACTGTCACTCGATGAAGATGATTTTGATTTGGATAATCTAGATTTATCGATTGAAATCGAGTCTCTACCAGATGGAGTTGTAAGAAGGGTAGTGGATCCTTACTATGACGGTGAAGACTTCGAGTTTGATGGGAATACGACTAAGGAGACTCGTCTCTATGTCATTAAATCTGATGGTTCTAGAATTGACTTTGAATAGAGCTTAATCACTCGCTACGCTCGTGTCGTCCGCCCGTTCCGAGCGTCCGAGATCTTACTGTCTGAAACTTATCTTTTTGCTGAAGCGTTTTGAGAATACAACTTACCCTACTCGGTAAGTTGCTTCAACATATGCTTATAGCGTCCGTCAAACACACTTCACTAAGAAAAACCTCTATTTCAAGAGGAAGGGGCGGTTAGACGGTCTCCCTTTACATTCTGTCTTACAGTACCAGCGGTAGCTCTTAATAGCCTAGTGAGGCGACATTTAAGAACTTGAAGGTTGTCGTCGTACAGAGCCTTCAGCGTTACAGCAATTTTTATTTAAAGCTCCCCATCTGAATTTGGAGCTTCTCATCATATAAAGGTGTCTTGGTCTTCGCTAGCTTGACAGATTTAACGCCGAAAGGGGCTAGGGACTTGGGACTTGTAATCACTCGTTTCGCATATCTATTTAGGATTTACAAAAGTTTTACTTTTAGAACCTAAAATCCGAAAAATCTTGAATTTTAGGCTTTGAAAAAGAGATGAAAAGTTCGGGTTCAGGATTTCCCTGGTCTTTAAACGCCAAATCGTCCTTTGTAAGCTCTAAAAGGGCTAATTCCAAGGTACGTAACTTAAGCTCTTTTTTCGTACGTATTGGATATGGGTACTTTCGCTTATCTAAACACTCAAAACTATTCGACCCAATTATGCGTGGTATGCCAATAGGACACCGCATAGAAGGATCAGGCTCTCGATCGAGCCAAAAACGTAGATCGGGATTAGCGTGAAGTTGCTCGATTAGGTACTCGTAGGCTCTTTCAAAAGCACTATCAGCCTTATCAGCAAATTCTCTAGCTAACCGAGCCTTTCCTCTGGCGAGACTGAAACGGTCCATTTTTGAATAGTAAAGTGTGGCTATTCTAATTCTGCGTTCATACTCCTTAGCTTCCTTAGGTTTTTCTACGTTTCTTAGTGAAAGTTCGTCCTTCCAATTTTCTAGGTAAATATCAAGCTGCTCCCTAGTCAGCACTCGAGAAAGGGCGGAAATTGATACGTCACGCCCTTCTTCTAGCCGAGCAATAAGATTTTTGATTCTGCCAATCTTTTTAATTAGATTCATACTTTACTCACTGGTGAAGCTCCGAGTTTTTCAAACTTCATTAGCACTTCCTCAAAGCAAGCAGAACCCAAGTTAAAGCCAGTACTTTCTCCATTAACTACAAAGGAGGTGAATCCAAGTGAATGGTAGTAAGAATAATTATTGGAGAATCTATCTTCAGTAAGGTTAACCATCTTCACGTTATAAAAATCTATTGAATGTATTAATAGCTCTCTTAAAACACCGTTGCCACGATAGGGAGGCTTTACATAAGCCTCGGCTAATTCCCAGACTCCGTTAAAACCAGGACCAATATCATCTGCGGAAACAATCCTGATATAGCCCATCTCCTTACCATTTTCAGTAGCAACCAAAAAGCGTGAAAAACTTTCATTGAAGCATCTGGAGCTCATTTTTTTAGAGCAACCGCCCGTATACCCCTTTCTAAATTGGTCAAACCATTTATTTTTTTCGCTGATTAAGTGAATTTCTTTGATGTTCATTTTTAATACCTTTATAAGTTAATTAATGTATGAATTTGTTAAGCTTTATTGCTCTAGAATCCATACATCTATTAAATCAAATAAGGTAATTAAACTTAACTATTGTTTAAATAAACCGTATTTAAACTGTTAAGAAATATGCTAATATTTTGAAATGAAAACACGTCACTTTCCCTATAAGCATCCAACTTTTGGAACCGATAAAAATCCTAAGCAAAAGTCTGCTTGGGAAAGCTCTGTTTATTACTGGTGGTTCGAATACCTAAAAAGAAACGAGGACTATCTCGAGTGTTGTGAGAATGGGGGGAAAGGTAAGCTAGCCAATTTGTATAAAGATTTTGGCGACATCCGAGCCGTTACATTTAAAAAATGGTGGTTAGAAAATCAACGAGGAGCCGAACTTTTTGCGGAACCTAGTCCTGAAGATACTGTTAGGACGCTTAATGAAGGAGAGAGGGCTTTAAGCAAAAACGAAGCTCTCACCATTTCATTCCCTATAAACCTGCCTAAAAATTTGCTAGAGAAACGATTCAAGCAGATATTAGATACAGAGCACAAGGGAAAAAGGGGTGTTCAATTAGCTAAGAAGAGCAGAGCTAAGTACCGTTTTAATGGTCAGCCCAATATTGAAGGGCTTAGAGTAGCTTTACAGGTCTATGACTTTAAAAAGGCTAATCCCGATATGAAACTCTTTGATATTGGTAATGCGATTCCAAAATTTCAGCTTCAGCATAAGTTTGTAGATGGTGAAACTTACAGCGAGCGAGAAGACAAAAAGAATATTCTGTCAGCTACTGTTGGACGTTACCTGAAGAGGGTCGCCGATAGGATAAAAAAAGTTGGTGATGGAAAGTTCCCCTAGTCACTATCGTGATGGTGCTGGAATGTATCCAGTTCTATTGCCTTTGTTATCGTAAATATTGGTTACGCCTTGAGGTGACCTTACCTCGTAACCAAGCCTATTACCTTTATTGTCATAAACACCGTTAGTTGCGTTGTAATTTAACGGGCTGTTATCAAAATTGAGCGGGCTATTCCGAAAGTTTAGCGGGCTGTTATCAAAGTTCAGCGGACTATTTTGATAATTAAGGGGGCTGTTATCAAAATTAGTCACCTGAGCAAAACTGGCTGTAACGCAAAAATGGCTCATTAAAGTAAAAGCAACATTTAAGCAAAAAAAGGGTTTGCGCATATAGATTTCCTTGGTTATTTTATGATTTTATGCTTTTAATAGATCACCACATGAGCCTTTATATTCGTTATTATTAAAAATGTAAGATTTTTTGTAAAAAAACAAAAATAAACAAATAAGCAGGATTAATTAAATATGTCGGCACTTCAAGAGCTCCTCGAACATTATCGTAAAACTGCCAAAAATGAACGTGACAAGGGTGATAAATTTGAGCGCCTTACAAAATTCTTCCTAGAAAACGACACAAGGTTTTCTGATAGGTTTTCTGATGTGTGGATTTGGAATAAATTTCCTGGAAATGAAGGCAAGGTAGACACAGGAATTGACCTAGTAGCCAAAGAAAAGTACTCGGAAGGCTACTGCGCTGTTCAATGTAAGTTCTATGGTGATAAGACTACTGTTGATAAATCAAACATTGATAGCTTCTTCACAGCATCAGGCAAAGAGATTTATACAAGCCGTCTAATCTTCGCTACAACAGATAACTGGACAAAGCACGCTGAAGACGCTTTAAAAAATCAGAAGATTCCAATTAATCGGATGACAACCGATGATATGGAAAGCGGATCCATTGATTGGGAACAATTCAATACAGATTCATTTACCGCACCACAGCGCCGAAAAAATGGAATAAGAGAACATCAGAAGAAGGCACTAGAGAATGTAATCAAAGGATTCAAATCAGGTGAGCGGGGCAAGCTAATAATGGCTTGCGGAACGGGTAAGACATTTACAAGTTTAAAAATTGCCGAAGAAATTGGCGGGACTATTTTGTTCTTAGCTCCGTCTATTTCTTTGGTGAGTCAAACCTTTAATGAGTGGATTAATCAATCTAATATTCCTGTAAGTAGCATTATTGTTTGTTCAGATATCTCGATCAAAGCCGAGGAGAGTGACGATATTCACACCTATGATTTAGCGTGCCCTCCGACAACCGATCCTGAGATACTGGCAAAGGTAGCTTCAGTAGAGTTTCAGCCAAATAAGTTAAATGTAATTTTCTGTACATATCAATCTATTCAGGTGGTAATTGATGCTCAAGAAAAAGGATTGCCAGAATTTGATCTAGTTGTTTGTGATGAAGCGCATAGAACTACTGGTGTCACTCTCTCCGATAGAGAGGATAGTCATTTCACCCGAATTCATAACGGCGATTTACTAAAAGCTAAACGCCGACTTTACATGACAGCCACGCCCAAGATCTATGCTGATAGTATGGTGTCTAAGGCTAACCAAGAAGATGCTGAAGTATTTTCGATGGATAACGAAGCACTATATGGAGCTGAGTTTCATCGATTAGGGTTTGGTGAGGCGGTTGAAAAAGGCTTGCTATCTGATTACAAGGTGATGGTTCTCGGTGTAGAGGAGGAGTACGCAAGTAAGTTCCTCCAGCAAGATAACGAACTACAAATTGATGATGATGAAATAAAAATTATTGGTTGCTGGAACGGACTCTCCAAGAAGTTAATTGAGGGTCATAACGAAGGTAACCCTATGAGAAGGGCTGTAGCTTTCTCAAGATCAATCAAGGATAGCAAGAATTTTAAAGATCTATTCTCTAAAACTGTTAAGCGTTTCGTTGAACGGTCAGGTCAAGAGGGCGATTTACTAGAATGTGAGGTTGACCATGTTGATGGGAAGATGAGCTCTTTAGAGCGTCAAGCAAAACTAAAGTGGTTAAAGGCTGATACCTCTGAAGAAGGCAATGTTTGCCGAATTCTTTCAAATGCGAAGTGCTTATCTGAAGGTGTTGACGTTCCTACCCTTGATGCGGTTTTATTTTTAAACCCAAGAAATTCAATGGTGGACGTAGTTCAATCTGTTGGTAGGGCAATGCGCAAGGCAGAAGGTAAGAAATACGGATATATCATTATTCCTATCTCCATTCCTGCTGACGTTGATCCCGAAAAGGCATTAAACGATAACAAGCGCTACAAAGTTGTATGGGATGTCTGTCAGGCTTTACGTGCCCACGACGATCGTTTTGAAGCGACGGTTAATAAGATCAAGTTCAACGTAAATAAACCAGATCAGATTGACGTTACCATTATTGGTGAGGGAAAGGGCGCTGGCAAGGATCCTCAGGATAAAAAAACGGATACAAATAAAAAACCTGATATTGCTGCCCCATCAGTAACACAATTAAAGCTAGATTTACCGACTGCTGAAAATTGGCAGAACGCAATTCTTGGAAAAATCGCCAAGAAGTGTGGTTCGAGAGATTATTGGGAAAACTGGGCAAAAGATGTTTCAGTTATTGCTGAAAGCCATATTGATCGAATTAAGTTGTTGTTGCGTGGCTCAGATCAAGAGCATCAAAAAGCATTTGAGCAGTTTGTTAAGGGCTTGAGAAAGAATCTTAACCCATCTGTCACGGAAGAAGATGCGGTTGAAATGCTTGCTCAACACTTGATAACAAAGCCTGTATTTGATGCTTTGTTTGAGAGTTATGAGTTCGCTAAAAATAATCCAGTTTCTAAGTCGTTTAAAAAAATGATCGACTTGCTAGAGGATCGTACTTTTGAAAAAGACCAAAAAAAGCTTGATGATTTTTATGACAGCGTCAGACGAAAGGTTAGTGGCATTGATAATGCTGCTGCCAAGCAAACAATTATCAAGGAGCTATACGACAAATTCTTTAATTTGGCATTCCCAAGAATGGCTGATAGGCTTGGGATCGTCTACACGCCAATTGAGGTTGTAGATTTTATAATTCAAAGTGCTGACAGCATTTTAAAGAAGGAATTCGGGCAAAGCCTTTCCGATAAAGATGTTCATATTTTGGACCCATTTACTGGAACTGGCACATTTATGGTTCGATTGCTTCAAAGCGGTTTAATCGCTCAAGAAGATCTTGAGTACAAATATAAAAATGATCTCCACGCAAATGAAATAGTTTTGTTGGCGTACTATATCGCCGCAATTAATATTGAAGAGACATTCCACGATTTGATAGAAGGACATAAATACGAGTCTTTTGATGGAATTGTTCTGGCGGACACTTTTCAGATCTGCGAAGGCAAGAGCGATCTTGAAGAAAAAATGTTTCCCGAAAATAACAAGCGGGTGAAGAAACAAATGGATAGTCCAATAAAAGTAATTATTGGGAACCCTCCATATTCAGTTGGTCAGGCTGAAGAGAATGATTCAAATAAGAACATGAAGTATGAGTATCTTGATAAGAGAATTAAGGATACTTACGAGGCAAAATCAACAGCAAGGTTGAGAACTAGTCTATATGACAGCTATATAAAGGCTATTAGGTGGGCTTCTGATCGCATTGAAGGTCGTGGGGTAATTTGTTTTGTTACAAATGGATCTTTTATAGATTCAAATGCTACTGATGGTTTAAGAAAGACCTTGGTTGATGAGTTTTCTAGCCTCTATATTTTTAACTTGAGGGGAAACCAAAGAACCGCTGGCGAGCTTTCGAGAAAAGAGGGTGGAAAAATATTTGGCTCTGGGAGTAGGACGCCAGTAGCAATTTCTATCCTTGTAAAAAATCCAGAAAAAATAAACGATGGGTGTAATTTTTTCTATCACGACATCGGAGACTACTTAAGTCGTGAAGATAAATTAAAACTTATTTCTGAGTTTGGTTCCATAGAAAAAATCAAGTGGGAGAAGTTGAAACCAAATGACAGCGGCGACTGGATTAATCAGCGAGATCCTAATTTTGAAAAATTTGTTACGCTTGGTGATAAGAGCGAACAAGTCAAAGAAAAGATATTCCCGTTATATACAAGTGGCGTGAAGTCTAATCGAGATGTTTGGGTTTATAACTCATCAAATGCGGCTCTCGAAAATAACATTAAAAATACGATAGATTTTTATAACTCTCAAGTTGACGGCTATTCTCAGGCGAATCAAGGTAAATCAAAGTCTGAGTTAATTAGCGTTGATAGCTTTGTTGACAATGACCCTAAAAAAATCAGCTGGTCTGGTGATTTGAAGGTCGAATTAACGAAGGGTCGGAAGGGGGCGTTCAGCGATGGAGAAATCCGAACTTCCATTTATCGCCCATTTTTTAAGCAGAGATTTTATTTTAGTAGGCAATTTAACAATAGCGTCTATCAGATAACAAAAGCTTTCCCTAAGGTTGATTCCAAGAATATTGCTATTTGCGTCAGCGGTGTTGGGTCTTCGAAGAATTTTTCAGCTTTAATTGTTGACTGTATGCCAGATGTACAACTTCAGTCTAATGGTCAGTGCTTCCCGCTTTACACATATCAATCGCCTACAGAAGAGTCTTCAGCTAATGATGATATGTTCGCTGAAATTGAGGGTAAGCACACAAATATTAGTCAGGAACAATTAAGTAGATTTAGGAAAGTTTATTCAGATGATGCTATTTCTGCTGAAGATATTTTTTATTATGTATATGGTATATTAAATTCAAAAGAATATTTGGATAGATATAACTTTGAGGTAAAACGAATGCTACCTCGTATCCCGATGGCAAATGATTTTTTGGCATTTAGCAATGCGGGGCGAGAGTTGGCTAATTGGCATCTTAATTATGAGACAGTTGAGCCTTATGAATTAATTCAAGATGGCGAAATTGGATTTGGAGACCCTAAGCTCTATGAAGTTACAAAAATGTATTTCGGTAAAGTGAATGGCAAGGAAGATAAGTCAACAATCATTTACAACAACCGCATTAAATTAGGTGGGATACCTCTTCAGGCATACGAGTACATCGTGAACGGTAAGCCAGCAATTGAGTGGTTAATGGAGCGTTATCAGATTTCAACCGATAAGGATTCGCAGATTAAAAACGATCCCAATGATTGGTGTAGGGAGATAGGTGATCCTGAATATATTCTTAACTTAGTTAAGCGAGTTGTAAGGGTCAGTGTTGAAAGCGTTCGAATTTTGAATTCTTTACCCAAGATTCAAGAGCGCACTTAAGTCTCTTTAAAAAATATGTCGTTCGATTTGCTGTAGCGAGTCGAACGATCGTAAAAGACGCCCGAAAGCAGGTCTTACGTTTTCACAACTAAGTTGTTGTCTTTAATTTAAAAAATTCCAATAATTCCTCTCGTAAATTTATTTGGAGAGGTTAATGTCTACTTACTACGGATACATTAGGGTCTCGACCCTACAACAGGCGAATGATGGTGACAGCTTAGAAACTCAGCTAAAACAGATCAATTCTTATTCCGCTCTTAAAGGCTACGAGATACCCCTAGAGAACTTCATTACCGAAAGAGGAGTTAGCGGTAATTTAGAGTTTGAAAGCCGTCCTAAGGGTTCTAAGCTGTTCGAGAGGCTTGAAGCTGGTGATGTTTTGATCTTCTCCAAGCTAGACAGAGCGTTCAGAAACACAAGAAACGCTTTAAATACTCTCCACGAGTTAAAACTTCGCGGAGTTTCGGTTCACTTTATAGATCTTGGTGGTGATGTTACTAATGACGGTATTGGTTCAGTCATATTCACGATTCTTTCAGCTTTTGCTACTTTTGAGCGTGATCGAATAGCTACCCGTATTCGTGAGGTCAAGCAGGTTCAGAAGGCTGAAGGTAAGTTTCTTGGAGGCTTTACTCGCTTCGGCTATCGGGTAGCCGAAGATCGGCTAGTTAAAGATCCAGCCCAACAAAAGATTATTCGTGAAATGAAAGGTATGAAAAGGCGGGGAATGAGTCTTAGAAGGATCTCAAAATGGCTAGAAGGGCATCACGGTATTTTGATGTCGCATTCTACTGTCTCGACCCTTCTCTAGAATTTTTGTTACTGAATTCCAGTCCGAAAACTCTAAAATATTATCAAGGTTATAAACAGTTGGTACAAAAGACCAATTTAGAGCATCAAGCCAAAATGTGCTCCTCTCGAGGCTATTACCCGCCCCACTCCATTCAACGATAACAATATCTTTTCTTTGCGAGTATTTAGAAATTACTTCGTTTAAATGAATATCCTCTCCTGAATACCCAAAAAGAATGATTGCTTCTGATTCCTTGAGGGCTCGGTCTAATCTGCTCCAGTATTCCGTAAGTATTGATGAATTGTTTATTACTAAAGGCTTATGTTTGACATGCGTTAGAACAATATGACATTTTTCGTTTGGTTCAAGAAAGACCCTGCTCGCCCCCTTCATTTTTTGATCGTCAACGAATAAAGGGGAGCCATGAAGATTGAGGAACCAGCCTTTTGTATTTATATTAAACCCTCTTCTTGTGAGATTTTCTGGACTAAATCCACTATTGTAATAACCGTCAACTAAAACCCCATTCCAGCCAGCGAGAATTTTTGTACTACAAAGAGCGTCATAAATTAGGTTGTCGTAATTTAGAACTGCGATATGAGATTTAGAATCTTCAATGTATTCACTTAGGTCGGCTACGAATTTTTCAGGCAACCTCTGATTAGAGAACTGAAAATACAAACCTACCTGATGGGTGAATTTTTTGAATGCCGCAACAATTTCACGTGAGGACCCATTTAGCCATTCAACATCTTCTGTTTCGTAGGCTTGTAGTAGCTCTGAAGCAAAAATTGCTATTTGTACGTCATCCAACATGTCTTCTGATTCTGGGTATGACTTGTTGGAGGTTTTTGGCAAAGCTGACTGTATCAACCTTTTTTGACTTTCGGTCAGAAGATTTGAGTCATTCCAGACGTTATGAAGTGCCGTCTTTAAGGAAAAGTAGACTGGATCAAGTGCCATCCCAATCCCATTACCAAAAATTATTGTTGATCTATTACTCATTTTTTAAGCGATGATTTTGATTGGCTCAGTATATGTCTATTGACTCAGGCGTCGGAAATGAAAAAAAGCACTTAAGTTTTCACTTTAGTGCTTTTTTGGTTTGGCTCCCGTAGAAACCTTGTAATGGTGGGTCGGGCGAGATTCGAACTCGCGACCAACGGATTAAAAGTCCGCTGCTCTACCGACTGAGCTACCGACCCAGTTAAGCCGTAAATTATAGCAAGAAGTTCTTGGTCCTCCTCTGGGC
>Ga0247839_1006680_pt1 | contig 13114 bp, 11 predicted proteins | sample LaCruzMarch2015__6_FD_192405 | JGI IMG/M metagenome (GOLD analysis project Ga0247839, IMG submission 192405) | Freshwater microbial communities from meromictic Lake La Cruz, Castile-La Mancha, Spain - LaCruzMarch2015_16m | ecosystem: Environmental > Aquatic > Freshwater > Lake | place: Spain...
ATTTTTGTGTAGGCGATACCGTTAAAAAGTTTAAAATTGGTTTGAGTGTAAATGGAAAAATGGAAGAAAGTGTAAGTGCTTTGGAATTTTTAAGGTTGGAAAGACTTGATTTTGATGTTTTTGATAAGGAATCGTTTACCGATTATTATACTTTGCAAAGCGAGTCGTTTTTAGACAATGCTTTGGAACAAATTATGTTTTTTTAAAAAACTTAGCTCCCTTCTTTTACAAAAATTAATTTGAAAAACTTGTAATTCAAAACTTATCTAAAAAAAATTGAACCACATAGGCACATAGATTACATAGCGTTATATAAAGTTTCCTATGTTTCTATGTGGTTTTTTTGAAAATATTTGACTAAATTTAATAAAAAAAGAGGCTGTTATTTAAAACAGCCTCTTTTTTATTAATTATCAAAAAATTATTTATTGATATCAAAATCGTTCATAAAAGCAGTAGTGAAATTACCTGCTTTAAAATCTTCGTTTTGCATTAGTTTTAAGTGCAATGGAATGGTTGTTTTTAAACCCGGACCTTCTAAAATAAACTCACCTAAAGCACGTTCCATTTTTATAATGGCTTCTTCGCGTGTTTGAGCGCTTACAATCATTTTAGCAATCATGCTATCGTAATTAGAAGGAATGGTATAACCTGCATACACATGTGTATCTACTCTTACTCCATGTCCACCTGGCTTGTGCAAATATTCAATTTTTCCTGGTGTTGGTCTAAAGTTATTATACGGATCTTCTGCATTGATACGAACTTCAATACAATGTTTTGTTGGATAATGATCTTTTCCACTAATTGGAACACCAGCCGCCAATAAAATTTGTTCTTTTACTAAATCAAAATTGATTACTTCTTCAGTAACAGGATGCTCCACTTGAATACGCGTATTCATTTCCATAAAATAGAAATTTCTGTGCTTATCAACTAAAAATTCAATGGTTCCTAAACCTTCATATCCAATAGATGCTGCACCTTTTTTAGCTGCTTCACCCATTTTTTCTCTTAACTCAGGAGTCATAAATGGAGAAGGAGATTCTTCAACTAATTTTTGATGTCTGCGTTGAATTGAGCAATCTCTTTCACTTAAATGGCAAACTTTTCCATATTGATCACCAGCTAACTGAATTTCAATATGACGAGGTTCTTCAATATATTTTTCTAAATACATGCCATCGTTTCCAAAAGCAGCTTTAGATTCTTGCCTTGCACTATCCCAGTTTTTTTCAAAATCTTCCGAATTCCAAATAATTCGCATTCCTCGTCCACCACCGCCTGCAGTAGCTTTTATAATAATAGGATAACCAATTTCTTCAGCAATAGAAATACCTTGTTCAAAACTTTCTAGCAAACCATCAGAACCAGGAACTACAGGAACTCCTGCCTTTTTCATGGTATCTTTAGCATTTGCTTTATCGCCCATAGAATTAATCATTTCTGGACTTGCACCAATAAATTTTATTCCGTGGTCTTTACAAATTTGGCTGAATTTGGCATTTTCACTTAAAAAACCATAACCAGGATGGATTGCATCAGCATTGGTAATTTCGGCAGCAGCTATAATGCTTGCCATATTTAAATAAGAAAGATTTGATGGTGGAGGCCCAATACAAACTGCTTCATCTGCAAATCTTACATGTAAACTTTCTTTATCGGCAGTGCTATAAACAGCAACTGTTTTTATACCCATTTCTCTTGCAGTGCGAAGAATTCGCAATGCTATTTCGCCTCTATTGGCTATTAGTATCTTTTTAAACATATTGGGATTGTTAAAAGTAAAATATTTTTTTGCTTTGTTGCAATAACTTTGCAATCAATCAATTCAATAACTTCTCAATCATTGAAACTAGATTGGTTCAACTAAAAACAATGGTTGATCGTATTCAACAGGTGAAGCGTTTTCAACTAATATTTTTACTATTTTTCCAGAAACTTCCGATTCAATTTCATTGAACAACTTCATTGCTTCAACAATACATAATACTTGTCCAACTTTAATTTCATCACCAATATTTACAAAAGCTGGCTTATCAGGACTAGGAGTTTTGTAATAAGTACCAATCATTGGTGATTTGATAGTTATTAAGTTACTAGCAGCAGGTGCCGAAGTAACAGCTGGCATGTGGTTAGAAACTATTGGTGCTGATGATGCAACTGGTGCTGCTTCAATAGTATGAGTAACAGGTGTTGCTACTTGTTGAATAATTGTAGTTTTTTCTTCAGCTTTTTTTATTGAAACCTTAAAATCACCACGTTCTACTTCAACTTCCGACACTCCGCTTTCAGCTACTAATCTAATTAGTTCTTTTATTTCTTTTAATTCCATGATATTCTGTTTATTTCTTGTTGTAAAACTATTTTTTTAAATGTAAAAGTCAATTTTTTTTATTTACAATTATACAAATTTCTATTTATTAGGACATTAATACACTAATAAGCCCACTTTAAATAGATGGCGCCCCAAGTAAAACCACCACCAAAAGCAGCTAAAATTAAATTATCGCCTTTTTTAAGTTTGCTTTCCCACTCCCAAAGTAACAATGGAATTGTACCATTTGTAGTATTACCAAAATGATCAATATTTATCATTACTTTACTTTTATCTACGCCCATTCTATTGGCAGTAGCATCTATAATTCTTAAATTGGCTTGATGAGGAACCAACCAAGCAACATCATCTGCTGATAAATTGTTTCGTTCCATAATTTCTGCACTTACATCGGCCATACCTTTCACTGCAAATTTATAAACAGTTTGCCCTTCTTGATAAACAAAATGTTCTCTAGCGTCTACAGTTTCATGGCTTGCAGGTTTAATTGAACCACCCGCTTTTTGATGTAAAAAATGTCGTCCACTACCATCAACTTTTAAAATAGAATCAATTAGTCCATTTTCTTCATAATTGGGTTCCAATAAAACACAACCACAACCATCGCCAAAAATTACACAAGTATTTCTATCGGTATAATCAATTATAGATGACATTTTATCGCCACCAACCACTAAAACTTTTTTATAAACACCGCTTTGAATAAACCTACTTCCAGTTTCTAGTCCAAAAATAAATCCGGAACAAGCGGCCGATAAATCGAAACCAAAGGCATTTGTAGCTCCAATTTTATCGGCTAAAACACATGCAGATGCTGGAAAAACCATATCTGGAGTAACCGTACAAAAAATAATTAAATCAATTTCAGTAGCTAAAATTCCACGTTTTTCAAGTAACCCTTTTGTAGCTTCAAAAGCCATATCCGAAGTGCCTAAGCCATCAGCTAAAATCCGTCTTTCTTTTATTCCAGTTCTACTTGTAATCCATTCATCGTTGGTATCAACTAATTTTTCCAAATCTTTATTTGTTAAAATTTTTGGAGGAACGAAACCATTAACTGAAGTAATTGCAGCTGTAATTTTTGTCATTTATTTATTTATTTTCAAAAATAATATCAAACAAATTGAATAAATTTATTTGATATTATTTGAGTATTATTTATAAAAAATATAATTTTAAAAAACTAGTTATTGAATTGGAACTAAATTTTTAAATTCTTCACGAACAATGTTACACAAATTGGAATTGATAACATCACGAGCGGAAAAAATCATATTTTTAAATGCTTTTGCATTCGAAATTCCATGACCTATTAAAACAGGTGCATTAACCCCTAAAATAGGAGTTCCACCATAATTTTCATAGTTAAACCTATCTAAGAATTCATCTTTTACACCACGTTTTTTCATAACAGAATAAAAAGATTCAAAAGCTTTTAAAACCACATTTCCTGTAAATCCTTCACATACGATAACATCGCATTTGTCCGACATAATATCTCTACCTTCTACATTACCAACAAAGTGAAAAGCATTTGACTCTTCCATTAATTGATGGGCAGAAATAGTTACTAAATTACCTTTTTCTTTTTCTTCGCCAATGCTTAATAAACCAATTTTTGGATCGTCAATTCCATGTACATGTTTCATCATTAAACTGCCTAACACAGCAAATTGATAAAGTACATCTGGCTTACAATCAGCATTTGCACCTACATCTAAAATTAAACCAAATCTTCCATCAGATTTAGGTAAAGTAGCAGTAATTGTTGGTCTAATTACACCTTCAATTGGTTTAATGGTAAACATTGAACCAACTAGCATGGCACCAGTATTTCCAGCACTAACAAATGCATCTATTTGTTTAGTAGCTAATAATTTAAAACCAACAGAAATACTTGAATCTTTCTTTTGCGAAATAGCTTTGGTAGGGTGTTCACCCATTCCAATAATTTCTGTAGTATGAATAATTTCTATGCGAGTATCACTTACTCCTTGAGAAATCAATAAATTTTCAGCTTGTTCTTTATCACCAATTAATACAATTGTATCATTGCTACCAAGCTCAGCAAGTGCTAAAACAGCACCTAAAACAGCTTCTTTGGGCGCAAAATCGCCACCCATAATGTCAAAACCAATTTTCATTTGCTTGTATGTTTTGGGGTTAATTTAAAAAACGAAAAACGAAAGCACTTTAAAAAAGCACTTTCGTTTTTAGTATTAGATTTAAGCTTTTAGCTTAAACATCTGATTTCATATCAGGAAAAACATGTTTTCCGCGATAAAAACCATCAGCAGTAACGCGGTGGCGCATGTGAACTTCTCCCGAAGTTGAATCGGTTGACAATGTTGGAACAGCACCTTTATAATGTGTTCTACGCTTATCGCGTCTTGATTTTGAAATTTTGCGTTTAGGATTTGGCATTTTACTTCTCTCCTCTAGTTATCAGTTTTTGTTGTAAATATTTTTTAAAGCGTCCCAACGTGGATCAGATGCTGGTTTTTCGTCTTCATCTTTTCCTTCATCAATATTCAATTTACTGATAAATAGTTGGTTGTGTTCTTTACCAGCGTCTTCACAACTAATTTTAGTTGGAATGGCTAATAAAAAGTAATCATATATAAATTGTTTAAAATCAAACTCATGTAATCCTTTTGGTAAATAAATGATTTCGTCATCATTTAAATTCTCGGGACCATCAGTTAATTTAACCAACAAATCATATGTTTTATTTAAAGGTAATTCAAACTCATCTAAACAAGTATCGCAAGTGGTACCAATTAAACCATTGATATTGAACTGCATTTCAAATACATTTTCCTTTTTGTTTATTAATAAATCGCATTTAGCATCCACATTTTCAAAATGCTTATCTGTCATATCTATGAACAAATCGGCAATTATTGGAAAACTTAATTCGTTTAACCCAAATCGGAGTTTATTGAACTCAACTATGTATGTTTTTGTTTTCAACCTTAAAATAAAGCCCACAAATGTAGTTTTTTGTGAATAAAATCTTAGCATTATTTTCAAAAAAAATAAAAAAAAAGCATTTTTGAATTTCAAATTATAAAAATCATTTGATTTACAGATGTTTAAAAAAATAAAAATTGTTTATGGAAAAGTTAGTGTCAGATATTTGAAATTTGCATCTATTTTTTAAAAAATGAAAACATTTTTCAACTTAACTGTGTTTAGCTTTCAATGAATCAAAATCCCCAACTTATAAATGTTTTAAACGAATTTGCAAAAGCTAGTGATCACAAAATTGATTTTGTAACTCTTCACAAATCAAAAATTAGATTTCAAATTCCTGCTACTAATAATTTTACTTTATTTACCGAACAACTCAATAATATTGGTTCGTTTGCAAATTTTGTTTTTGAAGTTAGGGTTTGCAGTAAATCAGATTTTAAAATTATTACTAACAAAACTACATTTCCTATTATTTACTTCAAAACTGGTAAAACCGAACTTGTACCTGTTTTATTGAAGCATTATGCAAAAAAAGGATACGAAACCATTGAATTTTATAAAGATGAGAATATTGAAAAGATTTACAATTCATTAGATGAACTATCAAAATCGGCTAAAACACTTCCCGATTTAGTAAAAGACAATGAATTACAAGAAGAAATTTTTGAAGTTTCTGATTCAACAGAAGTACAGATTATATACATTACTGGTTTCAATATTGGTTCTATTTTAAATTACGACCACAAGGAAAAAATTAGTCCTTTCCAACGATTTATAAGTTTACTTAAAACCGAAAAAAGAGACATCAAATACATTTATTTTTTTGCCATATTAATTGCAATAATCAATTTGGCATTGCCATTAGGAGTTCAGTCAATTGTTGGGTTAATTTCGGGCGGGTTATTATTAGAATCGGTAGTTATTTTAATTGCCATGGTAATAACTGCCACTGGATTATCGGGCTATTTACAAATTCAACAATTAAAAATGGTTGAAATATTGTTACAACGTGTGTTTGCTAATATTACTTTTGAATTTGCTTGGCGATTGCCTAAAGTAAAAACCGAAATTTTATTAAAAAACTACACTCCCGATATGGTCAATCGTTTTTTTGATGTGTTAACAATTCAAAAATCATTGCCCAAAATTTTGATTGATTTAACAGCAGCACTTATCCAAATTTCGTTTGGTTTACTTCTATTATCGTTGTACCATCCTGTATTTATTGGCTTTGGGTTTATAATAATTGTAATAATTATCATTATATTTTACACAACAGGAAAAAAAGCATTAGAAACTAGTATTTCCGAATCGAAATACAAATACAAAGTGGCATATTGGTTACAGGAAATTGGCCGAAATATCAATGCTTTTAAACTAGCTGGAAATTCCAATTTACCCATTCAAAAATCGGATCATTTACTGAGCAATTATATTAGTTATAGAAATAAGCATTTTAGAATTTTACTAAAACAATATGCAGCCATAGTATCGTTTAAAACTCTGATTACTGCTTCTTTACTAATTTTAGGTAGTTTTTTAGTAGTAAACAAACAAATAAATTTAGGACAATTTGTAGCTGCAGAACTAATTATCGTTTTAATTATAAACTCGGTCGAAAAATTGATTTCTACGTTAGAAGTATTTTACGATTTATTAACTGCATTTGACAAAATAGGCCAAGTAACCGATTTAGAAACAGAAAGCAATAGTGGCAGAGAATTACATGATTTAGAAATAAACAAAAATTTCCAAATAAAAACCACCAATTTATCATACAAATATCCTGGTTCAAAAAATTATACACTAAACAATTTAAATTTTGAAATAAACAAAGGTGAACACATTTGCATTACTGGTTATGGCGACAGCGGAAAAACTACTTTTATAAAAATATTGGCCGGTTTATATAATAATTTTGATGGAGCATTTACATTGAACAATGTTTCGTTACGTGATTTAAATATAGATGCATACCGAAATATAGTTGGTGACAATTTACTTCAAGACGAAATATTTGAAGGAACCATAGAAGACAATATTATTATGGGCAGAAATAATATTGAATTTAAAGAAGTAATTAATGCCATAAAAATAGTTGGGTTAACTGATTTTATAGCTCAATTATCGGAAGGAATGCAAAGCAATTTACTTTCGGCAGGCACAAATTATCCTAAAAGTGTAATTCAAAAAATATTGTTAGCAAGAAGTTTTGTTCAAAAGCCTAAACTGCTCATTATAGATGACTTTTTTTACAATATGAACCAAAAAGAAAACACAAATTTATTAGATTATATATTTGAAAATAAAAATTGGACTTTAATAATGGTTACTTCACAAGCCAGTATTATGAAGCGATGCGATAAAATTTGTATTATGAACAATGGAAAAATTTCAGAAATGGGCACTTACAATGACCTTTTAGCAACCAATTCATTAACCAATTTTTTTAATTAAAATAGAAATGGACCAAAACCCCTATAATAATATATCGAATGAGCTAAAAAACAGCTCGCTTTATACTGTAAAACTAGTTAACACTCCTAAAAAATTTAAGATTATTAGGAATTGGCTAGCAGCTATATTTTTTATACTTTTTTTATGCTTGTTTTTGCCATGGCAACAAAACATAAGTGGTAAAGGAAAAGTTACACCTTTTGCACCGGAAGATAGACCACAAAATATTCCATCGATTATAGCTGGAAGGATAGAAAAATGGAAAGTTGTAGAAGGTCAATTTGTAAAAAAAGGTGATACTTTGGCCATTATTAGTGAGGTAAAAGAAAAGTTTTTCGACCCACAATTATTGGCTAGAACCCGAGGTCAAATTAATAATAAAATAGATGGTTTGGAGGCAAAAAACAGAAAAATTGTAGCTTTAGAAAAACAAATTGATGCCTTAAAAAGCAGTGTTTCTATAAAACTAAAAATGGCAAAAAACAAAGTGCTACAAAGCGAATTTGCTGTAAAAGCTGAAAGAGGTAATTATGATGCTGCAAAAGTAAATGAAACACTTTCGCGTAATCAGTTTGAAAGGCTAAATGAACTTTATAAAAAAGGGTTGGCTTCGTTAACCGAAATTCAGAACAGAACCAGCAAAATGCAAGAAGCAAAATCGAAAATGATAGAGGCTGAAAACAAATACAATAAAGCTGAAAATGAGTTGATAAATGCACGAATTGATTTGAATTTTATAGAAGCAGAATACGTTGATAAAATATCGAAAGCAGAATCAATTTTAGAGGAAACAGCAGGCGAACTTTTTGAAAGCCAAGCTGATTTAATAAAACTTCGAATTGAATACAGTAACTACCAATTACGAAGCGGTTTTTATGCCATTAAAGCACCTCAAGATGGATATGTGGTTCAGGTTTTAAAAGCTGGAATTGGTGAAACAATAAAAGAAAACGAATACTTAGCTACCATAGTTCCTGCCAATACCAAAACTGCAGTTGAAATGACAGTAAGGGCGTTGGATATGCCCCTTATTTATATTGGTTGTAAAGTTCGGATTCAATTTGATGGTTGGCCGGCTTTAGTATTTAGTGGTTGGCCAAGTGCTAATGTTGGAACATTTGGTGGATTGGTAAAAGTAATAGACAGAAATGCTGATGAAAACGGTAATTTTAGAATATTAGTAGTTCAAGATCCTAACGATAATGCATGGCCCGAATTAATAAGAGCTGGTGGCGGTGTTTATGGTTGGGCCATGTTAAATAGTGTTCCTGTTTGGTATGAATTATGGCGTCAATTCAATGCATTTCCTCCTGATTTTATACAGCAGCCAAATTTGAATAAAAACAAAAAGTAAGTAAGTAAAATTTAGAAAAAATGATTAAAAAAAACCATCAAATAATTTTTATTTTTTTGCTTTTAACTCATGGGAAATTATTGCTTGCGCAACAAGATTCCTTGGTACTTACATTTCAAGATTTTTACCAACAAGTAGTATTATTTCACCCAATTGCAAAGCAAGCAAATTTACTTAACGATGCTGCAAAAGCTGAGTTGTTGGCTGCCAGAGGAGCCTTTGATCCAATTATAAGTGCTGGTTATGAAAGTAAAATGACTAATGGAAAAAATAGCTATACTTATTTTGAGCCTCAAATAAAAATTCCAACTTTAATTGGCATTGATTTAAAAGCTGGTTACGACCAAAGCGATGGAATAGCGGTGAGTAGCGAAAGGGCAAAAATAGTAGAAAATAATGGAGTAGTGAGTCATCAATATGGTGAATATGGTATGTTTTATGGTGGATTAAGTGTACCTGTTTTAAGAGGTTTGCAAACTGATAGCAGAAGAACAATATTGCGCCAAGCCCAATATTTACAAAGATTAAATGAAGCAGAACGCGTAAAACAAATCAACAAATTATTTTTAAATGCTGCCAAAGATTATTGGGAATGGCAATTGAGTTATGAAAAATTACGATTGACACAATTCAACTTTAAATTAGCCGAAAACAGGTTCAATTTTATAAGTAACAGAATAAAAGCTGGCGAAGACAAACCTATAGACAGTGTTGAAGCATTGATTGAGTTAAAACGCAGAGAAACGCTTTTGTTAGAAATGGAATTGGAGTTTAAAAACAATAGTTTAAGTTTAAGTAATTATTTGTGGAACAATAAAAATGAAGCGCTGCAATTAAGAGGAAACATTGTTCCATCGGAACAAGGAAATGAAGTAAATATAATTGCCAATGATTCTGTTCAAAGAATGGTAAATTTTGCAGAAAATAACCATCCTGAATTACAAAAATTACAATTTAAAAACAAGCAATTATTGATGGATAAAAAGTTGGCAATTGAAAATATAAAACCTCAACTTAATTTAGAATATTATCCATTTCAAACATATAGTAAAGGCGCTCAAAACGATGTAAACAATGTGTTTGGACGACAATATAAAATGGGAGCAAGTTTTTACAGTAGTTTGTTTTTAAGAAAAGAAAGAGGAAAATTACAGCAAGCAAATATTAAACTAAAAAACAACGATTTTGAAACACAAATTACCAAACGAGAAATAGTAAATGATGTTTTTGCAAACTATAATCAATTGAAAAATTTAGAACAATTACTAGCTATTCAACAAACGTTGGTTACTAATTCAATTGCATTGCGAAATGCAGAAGAAACAAGGTTTGAAAGCGGTGAAAGCTCTTTGTTTTTAGTAAACTCACGCGAACGAAGTTTAATAGAATCACAAATAAAACAAGCTGAAATAAAAAGTAAATACGCCAAAGCAAAAGTTCAATTACAGTGGGCTAGTGGTGTAAAAATGTTCTAGAAAAATGCTAAAAATGCTGAACTATTAAAAAATAAATGGGCATGCCAACTGTTATATTTACCGGAAAAGTAATGGCCAATGCCATGGGTAAATAAAGTCCTGGATTTGCTTTTGGAACATTAATTTTCATGGCAGCAGGAACAGCAATGTAGGAGGCACTAGCGGCCAAAACTGCAAACATAAAACGGTTAGAAATATCTGTTGTAATAAATGAACTTAAATAAGCAAAAACACAACCATTAACTATTGGAATTAAGACCGCAAAAAGAAAAGGAAACCAACCAAATGAAAAGAATGACTTTAGTTTTTTGCCACTTGAAATACCCATATCTAATAAAAAAATAGCTAAAAAACCTTTGAACAAATCGGTAGTAAAAGGCTTAATTCCTTCGGCTTGTTTGTCGCTAGCCAAAAGGCCAATTACCAAACTTCCTAAAATTAATAATACACTTCCATTGGTTAATGAATGTTTGAGGACTTCACTCTTATGAATTGAATTTGATTGTTCTTTATTGAAAACAGAAATTAGCACTAAACCAATTATTATAGCAGGCGATTCCATTAAAGCCATTATAGCAACCATGTGTCCGTGTAAACCCAATTGGTGCGATTCGAGGTATGAAACTGCAGTTACAAAAGTTACCGCACTTACTGAGCCATAAGCTGCTGCAATTGCTCCTGCATCAAAAACATTTAACTTGCGTTTCAAAATAAAAAATGTGTAGAAAGGAATAATCAATGAAATAAAAATACCAAATATCATTGACCATAAAATTTCACTAGTAAAAACTTCGTGAGAAAGCTCTTGACCGCCTTTAAATCCAATTGAGAACAATAAATAGATAGTTATAAATTTTGACGAATTGGGTGGTATTTCTAAATCACTTTTTAAATACACGGCCAAAATTCCAAGTACAAAAAATAGTAATGCAGGATTTCTAAGATTTTCGATTAATAAGTTTATATCCATTTTTGTTTTTACAATTATTCAACTAAACAAAAAAAGATTGTAAGTGTTTTATATATAATTTTTACATTAGAAAAATGGTTGTATAAAAACAAAAAAGGTTGTCCTTTTGAGACAACCTTTTTATACTTAATTTTTAAAAATTTAGTAATTAATTACAGCTTGTTTTGATTGATTTCTGGCATTTGTCCATGTTATTTTATAACCATAAGGGCAACCGCTAGTAACCGGATTTCCTGCAATATCAACACCAAACGTTGCTGATATCTCTCTCGATAATCTTTTATGTGTTTTTATTCCACTTTCTGGAATCCAAGCACCATTAAAACAAGTACTATTTGAACTATAAACAACCGTTTGGTTAATAATAGTAGAAAATGCGTTTCCACCTCTATTAGTTCCTGAAACAACAATATTATCAATGCCATTTTCAGAACCAAACCCTGAAATTTTTACTTTTGGAATTCCATTAGCAGTAATTAATATTTCACGTTGACGGAAAATATTCCAAGTTCTAGTAGTAGCATCTTCAAACATTATTGTCATATTTCCTGTAATTCTATGAATAATACTTGGACCACCTGCAGTTAATAAACCAACTATTCCACCGTTAACATTGGTAATAACATGCGTTCCATTAATGGTAATACTTTTGTTAGTATTATTGTTTTTTACCATTAGGTTAATAAATGTAATTGTAATTACTGAATTTACGTCTCTCCATTTATTACCTGATGTTAATTGAACAGTAATTTGTCCGGTGCGATAACGGCTTCCATCTTGGTTATTTCCGTTATAAGTAATAATAAACTTTTTGTCGGCAATAACTGAATCAATGGTTGCGCCAGCTATTCTAAATCCTTTTCCTAAACTTGAAGCCGACATGGTATTGTTCACATCGTTTAATGAATTTTCCGATTCGTTGGAATAGCTCGATTCATCGGCTGAATGCTGTAATTGTGAAGCAGTATCGTCCGAATTATCTTCTTTAGCTGCTTTTTTGCATGACTGAGTGCTAAAAGTAAATAAACCTATTAGCAGAATTAGTAAACTGATTTTTGTGGTTTTCATATTATTTATTTTTTTAATTGTTTGTTCTGTGATGTAATAAAAAATAAATGGTTTAATTGGTTGAAATTATTTTTTTATTTTAAAAATCACATTATTCAAATCATTTCCAAAATTTACAATTCAATTACTACATCATCTTGGAAAATTAAACTTCCCGGTTTTAATAAAATAGCTTTCACAGTTCCTGCAAAAGGTGCAACTACCGTACTTTCCATCTTCATGGCTTCAATGGCAAATAATGGTGTATTTTTTTCAATTACATCGCCAACAGCCACCAAAATTTTTGAGAGTTTGCCTTGCAATGGTGCGCCAATTTCATTGTCGCTAGTCACTTTTTTGTTTGCCAAAATACTCGATTTAAAAGTTTTATCTTTCACATCAATGGCACGTGTTTGACCGTTTAATTTAAAGAAAACACTTCTCATTCCATGTTCATCGGGTTCGGTAACATACATCATTCTCACCAATATACTTTT
>Ga0247839_1006685_pt1 | contig 13106 bp, 9 predicted proteins | sample LaCruzMarch2015__6_FD_192405 | JGI IMG/M metagenome (GOLD analysis project Ga0247839, IMG submission 192405) | Freshwater microbial communities from meromictic Lake La Cruz, Castile-La Mancha, Spain - LaCruzMarch2015_16m | ecosystem: Environmental > Aquatic > Freshwater > Lake | place: Spain...
AATAATGAAAAATGGTGACAAAATAAAGCAAAATACAAATATAAAACAAAACAAATAATGATTTTTGAGGGCAAAACAAACACGTTAACTGCCTTAGACGTAAAAATATACAACAAATCATCTTAAAGCGTCATTATTCAGAAGTCTTACGTTTTGAAACAGCCTTGCGTTTAGTAAAGCACTTTCTTGTTTTCGGGGTCTTTCTCACAAATGCTGTAAAATCTTTCTTTGCGTCAATTGATATAACTAATATATAATTCATTGACACCCCTTCCATTTGAGATAGATCTAACTCACTTTGTAATGGCGTCATGCATCACACCACTAAAGTGATCGACGATATTTCTCGCAACTCTTGCGCTCATTCCCGGAATCTTTAATATCTCTTCTTCGGTCGCATTTTTAATGGTATCCAATGACCCAAAATGTAGTAACATGGCCCTCTGTAATTTGGAGCCAACCCCTTTAATTTTCTCCAACTGAGAGCTACGCATTGCCTTTGTGTTTTTTAAACGATGTGCGTTTATGCATGTTTTGTGAGCTTCGTCTCTGAGTCGTTGAAGGTAATGGAGAACATCTCTATGTTTATCCAAATTCATCGAGCTCCCATCGGGAAGCCAAAATGTTTCATTGCCAGCATTTCTGTCCTTTCCCTTTGCCATGGCGATTATTGGAATATGTGATTGTAGAGTATCTTGGATCTGTTTAAGCGCTTCTGTTGCTGCATTCAGATGACCGAGCCCACCATCGATTATTATAAGGTCTGGAATGCGTACCTCACTGCCACCCGCCCCCTTGGATTCGAACCGTTTGCAGAGCATTTCCCTCATCATTTTGTAATCATCTTGTTGTATCTTTTGTCGAAACCTAAATTTTCTATATTCTGCCTTTTGGAAGCCAGACTCAGTTCCGACAACCATCGCTCCATATGCATTAGTTCCCTGTGTATGGCTATTGTCATATACTTCTATACGCTTAATAGGGCGAGTTATCCTGAAAATTTTTTGCAACTGTTCTAGAATTATGGAGGCGTTTTGTGATAATGATCGATATCTTTCTATAGCACTATAGGCATTGGTTTCGGCATATTTCACAAGGTCTTTCTTCCGCCCTCTTTCGGGGACCTCGATGGTTACTTTAGATTCAGCAAGTTGTGATAATGCAGATGATATTAAATTTAAATTGGAGCATGAAACGTTTAACAATAACAAAGGGGGAGGTTTATATACCGCGTAGATTTTGCTCAAGCAAGCCTCCATTATATCATAGGTCTTTTCAGAAGATCCGTAATCTAAACTGTATAATTTGTGCCCAACGTGTTTACCTCCGCGAAAAATAAATAGCTGGACACAAGTTTTGTTTTCATTTTGAGCTATAGCAATGACATCGGTATCCTCTACACCGGATTCGCAGATTTTATGCTGCTCGATACCTATAAGCGCGTGCAGCTTATCCCTGTATAACATAGCGCGTTCAAATTCTAGGTTTTTGCTTGCTGCTTGCATTGCATCTTCCAAAACCTTTTGTATTTCAGTGTTCGTTCCATTTAAGAAGGTTATCGCTTGTTGGACAAGTATCGCATAATCAGCTTTTGAGATTCTGCCCACGCATGGAGCGCTGCATCTTTTTATGCTATACTGCAGGCAGGGTCTAGACCGAGTTGAGAAAAAATAGTTTGTGCACGTACGTAGTAAGAATATTTTTTGTAAAATATTCGTCGTCTCTTCTATTGCTGCGAATGAAATAAACTGTTTATAGAAGCTGTGTTTAGGCCTACTTCTATCTTTCGACAATCTTGGAAATTCATCAGCAGTATCAATTGTGAGATATGGAGTTCTAGTGTTGTATTTTAGCAAGATATTATATTTTGGTTTAAGCTTGCTAATAAGGTTATTTTCCAATACCAAAGCCTCCGCCTCCGTTTTTGTTAGAACGAATTGGAGACTCTTGGTTTCTGCAATCATACGTTGGATGCGCAACGGCAGTCTATCTGGTAGTGTATAACTCTGAATGCGATTTTTTAGAATTTTTGCCTTACCGATATAAAGAACTTCACCATCCACACCAATCATTTGATAAATGCCCGGAGCGGGTGTTGTTAGAGTTTTGAGGTACTGTCTAATGAGAGATCTCCCATGTTGTAGAGTCATATTTCTAGATTTACCCCTTCCTAGAGAGCCACGTATTCATTATTTTAAGCATTGACCTCGCTATAGCCGCGTTATTTTTATAAAGTTGTGAATTGGGGTTGATGAAATTGATGGGATTTATATCTGAGGAGAGGGGGTTGGGCATCTTATTCATGTTGTTAAAGAAATGACAAGAGCATGTTGATAAATATTCTACGAATGGATTTTTTAGGGTGTGCCCCCTTAATTTGATGAACATTTTGAGTAAATCAACTGGAAGGGGACCATCCCCAGCTTGTTGATGCTCCAGAACAACTTGAAGCAGAGTCATTTGGGTTAAGTCTTCTCTGGTCTTGGCGTCTATGACCACTATGTTTTGATCCTCTTCGATCAATTTTGCTATGTCAGAAAGAGTAATATAAGCGCTGGTATCTGTGTTATATAATCTCCTATTTTCATATTTCTTTATAGTAATTACATAGTCCGTTTCTGTTTCCATGTTTTGTTCTTAAAGTCAATATGATGCTGCCTTTTGTGTAGGTTTATCTCTTTAATGATTTCGCGGATTTTATTTTATACTGTACAACGGGATCCGGGCTTGGTCTACGTCCATTTGTTGTGCGCTCCATACCGAGCCTATGTCCATGTATTGGATTCTTTACATGTTCGATCTCTATTGGGGCTGACGTTAAAGCCTGGGCCCGCTCTAGATCTCGTTGTAACAATACTGTGCGCAGTATGTTCGCTATATCCTGATATTGAAGTTCCTGCGCAATTGCGAGAGCGCTTTTTCCATTCGCATCTAGCGAATTGGGATCTGCTCCGTATGCTAGTAATGCAGCTAATGCGTTGAGATTGCGGGCTTTAATTGCAGTAATTAAAACATTCGTACCAGAGGGGTCAACTTGGAAAACATTGGCTCCATGGTCTAAGGCATATTTTATTGTAGATGGAGAATTCATTACCACTCCATCTACAAGGGCTTTATTCATGTCGCTATAGCTTTTTACAAGATCTGCCATCGAGTTATCCACATCATCTATATAATCAAATGCTCTTCGTTCTGTGCTATCTGCTATTAGAGGATCTGCCCCGACGGATAGCAGGGCTCTCATAATATCTAAATACCCCTTTATTGCTGCAATATGGAGGGCCGTTTTTCCATTCATTGCTCTGGCGTTATAGTGTGCTCCGCGGACCAATAAGTAACGTACCGACTGAGGTTTGTTTTCTCTCGTTGCATACATAAGTGGCGTATAACCATTTCTTGTATCGGTAGCGTTTATATCCGCCCCCTTTTCCAATAACGCCTTCATCGCTCCTATATCTTCTTGTACAGCCGCAACGAAGAGTAAGGCTGAGTATTCATCTTTGTAAAATCGCTTAGGGAGGTGTTGGTTGTTTTCGCCATATTGATCTTTATTGATATTAGGTGACAACGTCGTTCTTTGGTAATCGTACACCGGTCTATTTGCAATCTCTGGCAGATCACCCTCCTCAACCTCCTCAAGATTTGGATCGATATCTTGCCCAGTGTTCGTCGGCACCATAGTCCCTATTGTGTTAATTGCGACATTGCTTCCAGCCCTATCTTTCCCAGCTTTGTGTATTAACATTGGTTTATGGGTTTTTTGATGAATCGACTCGCTCTTGTCCTTCTTGGTTTTTTTGTCTTTAGTCGCTTTTCCGGTTGCCGTGTTTGTTTCGGATATTTTGGTTTTTACCAACGTTTCCAATACCTTATTTGTCCTGCGCGGCTCTGATTGTTTTGTTACTGGGCTTTTTATTGTGGATTTAACGGTTGTCGTGGTCGAATTTGTATCTCGTTTCACATCCTGTGGTTGTGGGGGCGGCATTTTATCAACTTGTGCTGATGGGTTTCCCTTTGGGGCCGCAACATCCCGTCTCTGGGTCGTGGTAGTCGATAGATCTGTCGACTGACCGGGAGTTATTTCACTCGACTTTGTATCGATCGTTTCATTATTGGCGTCTTTCGGATTCTTTTCTGCAATGGAATTTTCAACCGGAGAAATGGCCTGATGTTCCTGATGCTCTGTGCTGGAAACATCTAATTGAGTTCTTGGATCTTGGCTTTTCGAGTCTTTTATGTCGGTTTGGATATTTGGTTTTGTTGAATCGCCGCTAAGATCCGCCTGACTGTTAGCTGCACCTTGTGTTTCGTTATTATCGTTATTGATATTCTTAGTTAGAGCAATATTTATTGCCGTTTTTATGAGATTAGTTTGATCTAAGGCGGTCATCGAACTAACGCCACCATCTCTTGAAGCACTTTTGTATTGCGATAAAATATCGGCACTTTGTTCGTTATGAATTATGTCTTTTTTGAGCTTCTCCGTTGAGTTAAGTCCGCCAGTATCAATCTTACCTTTATCGCCCACTAGATCTTTCTTATCTATGGTGGTGTTTTTTAAGTTAATACTTGACGAAAGTGGTGGTAAAAATGAAAAATCCAATTCAGTGAAAGACCTAATGTTCTCTGCTGCATGAGCACCATTTCCCGCCACTTCAAAAGGTTCAAATGAGTAGCAGAATAGGATCGCTATAGAAAACGTTATCCATTTCATAGATCTAGCTTCGATACATCCCAAAAAGTTACATCAACACCGAGCTTGATAATGTAGAGTAGAGAGAAACGATGCAACAAGATTTTTTGTTATTTTTCAAAAGTCGGGATTAAATCCTTTGCTTATTTGCAGACGGGATGTTACATATGGCTTGTATAGGAGTGTAGCTCAATTTGGTAGAGCACTGGTCTCCAAAACCAGCGGTTGGGGGTTCAAGTCCTCTCGCTCCTGCCACCCCTCTTCTATAAAAATAGTATATGGTGTTTGAGTGTGGTTGTAGATGAGCCCTTCCATAGCCCTCAGCATATTTTAATTATTGACGATGATGAATGTATCAGAACGTTACTTTCTGATTTTCTCTATGTTCATTTCTATATGGTTAGTGGGGCTTCGGATACCTCTGAGGCCGATAAGCTATTGGGCTTATTTAAATTTGATTTAATTATTTTGGATGTTTTGATGAACCCAGAAGATGGTACCACGTATATAAAACGCATTAGAAACAAAGTTGAGGCTCCGATTATCATGCTAACGGCACTGAACACTCCAGAACACAGAATCACTGGTCTTGAAAATGGAGCTGATGATTATTTGGGGAAACCGTTTGAGCCAAAAGAATTGTTATTACGTATAAAAAATTTAACCTCTAGAAAAGGAGGATGGGAGCAATCTCGATCCATTAAAACTGGTGCTAAGTTTGGTGAATTTGATTTTAACCTTGGAAACACATCTCTAAAAAGATCTGAGGAGTATGTTTACATTACGACAATTGAGGCAAAGTTATTAGGGTTGTTTGCGAAAAGAGCTTCTGAAATTATATCTAGGAGCGAGGTGATTTCCTATCTTATGGGTGTTAAGGATGCCTTAGGGAATAATGTACAAAAGGACTCGTTAGCGATTAAAATGAATGCGCGTACTGTCGACACCCAAATTGCGCGTCTGAGAGTTAGGATAGAGAAGGACCCCAAAAAACCCGAATTCTTGCAAACCGTTCGTGGGGCTGGATATGTTTTGTGGGCGACACCATATTGACAGATTTTGGAATAGTAAATTGTAAAGATTGATCGAGATGAGTTATGAATAGGGCCTTTGGACGCAGATATAATAAAATGAGAATAAATAGCGAAATCAACATTACACCCTTTGTAGACGTTATGTTGGTTCTGTTAGTAATATTTATGGTAACGTCGCCAATGTTGACGACTGGGATTGAGGTTGATTTGCCAAAAACAAAATCTGCTGCTTTAGCTGGTAATGACGAACCTTTAATCATTACCCTTGATAAAGCTGGAAATCTCTATTTACAGGAAACGAAAATTGATCACAAAGAAATGAAAACGAAATTAGAAGCGGTGTTAAACCAAAACAAAGATACCAGAATATTTGTTCGTGGAGATAAAGAGATCGATTATGGACAAATAATGCATTTATTTGCGCTTGTGAAAGATTTGGGATTTGAGCATGTAGCCCTGGTTACAGAAAGCGATTAATTCTGAAGATCTTCAGATATGGTGCTTTGGCGATTTTCGCGAAACCACTTTCTGTTTTGTATTGGGGTAGGCCCTGTGTTCCTGTATAGAGTCTGCGTCCAAAATCAAACCTTCCATCTACTGGATCCTTAAGGGGAGGATCAAAGGCCAAGATTTGCTTTGGTTCAGGGGTACCGTTTCTACACTATTCACTACCATCTTAAACTGAGGCTCCGAGGAGAGAGAAATAGACTCGAGAGCTTGGATCAGCTCTGGCTTACAACCTTTGATCACTGCATTCACCGCTAACTGGCGTTGACATATATCGATAATGAAGAAACGTCCATAGTTAGGAGCGTAGGAATAGTGACGTTGCCAAGTATATTAATAACGCCTTTGACATACTGGATAAAGGTCGCCATTTTCTTTGTTGTTTTTGTGGCTGAAGATACTATCACGTTATCTTTTCGCGACTCCTTTCACAAATCCTATCTTTTAAAGGGCCTCAATTAGCCCACATCCTTCGGAGTACTGGTTTCTTACTACTTGTGATTCAATCCAAATCGGTATATTGGTGTAGTATAAATAAATGCATACACTTAGGTTATGGTTATGACAGAAGGCGGGTTTTATAATCATGCATTCATAGAGCGTAAATGGCAGCAATATTGGAGTGCAACAAACGCATTTGTGGCAAATGAGGAAGAGGCAGATAAATCTTCTAAGTACTATGTTTTGGAGATGTTTCCTTATCCATCCGGGCGAATGCATGTTGGACATGTCAGGAATTATGCGATTGGCGATGCAATTGCTCGTTTCAAGCGGATGCAGGAATATTGTGTGCTTCACCCAATTGGATGGGATGCCTTTGGGTTGCCAGCAGAGAACGCGGCCATCTTGCATAAAATGGATCCGCAAACCTGGACTCTGGAAAATATTGAGGTGATGAAGGGCCAATTGGATCGTTTAGGTTTTTCATATGATTGGGGCCGTACAGTCGCGACGTGTTTCCCATTATACTATAAGCGTGAGCAAGAGATGTTTCTCACATTGTTAGAGAAGGGGTTGGCATACCAGAAAGAATCTACCGTCAATTGGGATCCGGTTGATAATACGGTTCTTGCCAATGAGCAAGTTATAAATGGTTGTGGTTGGCGTTCGGGAGCGGTTGTGGAGCGTCGTCAACTAAAACAATGGTTCTTTAAAATCACAAATTTTGCTGAGGAACTTCTATCTGGGCTAGATACATTGACGAAATGGCCAGAAAAGGTTCGTATTATGCAGCGGAAATGGATAGGGAAATCTGACGGTGCATTGATAGATTTCAAACTTGCGCACGATCCAAGTCAACATATAAGTGTTTTTACAACGCGACCAGATACCATATTTGGCGCAACGTTTGTTGCTATTGCTTATGATCACCCTCTTGTTGCGACGTTGCAGGAAAGTGAGGAGCTGGAAAATTTCTTGTCTCAATCTAAGCGGGGTGGTATATCTGAGGCGATCCAGGAAACTGCCGACAAATTAGGCTATCCACTTGGGTTTTACGTCCTGCATCCTTTTGACCCAAAATCAAAGCTTCCGGTATATGTGGTTAATTTTGTTCTAGCTGAGCATGGAACTGGGGCGATTTTTGGTTGCCCTGCTCATGATCAGCGAGATTTTGATTTTGCAATGAAGTACGAGCTTCCAGTTATACGTGTCGTGTCTCCAGTAAATAGCCAAGTAGAGTCAGAGCTTCCTTTTATTGAAGAGGATGGGCTTCTAGTCAATTCTTCCTTTTTAAATGGAAAAGTGGTTATGGACGCTAAGCTGGCTGCTATTGCTGAGCTGGAGAGATTGGGGGTCGGTCGAAAACATACGACGTACAGACTGAGGGATTGGGGCGTTTCCCGTCAGCGTTACTGGGGATGTCCGATTCCCATTATTTATTGCGATACTTGTGGGGTAATCCCGGTCCCCAGCTCTCAATTACCAGTCAAGCTTCCTGAAGATATAACGTTTGATGCTCCGGGCAACCCCCTCTCTAATCATCCGACGTGGAAACATGTCCAATGTCCAAAATGTGGGAAGGATGCCGAGCGTGAGACAGATACCTTTGATACTTTTGTTGAGTCTTCTTGGTATTTTGCGTATTTTTGCTCGCCAAAATCGAATAGCGTTATTGACAGAGAGCAAACGGAGAAATGGTTGCCGGTTGACATCTATATTGGCGGCGTTGAGCATGCTGTTTTACACCTCTTGTATGCTAGATTCTTTACCAAAGCCCTGACTTATTGTGGTTATTGGAATATATCTGAGCCGTTTTCTGCGCTACTAACGCAGGGTATGGTTTGTCATCCAAGTTATAGAGATAAGGCGCATAACTGGTTCTATCCAAATGAGGTTGTGGAAAAAGATGGGCAATACTGTGACGTAAAAACTGGGAATTCAGTCATACGAGAGAACAAGGAGAAGATGAGTAAATCAAAAAAGAACATAGTTGAGCCAGATACTATGTTGCAGCAATATGGGGCTGACTCTCTTCGCATGTTTATCCTTTCTGATTCTCCGCCGGAACGAGATATGGAATGGAGCGAAAAGGGGATAGAAGGGGCGCATAAATACTTAAATAGGCTATATCAGTTCGTGAAGAATGTTCAAGAGAATGGTTTTGCGCGTGGTGAAGTGAGATCTGAGGTGGATTTGGATCAGCATGAGCGCAACAGAATGTTACTAAAGGCGATGCATGATGGTATCGACAAGGTTACTCATAATCTAAATCTCTATCTTTTGAATAAAGTAATTGCGAATATACGAGAACTTACAAATACCTTATATTCAAGTAAGGCTGATATCTCTACAATATCCGATGTTTTGGGCTGTATTGTTCGGCTGTTATACCCCATTGCTCCACATATTGCGGAAGAAATGTGGCAAATGCTGGGAGAAAAATCAGCTTTAGCATTCGCGAAATGGCCGATTTTAGACTCATCTTTGCTGATAAACGAAATTTTTGTTGTTGTTGTTCAGGTTAATGGCAAAAAGCGCGGTACTATTGAGGTCCAAGAAGATATGTCTCAAGAGGACGTCGAGGGTTTGGCAAGACCCTTGATACAAAGTTGCTTGTCAGATAAGCACATAGCAAAGGTTGTTTATGTTCCTCTTAAAATCATCAATTTTGTTTGCATTTAGAGAAAGTGCCTCTATTTTGTTCGTAAAGAATCTTCGATCTGTTTATGTGGCTATGTACCAGGCGTTTTGCACCTATTTTAAGTTAATTTTGTTGGTCCTTGCCTGTTGTTTTGTTGCCTTCCCTATCCAACCGAGAGCTGCAGATTATGTCATGCCAAATACTATGTCTTACGGGGATAGCAATGGTATGAGAGAAGTTCCAAGATACCCAAAAGGGGTTGAGTTGGGTGAGGGAGCGATAGGGTCGGATGTGAGGCAGTCATCTGACGTGGAGGATGATGTGGTTGCTCAATTTAAATCATTGAGAGCTGATATAGAGAAGTTACACCATAAGCAAGATGTGCTAGAGTCAAAATTAAAGCAAATATCCGCAGATTTCGAATACCGTCTAGAGCAGCTCGAGAAAAATCAAGGTATAAAAAGAAATAAACCCTCTTCGGATGGTAGTGGTGACCAAGTTATTGCAACAGAGCCCGATATTGCGGTGAGGAATCAGAAACAGATATCTAGTACACCAGGAACAACTGATAGTGCCGCTGAATATAAAGCTGCGTTCGAGCTCATGAAAAACGCTGATCAGGCGCCGAATCGAGAAGAGGCTGATCAAAAATACAGAAGCGCTCGTATTGCATTCGAGGCTTTCATAAAAAAATATCCAAAGAGTCTTAATGTTGGGGATGCTTATTATTGGATAGGGGAAACGTATACGCGCGAAAAAGATGATGAAAATGCTGCAATCCAGTATCTGAGGGGGTATAGGGCTGGTAGTACGGGGGGGCGAGCACCCGACAATCTCTTCAAGTTATCTTCAGCTTTGTTTCAATTAGGAAAAATAGAGGAGGGATGTTCTTTCCTGAAGAAGTTATCAAGTGATTTTCCTGGTATAGGCATTTCAATGAAGGAAAAGTCTTATCGACTAGCAGACAAGCATAGGTGCGCAAAGCTTTAGTGGTGAATTATGGGCAATTTATCTAAGTATTTATTGTGATTACATGATATGGAAAAATATGTTTATGAGTTTAATTTTAAAAGCGCAGAAGGTTCTTCAGATCTTTCAAATATTTTAGGTGGCAAGGGGAGCGCTCTGGCAGAGATGTCATCTTTGGGGTTACCAGTTCCTCCTGGATTTACGATTAGCGCAGAGGTATGTAGCGAGTTAGAAGATGTTGATCTGATCAAGAATTTACGATTACAAGTTGACTCGGCCTTAAGGTCTCTTTCCAAGGTCACTAATCGTGTGTTCGGAGATGCAAAGAATCCGCTTTTAGTATCTGTTCGTTCTGGTGCGAAGATTTCGATGCCAGGGATGATGGAAACAATCCTCAATCTTGGGCTGAACGATGAAATAGTAGATGGGCTTTCTCAAACAGTGTCAAATCCCAGATTCATTTATGATAGCTACAGGCGTTTCATCCAGATGTATGCATCTATTGTGATGCGGGTTGACCATGCAATGTTTGATGAAATTTTGGAGAACAAAAAGAGAGAGGTAAATGTTTTTGATGACGGCGATCTCGATATCGAGGCGCTTCGTGATATAATTGAGAAATACAAAGAAGCGGTTGTATCTGCCACTGAAGAACAAATTCCTCAAGATCCATTTGTGCAGTTATGGGGGGCGATTCGCGCTGTTTTTGGGTCCTGGAATGGAGTGCGAGCCAAGACATATAGAGAGTTGTATGCTATTTCTGAAGATATGGGAACAGCTGTGACTGTTCAATCTATGGTTTTCGGCAATATGGGGATGGATAGCGCGACCGGGGTTGTTTTCACTCGTAATCCATTAAATGGAAATAAAGAAATATTCGGTGAATTCCTTGTTAATGCGCAAGGAGAAGATGTTGTTGCGGGTATTCGGAATACCCAAGCGGTCAGTATAGCGACAAAACAATATCAGCATTCGGAATTTCCTTCTATGGAGGAGCTAATGCCAGAAGCTTTTCAACGGTTGTCAGATATATGTGCTAAACTTGAAAGGCATTATCGTGATATGCTAGATATAGAATTTACAGTTGAGAAAGGAGTCCTGTGGATTTTGCAGTCAAGAAGTGGGAAGCGTTCCGTAGAGGCCGGATTAAAGATTGCGTTGGATCTCATAGATGAAAATATTACGACAAAAAACTTAGCTATTTGCGCCATACAGCCGCATGCATTGACACAACTTTTGCACCCAGTATTAGCGAAAAATAATGAAGCGAAGATCCTCACGAAAGGGTTGCCAGCTTCTCCTGGGGCGGCTAGTGGCAAGATTTGTCTGTCCTCTGCTGAAGCCGCGGAATGCGCCAAAAACTGCAGCGTCATTCTTGTGCGGAACGAGACGAGCCCAGAGGATATTGCTGGTATGAGTGTGGCAGATGGTGTGTTAACTGCATTCGGCGGAATGACCTCTCATGCGGCTATTGTAGCTCGTAGTATGGGGAAGCCTTGTGTTTGCGGTGTAAGTAATTTGGGAGTACATTATGCCCAAAAAAGGGTTTTTATAGGGGAGACGGAGTTAAAAGAGGGAGATGTGATTACAATAGATGGAAATACAGGACACGTATTGTTAGGTGATATTCCAAAAAGTATTCCGAGTTTGCCAAAGACTTTTTACCAATTTATGGAAATTGCAGATGGTATACGCACCATGCAAGTATGGGCAAATGCAGAAACAAAAAGGGATGCCGAAATTGCCATAGAAATGGGGGCAGAGGGAATTGGCCTCTGCCGTACGGAGCACATGTTCTTTGATCCCGCCCGTATTATGTCCGTGAGGAAGATGATATTAGACCAAGGGGGTGATGAGGGGATCCTTTCTGACATTGTTGACTATCAAATGAATGATTTTTATGAGCTTTTTTCTGTGATGGGTAATCTTCCAGTGACCATTAGGCTGTTGGACCCTCCCTTACATGAGTTTTTACCACATACGCCCGAAGATATAAGGATTTTCTCAGAGCTTGCCAAGATGGATCATCGGATTGTGCAGCGCCGCATAGCTTCTCTGGTTGAGCAAAATCCAATGCTGGGTAACAGAGGATGTCGATTGGGCATTGTTCGTCCAGAGATCTATCGCATTCAAGTACGGGCGATATTTGAAGCGAAATATAAGCTGCATAAGGATGGGTTAGATCTGTCATTTTCTGATGTTGAGATTATGATTCCTCTAGTAATTACCGAAAAGGAATTAATATTCTGTAGAGAAGTTATAGAACAAGAAGTGGCTGTTATATATGATAAATACGGGGTTAGAATTAATTACAGGTTTGGAACAATGATAGAGGTTCCAAGGGCGGCTATTATAGCGGATAAGATAGCTCGGTTGGTAGATTTTATAAGCTTCGGTACAAATGATTTAACGCAAACTGTGATGGGCATTTCTAGAGACGACGCTGGTAAATTTTTACCCACGTATCTAGAGAAAGGCGTTCTGCCACAAGACCCATTTATTTCGATAGATAGAGATGGGGTTGGGGAGCTTATGCGTATGGCTGTAATTAATGCTAGGTCGGTGTCACCTGATATCAAAATTGGCATCTGTGGAGAGCATGGTGGGGATCCGGCTTCTATAGCCTTTTGTCAAGAATTGGGGATGAGTTATGTTTCTTGTTCCCCTTATAGAATCCCGGTTGCAAGGTTGGCCGCGGCTCAGAGTGCGGCCAAGAATCTTTGAACGAGGTTACGCCTATGGTGAATGTCGTGTTATAGTCAACCGGCATGACATAAGAGAGGCTGCAGAGTACGCTTTCCGCCCATTGCGCTAGCATGAC
>Ga0247839_1006694_pt1 | contig 13098 bp, 9 predicted proteins | sample LaCruzMarch2015__6_FD_192405 | JGI IMG/M metagenome (GOLD analysis project Ga0247839, IMG submission 192405) | Freshwater microbial communities from meromictic Lake La Cruz, Castile-La Mancha, Spain - LaCruzMarch2015_16m | ecosystem: Environmental > Aquatic > Freshwater > Lake | place: Spain...
AGCCCCATACAGAGCCACCACCATGTTGCCAACCATCTTTAACTGCTTGTGGTTTTAACCATGTGCGTGTACCTAATTCTTTTTCGCCAATTTTCAATTGATCGTTAGGGATAGGTTTGAACGAACCACCGATTCTATTACCACCATTTACATCTTGATAAACTGATAGCGCGCTGTATTCAGGTGTATCTTTATTGAAGCCTTCGCCAATTAAAGTCTCTGAATCTGGGCCTGTTGAGTAAGCTTTCCATGCCAATGAACCATCTTTAGCATTGTAAGCTGCGATAAAGCAACGTACACCGAACTCAGCACCTGAACAACCGGTTAACACTTTATCTTTAATTACGTGTGGTGCATTAGTATTTGTAGCGCCAATTTTTGGATCGTTTACTAATGTTGACCATACTTTAGCGCCTGTTTTAGCATCTAAAGCAACTAATTGACCGTCGTTTTGTTGCAAGTAAATTTTTCCATCACCATAACCCATGCCACGGCTTACGTTATCGCAACATAAAACAGCTTGCACAGATGGATCTTGTTTTGGGAAATATGACCATACGATTTTTTGATTGTCGTTTAAATCAAGTGCATATACATTGTTTGGGAATGCTGTATGCACATACATCATGTTGCCAACAACAACTGGTGAACCTTCGTGACCACGGTTTACACCAGTCGCGAATGTCCATGCTGCTTTAAGGTTTTTAACGTTACCTTTGTTGATTTGTGCTAACTTGCTGTAGCCTTGGTTATCTTGTTGGCCACGTGGATGTAGCCAGTTATTTGAATCTTTCATTGCTGCATCTTGGTCTGCTGCTGCGAAGGCTACCATAGGTAAAGCCAAGGCTGCACTCACTGCAAGACCTAATGCGCGTTTTTTTGTAAACATAGTTATCTCCAAAGATAATTTTAAGAATGAAGTCAATTAACCTCAATTTGCTCACATCAAACTGGCACTAGGATGACAGGCAATTAATCCAACCGTATAAAAATTGTATCTAATTTTTTATTGAGTTGTTTCAATTTGTAAACGAATGTAACTTTATATAAAAACAATCGCAAAAGTGCCATCCAGAATTTTAATTCGTACTGGTCCAGATGAATTATTTAACAAATTTTCATTATTTTGATACTATCTAACCTCTTGGGTTCTCCTAGTATCCATCAAACGTAATTTTCTGATAACAATATAAGCACTTACTACTGGTTCTTGTAGCAGCTTTATTCAGAATTTTAGTGCCGGCAACAAGCCAGTTGGATAGGAGATGCTGTATATGCTAAGACCATGGGAACTCAATGTCGACATAGTGCGAGAATCAGGCACTGCAATTCATGTGCAAATAGCACAAAAAATCATTACCGATATACAGAGTGGACGCTTTACCGCTGGTGTAGCGCTACCAGGTACGCGCGACCTTGCCAGTAAAATCAATGTTAATCGAAAAACTGTTATCCAAGCTTATGATGAGTTAATTGCGCAAGGTTGGCTAATTAGCGAGAGTAAGCGCGGCACATTCGTTTCATCCAGAGTGCTGGCTATCAACCACAACAAAAAATCACTCAATATTCAACATCAAACATCTTACCCTCTGCATAAAGAAGCAACGCCTATCTTAAGTAAACGACAAGACCAGGACTTTATTCATTTTAGTGAAGGTATGCCAGATATTAGGTTATTACCATTTGAGATGATTTCACGCGCAATGCGACATGCATTAATTTATTCTGCCAGAAACAAAAAATCAGCCTATGGCGACCCTAAAGGCACCATGATTTTAAGAGAAGCTATCTTGCAAATGCTCAATATTGAAAGAAGGCTTCATGCCAATATTGAAAATATATGCATCGCACGCGGTAGCCAAATGGCAATTTTCTTAGCTGCTAGAGTATTAATTGAAGCAGGTGATTGCGTAGTACTTGAGCAGTTAACAAACCCGCTTGCACGAGAGGCTTTTAAGAGTTGTAGCGCTAACATTTTAAGCGTCAGTCATGACAATGAAGGAATAGAGGTAAACAGCCTAGAACTGCTATGTGTCCAATATAAAATACGTGCAATTTATGTCACTCCACACAATCAAATTCCCACGACTGTATCCATGTCGCAGGAACGCAGGCAAAGGCTATTAGCGCTAGCAGAACAATATGACTTTTATATCATAGAGGATGATAGCGATCATGAATTTAATTTTTCACCTACAATAGCAATACCCATTGCCAGTATGCAAAAATCTAATCGTGTAATCCATATTGGCTCACTCTCAAAAGTTATTACGCCAAGTTTTAGAATTGGATATATTGTCGCACCTATAGATATTATTAACCAGTGTGCCCACCATATCAGCATAACAGACCGCCAAGGCGACATCATTACCGAACTTGCTATCGCTGAATTACTCCATACTGGTGAAATTAAAAGACATATTCTTCGCACTCAAAAAATATATGAAGAACGCAGGACTTTTATTTCCAGCCTAATAAATAAGGAGTTAAGTGAGTTTGTGAGCTTTCGACTCGCAGAGAGTGGCCTAGCTATTTGGCTTCAGATAAGCCAAGCAACTGATATAACAAAACTAATCCGCGATGCCACATTAGAAAAAATAAGCATAACGCCTGCCACTCACTTTTCATGTTCAAACCACCCAATTCAAGCCATCAGACTTGGTTATGCTGATTTAAACCATGATGAAATTTTCTCTGGTATTCATCGCCTTAAAGCTGTTTTCTTGAACCAGCAAGCTAAATTAATGCACGCCTAAAATATACAGAAACACCAACGCTTTAACATCTGAATTTACATTAAATCTGGTGGTTGCATACAACCGCATGGTTGTATGCAACCACCAATATAAAATAAGTCAATTAAAAAAAACTTAATGCGTCTAAATAAAAAATGTTTATATTCAAATGGTTAGGCTAAAAATAATAAAAACTAAAACTTGGCACGTTTATCGCTTATATAACATCAGGGAGTACTATCACTAGGACTTTTTACTATTACATAATTATAAGGGTTGTGTGTTTAGTAAACTGGGTAGATTCCTCACCTATTGTTTGATGTTATTTGCATGTAGTAAAAAGTAGAAAAGGCGCCGATGGCGCCTTTTCTACTTTAAATTACCAATTTAGTTAATCAGCAATTTTATTACTTACTCTTTACCGATTTGATACACCTCTTCATTGTCTTCAACAATTTTACCTGTTGTAGCATCCACTTCAACTTTAAACTCTTTACCATCAGCAGTAGTAATGTCAAATTCATAAGATGCTTTACCATCTGACTCAATTTCATATTCTGTTTCAACTACAGTACCTGGGTGTGCGACAAGTGCTGTTGCTTTAGCATCAGCCTCAGTTACTTTAGTTGCGGCTTTAAACTTAGCATCATCTGCTTTAACTTCTTGCTCAACCTCTGTCACTTTACCTGATTTAGCATCACACTCAACATCCCAAGCTGTACCATCTGCAGATTCAATATCAAACTCATAAACACCAGATTTACCCTCAGCTTTAAACTCAAGCTTTACAATCGTACCATCGTGCTTAGCAAATGCAGCTTTCACACATTTACCCAAACTATCGTGCGATTTAATTTTCATGTCGCCATGCCCTGCAATGGCTGTGTTTGCAAAAAATGCTGTTGCTATTAAGGTAGCGCCCACTGTTAAACGAAACATATTAATCTCCTATTGTTATGAATAAAAAGCAAAAAGTACCTACTTAAAAAACTGTTACTTCCTTAAATATATTTTACCAAAAACAGCTAGGCAATTGATTAAATTACAAAAATATTACACATATGGCTGTAATGAACCAGTTTCAATACAAAATGCATCTAGTAGATACTTTTAGCCGTAAATTTTATAGAAAATCATATCTAAAACTTAAAGTACAGATACATTTTGTTACAACTTTATATTGTCGGCTAGTTGATTGCTAAAGTATTTTTCAGGAGTTACCTGATACTTCAGACTAATGTAGCGTCAGCTGCATCACGTCGCCCTGCTGCTCCATACGGAATTGCCCAATCACATTCATACCTAACAAAAAAGTATGGCCCAAGCCATTGCTGTAACTCACTTTTACATTCTTTAACCTAAATTGCCCGATTGTCATTTCACGCGCGGTACCTAAACAAGCTTCGATGACACCATTTGCTGTTTGTGGTTTATATGGTTCACAATCAGTCACCCCTGCTTGCCTGGCAAAATCTGATGAGACTGCGGTAATAGTCGCTCCTGTATCCACCAGAAAATTTATTGGCAGCTGGTTTATACTACCTTCAACCGCGTAATGTCCACCCACGACTCGCTGCAAATTAAGTACGCCCACACCTTCCGGACGCTTATCCTGCTCATCACCAACAACACCTAGTGAATTGCTATATGAAAACATAATATCGGCAGGTGAGTCGCCAAATGGCATCAAGCGGAGGTTCGTGACCTCAGCACCTTTAATTTCGACGACTTGTGGCGCATTAATTTCAGCTCCATTGATAAATCCTTTGTTTAAATTACACCACGAAAGCCCAGCCTGAACTTTCAAAACATAATTTGCCACAGGTAATTGTACTTGGCTAGATTGCCGTGAATGCAACATCACAACCTTCAATCGCTCTGCCGTTTCAGGTTCAGATAAAATTAGCAACATAGGAAATATATGCTCATTAGAAACATAAAATCGTGAATGCAGCATATTTTTCTGATTATCAACATGAGGATAAGTGAACTGGCTGCCATTTGGCGGCAAACTAGGCTCGCAGCCGTCAGAATTTACCATGACTAGCGCACTAGTTTCTGCAGATGATGGTACTAAATTTTTCGCCTTGCCCGTTAATCGTTCAAAGGCATGGCTAAACCGTGTGGATAAATCCATCACGAGAGCCCACTCAAAAAACCAAACCCAAAAACCGATCATTAAAAATATGACCACTAGTTTTAGCCAGCCACTTAATGCAGTTTTTTTAGGGGTTGGTTCAACCATCACGCAACATTTGTATTCAAAATATCAACAATAACCAACTGTAAACACTATTACAATCAGCGACATTGACGCCGATTTTTACCCTTGCAACCTTCAAACAACCATGCTTCACCTTTTTCAATGTAGTAAGCATCCGCGTTCAGCATCACATATTTATCATCATGAATAATCGACGTGCTAATCAGCAGCTCCACACCTGTTTCACCTGGATTTATTGCTTGATAGCTGTCATACGCACTTGCCGTAGCTACGGTTGCTAAAGCTGCGCCAGCCGTCGACCCATAATGTAAAACATCACGGAGTACCCAAAATCCTCCTACCACTGCAGTTGCCATACCAGGTTTATAACCGAAAGCCTGTGGGTCAAAAGAAGAAGCATGTCGAATTACCTGCGCCTCATAACCTATTTCAATGGCACCATCTTTTTTTGCAGAAACCACAAAGCCAGCATCGATTAAGCCTGCAATCATATATTTTCGAAATGCACGACTAAAATCAGAATTTGAATTTTCAGCCACATACACTGGTCTGTCTTTTCCCAACTTCTGCTTACCTAACGCCCACCGTGTTTGTTCGACAGAGTCCACTGCTATCGCTCCCCAATGCTTTGCTGCCATTGCTTTTTTCTGTTTAACTTGTGAAAAATTTTCTGCCTGCGGAATTGACGTCGCACATCCTGTAGCCAAAAGTGTAAAAAGTAGTGTGCCTAAAATCGTGATTCTCATGTTGTTTTCCTTCATTATTTTGATTACGCTTCTAAGTTCTATCTTGACGTCTTACCACTCTTGTTCTGCAATTGGCTCAACAGCATCCCTAGACACATCTTCACTTTGAGTTGGATTTGCAATGATATGTGGGGTAATCAATAAAATGAGTTCAGTTTTATCATTGAACTCTTCTCTATCTTGAAATAATTTACCAACAATTGGAATGTCGCCAAGTAGGGGTATTTTTCTAACATCTTTACCATTTTTAGTTTTAATTAAGCCGCCAATGGCAACGGTTAATCCATCCTTAGCAACGACAACTGCTTCAATATTAGCGGTATTAACAGAATCAATAGCGAATGATTGTGTAGTATTGCCCACCGTAATAGGCGGAAACTGCATACCTCCAACATTAACAGTCGAGGTATCCTGTAAAATTGCGAGGGTCACTGTGCCATCAGCATTGATTTTTGGCATGATGTTTAAGCTATTACCAACATTTCTAATTTCAGTTTCATAGGTAATCTTGGCTGGTGTAATCACATTATTATTAGCGCCACCTAATACTGGGTCAGTCACAGTCACGCCTCGAATTAATAAGCGCTCTTCCCCCACAAACAGACTGGCTGGCCGATTATTTGACGCCATCAGAACGGGTGAACTTAACGTATTAATTTTTTTATCTTTTTTAAGTAATTCAATTCTTGCAGCAATTAAATCATCAACAAAAGTATAAATTAACTTACCGGTATTTAATCCAGCTTTAGGAATATCAGAAACTGGGGCATCTAAAGAGTGCTTACCATCTCTTGAAATACTACTGAACGAAAATAGTTGGCTAAAAGAATCACCAACTGTCAACTCCAACACCTTCATCTCAAGCAAGACTTGTGGTGTTGGTTTATCCATTTCCCTAACTAGATTTTCAATTTCCTTTACTGCCGTAGCATCACTTGTGCGCACAATCATTAAATTATGTTCACGATTAAGGGTAATAAAAATAGGCTGTTCAGACTGTGTAATACCCTTAAGTGCATTAGAGGAAATTACATTACCATTTTCATCTACTTGCATAGCTGTATCTATTTTTTGCAACTGGTCAACGGTAAGCTTCTCCGTAATTGCATTTGATTGACCGGCTGCGCCTGCAACCGCGCCACCAACTCCTCCATAATAATTATTAGCTACATTCCTATTTCCATTAGCTGTTGTTTGGCGCATATTTGCTTGGCCATAACCCATAGCGCCTACCCCACCTTGGTTTCTATTATTATTCGCACCCGTTTGGTTTCTATTATTGTTTACACCCTGCTGATTTATATTCCCTCCTACTCCTTGAACCGCACCTCCTGTTCCAAAAGTTTCAGGTTCTACGCCATAAGTTAATCTGACTCGTTCTCCATACAAATCTCTCACTGCAGTTGCTACCATCACTGGGTTAGGATGCAATAAATTAAATACTCTGGTAGTATCTTCACGGTACACTACCATGTCGCGCTGGTACTCATCAGTACTCATAATTCGATAAGTTTTACTGACTTTATCCTGCCGATACCATAACCCGCTGTTCTTACTAATCGTATCCAACGCATCTTTAACCGAGATATTTTGCAAAAACACCGTCACTGATTTTTTAGCGGCTTCGTCTGTGGCAACAATGTTCAGTCCGGACATGTCGGCTAAGGCGCGCACCACATCTACCATATTAGCTTGTTTGAATTCTAGCTTGCTGATAATTGCATCTTCACCTGCTGGTGTTGTCTTTTTAGGTGGTGCAGCTTTTCCTACAGCATTTTTATTACGTGGCGCCTTTGTCTGAGCTTCAGGGTTGCTTGTTGTTTGAGTAGGTGCCAGTGTAGAAGCTGAATCTATCACGCGCTCATTCTCTGCTATGCCTAGCTTTGGCTCAGACAAAGGCTTAACTAACGCCTCGTCTGCGGCATTCAATTGCAATGGCAACAAACTGGATAATACCGCACCTAAAGCAAGCACTTGCACACACGTACCCATCGAAAGCCGTAATTTTTTAAAGATATTAATTTGATTCATGCTTGTTTTACCCAATTTTTTCATAGCACTTGTTATAAAAAAAACTATTTTTTACTGTTGTAAATTTAACGTACAACAATCACTTGATTCACTTGACCTGCTTGCACTCTGACACCATTCGCATCAACCTTGATAATCTTGAGTACACCATTTTGACCCAGCCCATTCAGGCCTATTTCATCACCTTCGCTGACTAAATACACACCAGCACCTTCCACATCAAGTAATGCGGCAGATTTTTTTCCGCCTCTAGTTACAAAACCTTTTAGGCGTAATTTCGGGGTGCCTTGTGTTCCGTAACCTGGAATAAAGCCCTGCCCGCTATTAGCACGCTGTGCAGATTGACTGCCTACTTCTGAATACATGCGATCACTTGTGGTAAAAGGATCACGTAGCGGCCTAAGTGCGTCCTGAGAGGTTGTCGCGTAACCATTACCAGTGGCATGAACAATATTGCTTGTAGCCAAGGTAATGAGAGCTATACCAACTAACTGCAAAAGCCTCCATGAACTCAAACATTGCAAACGAAATCGCGGTAAATAATGACTATCAATCTTCAAAATACTTTTAACCTTTCGCCAACTGAAATAACGCTTGAAAGAAAGCGTAATAAACAAAGCCCACAATACCGCCAATCACTAAAATCAGTGCCGGCTCAATCATCGCACTCAACCGTTTAACACCCACCTGCAATTGAGCCTCATAAAACACACCCAGTTCCAGCAGCACATGATCTAAAGTACCGGTGCGCTCACCCACTGAAATCATCTGTGTAACAAGTTCGGGGATGGCGGGAGTTTTGATACTGGAAGCCATATCTCGACCTGTAAGTATCAGCGCAGAAGCAGCCTTTAGTTTGGTTGAAATCAGGCGATTGGCCATAACGTTCGAAGCAATTTTTAAAGCATCAAACACGGTTAAGCCACTACGCAACATCATGGATAGCGACCAAGTTAGCTCGGCAATTGCGCCATGTGTCAGTAACTTGCCAATCACGGGTATGCGCAGAAGGAAACCATCAATTTTCAATCGACCCATAGGCTGATTGTAGGCAACAACAACCCCGATAATCATTAATAAGACGGCGCCGAGAATATAAAACCCATATTTCAATGCAAAATCAGAAGCATCTATTAAAAATTGCGTAGAGGGTGGCAAATCACGGCCTCTGCCAGCAAAAAACTTTGCAAAAGCGGGAATAATTTTCACTACAAGAAATGTCACAACACCAAATGCTGCAACCACTACAACAGCTGGGTAAATCATGGCGTTAATGGTTTGTGATTTAAGTGCGACACGCTTTTCAAGGTGAGTTGCCAAGCGATCAAAAATGGCATCAATATCGCCTGTCGTTTCTCCAGCCACCATTAAATTAACAGCGATGAGAGGAAATACTTCTTTGTACTTTGCCATGGCTTGAGAAAGCTGGCTACCAGTTTCAATGTCTTTAATCATCTTAGTGATCACATTTTTCAAGCGGCCGCTATTTTGCGTTTCAGCAAGTTGCAATGCCTGTAACACTGGCAAACCTGCACGTAACATAAATGACATCTGTTTGAAAAAAAATACTAAATCACGTGCTGGAACTGAAAGCAAATCGCTCAGGCTAGAAAAATTAACGTCTTTAGACAAGCCCTCGCCTGCACCTGTATTTTTATCTGGTCCGTTTACCTTAATCTTAACAACAAACAAACTTTGCAATCTCAGTTGTGCAGTTGCAGTACGCGCATCTGCGGACTGAATCGCACCCTTGCTTTCTTTACCTTTTGCATCCACTACGGTGTAGTTAAACAATGGCATATTTAGCGCTCACGTTTTACTGCAACAGTTTGTAACTCTGAAAGCGTAGTGGCCCCGGCTAGAACTTTAGCACTGCCATCATTCCACATTGAGCGTAAACGTGTGCCAGCCCTCGATTCCAACTCCTCCTCAGCGGCACCTCTTGCAACTAGCTTACTTAACTCTTCATCGAACCATAGTGTTTCAAATAAACCTAAGCGACCTCGATAACCTGAGCCTTGGCAATAAGCACAGCCTTTGGGTTCATATATTGTTGCTGAAGCTGTTTTGACATCGAGCAAATCACGCTCTTCTGCTGTTGCTGCTTTTTCAACTCTACAATGTGGGCATAATCGTCTTACCAAGCGTTGCGCAATGACGGCATTCATGGTTGAACCAATCAAAAATGGTTCGCAACCAATATCAATTAAACGCGCAACGGTACCAGCCGCCGTGTTGGTATGCAGCGTAGAAAATACCAAATGCCCTGTCATTGCTGCTTTTAGTGCGACATCGGCTGTTTCCTCGTCACGAATTTCGCCCACCATCAGTACGTCAGGGTCATGCCTTAACAGTGAACGTAGCGCCCCGGCAAAACTGATTTTTGGCCCGGTTTGAATTTGTGAAACGCCTTCCATCACATATTCAATCGGGTTTTCTACCGTCATGATATTTAAATCGGGGGCATTAATTTCTTGCAAGGCGGCAAACAAGGTGGTGGATTTGCCGCTACCTGTCGGACCAGTAAGTAAAATCATGCCAAACGGTTTACGTATCGCTTTACGAAACATCACCAAATCTTCAGCTGACATGCCTAATTTTTCTAACGTTAGATTGTGTGCCTCTTGCCCTAAAATACGCATAGTGACACGCTCACCCAAGCGCGTAGGTGCTGTTGCCACACGGATATTAAACTCACTATCAATCGGTGCTGGCAGGTAATACGACATGCCGCCATCTTGCGGCTCGCGCTGCTCGGCAATATCTAAGTTTGATAACACCTTAATACGAGAAATGAGACCATTTACTACAGTCTCATTACCATCAGTATTCACGTTATAGTCTTGCAAACCACCATCCACGCGCAGACGTACCCGCAAGCCAAATTCCTCCTGCACAATATGTACATCAGAAGCGCGACGCAAAAATGCCTCTTTTAGAATATCATTCAGCAGTGCAACCAAATCAACTTCGGCGGCTTGCGATACAGCACTAGCCGCCTGACCCTGACTAGTGCTAGCCAAAGCACGGTTAATTATCGCTTTTAAAGTATTAGGGTCAGCTACGGCTAATCGGATATTACGCCCCAATAAGCGCTGAATACTATCAATCGTTGCGCGGTCATCAGGGTCTGCCACCGCAAGCAAAATACCTTCAGAATTTTCTGATAGCGGCAAAATCGCTTTGCGTCGTAACAGTGCCTGCGGAATTTTTTTAAGTAATTCTGGCGGCGGTGTTAAACCTGTTGTGTCAACAAATGGCAATCCTCTCAATTCGGCAACAGCACGGTACAAGGCCGCAACCGGTAGCCGATAATGTGCGGTCACTGCATCTAGCAGATCCACGCGTTTGCGGCGCGCCTCTACACGCAAATGCGCTAAAGTGTCGGCCTCAATCAGGCGTTGCCTTACGGCGGCATCAATCAGTTGTTCTGCGGCAATTGACATTGTAACTTCTTAAAGTGCCAAAATCATCTTAGTTACCAAAGGCTGCGGAAAGCCTGCAGGTGGAGTAAGCGGTGACAGCTCAATCTGAATTTGTGTCACGGTCACCATAAAAGGCAACTTACTCAACCCTTGAACAAACTGCTGTATCTGTGCGAAGCTACCTTCAATAGTTACTCGTTGAAAAGGTCGGGCCTCCTCAAGCTCATTAGTTAATCGATAAATCAACTCTCCTTCTTTAGGAGCCGTAGCATTCACTGCAACCCCGCCATTACCCATCCCAACTGCGCCACGTTTTTTTGCAACTTTGTTCGCTGCCCGTTGCTGCCGCTTTGATAGCTTAGGTGCATCTACCACAGCGACAGGTGCCGCACTGGCAGTAGGCGCAACGCGTAGCACCAAGTACGGTACTTTTTCACGAATTCTCACGCCCGCATTACTTGCCACATCTGAAATGAGCAAACTCAACTCCTGCGAGTCTTCTTCAGTCGCCAGTTTTTGCTCAACATCGTCCATGCTCAATTGCAGTTCAGCTAACGATTTTTCAGCTATTAAAATTTTTTCTTCTAATTCACTGGAATCTTCTGACGGTTCATCAGGAATCACCGCATTTTTGGCGCGCTCAGCAGTTTTAACATTATTAGCCTGTAATTCAGAAAGCGCTTTAAGTGCAGGGCGATACCGCAATAAGCCATAGCCACCCACTATTACCGTAAAAGCTACGATAAAAATCAGTACTTGCTCACGCGTTGATATATTTTGTAAATTCATTATTGTTTTGATCCTGTTTCACACACAGTTTTTTTGATTTAACGCAAGGTTCAAGCTACAACCCGACAATAGATATAAGTTGCTTAACTAACTTTGCACGTAAACCAGCCTGAGCCGCAATATGTAGCCCTGCAAACTTAACCTGCCAATTTGCGGCCCTACCGTAACATCAACCACCTTATAACCCATGGGCTCCATCACTGACTGATACGCTTTAACAAACTGCTGTGCTGACTTTTCTGTTAATGACCATGCAGTCACCCTAAATCCATCGCTAGGCGTTTCTTCAAAACGGTCCATCACCACTTCATCGCTGACTGTTCTACTTAACTCTGAAAATATTGAAAGTACCAAAGCAGAACGCTTGGGAACATCTATTGATAATAAATCCATACGCTTTTGCAATTGGTTCACAGCATCATTTTTAGCTTTAATATCATCTTGTAATTTCTTGATTGCATCAACCCGCACTTGCACACGACTAACCGCCTGATCCATCTCAGCTGCCACCTTGCCGACACGCACACTCTCAGCTTCAGTAACATTTTGACGCAGTTGCAACACAAGCTCTGCCGCACCCACGCCAAATAGCAATAACAACCCGGCAGCAATCGCCCTGAACTCAATTTGGTGCCACAAAGGTAACTTAGGCCCTTGCACAGATACAGCGCAACCACGCACCGCACCTGGCAACAGTAAGGCATTACGCGCAGCACCCACCATGCCGGGGGTAACATCCCCTTCAATAATGGCAAGTTGACTCACCTGCCGCCCCAACATACTAGTGAGACTAATCTCCAACCCATCAGATTCACCAAGCGCACTTGCTAGCCAAACTGCCTGTACATCAGGTGGCGTTAATACGTGATACGCCTCTAAACTGGCATCTAGCGTATTTTTTAATGTACTTTGCTGTAGATTAATGGCTATCACAGCACCGGACGATACACGCACCCCCGCAATCAAACCAGCGTGTACTTCAATCAGCAACACATCCCCAGTTGCGTTTGAAACCAGCTCTGGTGCTGTTGCAGCACAACCTACCAAAGGATACAAATGTTCGAGCAATACACCACAAACAGCAAATGCCGCCGCCCACTGCTGCATCATGCCCTGATTCACGCCACAAACCAGCCACGTGTAATGCC
>Ga0247839_1006695_pt1 | contig 13094 bp, 11 predicted proteins | sample LaCruzMarch2015__6_FD_192405 | JGI IMG/M metagenome (GOLD analysis project Ga0247839, IMG submission 192405) | Freshwater microbial communities from meromictic Lake La Cruz, Castile-La Mancha, Spain - LaCruzMarch2015_16m | ecosystem: Environmental > Aquatic > Freshwater > Lake | place: Spain...
GAAAATATCGTTTTAAAAAATGCCCCTTTCTTGCCTTGATAAAGCATCTTTGGAGCATTTTTTTATTTGTAGCACATTAAAACAACTCTAATTGAACTGGCAAGGGTGCTTTTGGTGTTTCATATCGTCCAAAATAGTTGGTGATGTTTCCATATTGCTTGTCTGTGATGCGCAATACACTTACTTTTCCAAGTGGAGGCAGTAAATTATTAATTCTTTTTTCATGTACGTCAGCACTTTCACTGCTCGCGCAATGCCTGTCGTAAACAGAAAATTGCATCATGGTAAATCCATCTTTTAAAAGATTGATTCTGAATTTCGCCGCGTTTTTTCGGTCCTTCTTCGTTTCGGTCGGTAAATCAAAAAATACAAATAACCACATAATTCGGTAGGCATTTAATTCCATAATTGGGGATAATTAATTTTTTTACGCTTTCCTGTATAGCATTGCTGAAGCGAGCTAGCTGTCTTTTGTAAGGCGACCATCAAAGTGCTTTTTTCATCCTTGAAATAAACAGTTCTTGTTAAAATTTGTAAAAGTTCAGCTTTAATTTTTGTGTTGAGTTCTTCTTCTTCAAAATTTACCATCAGTTGTGATACGCACTCATCAACAATTGGTCGAAATGGTTCCATGATGTCATCTGCCAGTGCAAATGCGTTGTATTTATTGTGATGATGTATTCCAATTGTGTTTAATAATCCACTTGCAGACAAAGCTCTCGCTGTGGCTGCTCGTAAAATTGCGTAGCCATAATTTAAAAAATTATTTGGGTAGACTCCAAATCGCTCACGTTTAAAATCGTGTTCAAAAAAAGCTTTCCAATAATGTGCGGCTGCAGCACCTTCCATATTGGATGTGTCGCCACTTAACACTTTACTAGCATAATGATTTAAGGGGTTTTTTTGTTGCGTAATCATACTTAATAATTGGCCCTGATTCTTAATTTTTTCTATGATTGTTTGTTGCCATAATTGTTTTTTCAAGGGCTCGCTAGCATCAATTTGTTTCTTAAATAATTGTTGTTGAATATGATGGCTATTTAAATTCAAAAACATGCCATTCGGCAAATGATTTGCCCCACAAATTATCAATGAAACGTTATTATCAACCAATAAATTCATGCTGTTCATACTTAGATATACTTCGGCATTGTCAATTAATAAAAAGCCTATATCTTCAATGGGTGTAGATGTTTCACGTTCTTCGGTTTTAATAATTAATTGTAAGTTTTTTGTTGAGATCGATGCCTTGTTTTCGATTAGGAGGGTCCTTTTTATCATGCTTATTTTAGTTTGAGTGAAATTAATTTTGTACTATCTTTTGTCTAAGGTATTTAATTTCAATAAGAAGGTAGGTCAATACCTACAACCTACCTCTAAACATTTACCCGTTAAGGAATTTATCACGCCAGCTCAATTCGCTTATTACAAAGAATTGGGAATGAAAATGGGATTTAAATACGTGGAATCTGGGCCTTTAGTTAGGTCTTCTTACCATGCTGAAAAGCATTTGTTTTAATAGTATTGATTATATTTTCTTTACTCAAAAAATTTTATCAGTTATGAACAATAAAAACAATTTTTAGTTAAATTTGTATTTAAGGTAATTTTAAAATAAATTTTATGAATAAGCGCTATTTATTAATATCAAGTCTTTTTATTTTAACAATCGTTTCCGCTTTAATATTCACGACATGGAACAAAATTTCAACTCCATCGGTTTACAAAGTCAAAAATTTATCTTTTCTAGAAGAGAAAGGCGCTAACGGAGCCGAAGAATGGTTAAAAGCCAGGTACATCGATGTGACGACTGGTGAACGAGTAACTGATGAGGTGCTTTCTCAAATCCAAAAGGATATTTCTACAATGAAAATTTCTAAATCGATTAGTTTTCTTGAGGAAGGACCAGACAATATTGGTGGGCGTACCCGTGCTGTACAACCTGACAGAACAAACATTAATCGTGTTTGGGCAGGTGGTGTTTCAGGCGGTTTGTTTGTTTCGCTTAATAAAGGAAATCAATGGTCGCGTGTAAATGAATACATCAATTTGGGCCTAGGTGGTTCAGCTGGCATATCAAGTATGACTCAAACCATTGATGGTACGCTTTTCGTGGCAACTGGATCTAATCAGGAAGGTTTTGGTGGAAACGGTGTTTGGTACACAACGGATTTTGGTTTAACTTGGGCAAAAATACCTGGTTTAACAAATTGTACAGAGGTAGCAAGTTCCGATGTTGACAATTATGTTTATCTTGCTACTCCTTCAGGTTTAAGAAAATGGAAGTTGGGAGATGCTTCAATGACAACTGTACCAGTTTCTTCAGGTGGTTGTTTTGCTCTACAAGTTTCCAAAGACGGACAAGTCATTATTACTTCTTTCGGTTCAAGCAAGGTTTTTGTCTCCACAGATGGAGGTGCATCATTTTCCGATAAGTCGGGGACGATAGCTAATAATCTTGTTCCTACAGGTGCAGGTAGAATCGAGTTTGCGGTTTCAGCCATTAAAAACTCTTCTAATAATTATTCTTTGTATGCAGTTAGAACGAATAGCAATCTATTAAGTATGCATGTTTCTCACGATGCAGGACAGACTTGGTATCAATTTGTTGGTGCTTCTGGTCCACCAAATGAGTTCGATATATTCCGTGATCAAGGTACGTATAATTCAATAGTTTCTGTTAAGCCTACCGATCCAGAACAAATTCTTATTGGTGGTATTGATATTTGGAAGTGGAACCAAACAGTAAATAATCCTCCTTCTGGTGGATTTGAAAAAATAAGTCAGTGGTTTGTTAATCCTAATAGCCCCATATATGTTCATGCTGACAACCATGAAATGAAGTGGGATGCGAATAACAGATTATATGTTGGTAACGATGGCGGGGTAAATGTATCCAATAATTTTGGTCAGGTTTGGTACCCAACTAATAGAGGTTACAACGTTACCCAATTTTATGGAATTGCTTTTGATAGAGATGGAGCGGTAATGGGAGGAGCACAAGATAATGGAACACTTTATAATGACCATACGATGTCTACTCTCCAGCAATTTACTGAAATAGAAGGTGGTGATGGTTTTGAATGCGAAATATCTTACTTTAATCCTAAAGTAATATTTTCATGTGTTTATTATAATTCTATTCGTCGTTCTGGTGATAAAGGCGCTACATCTACCGCTTTCGAACCGGCTCTACCCGGAACATATGCTGATCCAGGAACAGAAGGATCTATACACCCTTTTCATACTGAATTTGTTTTGGCTGAAAATTACGATTTAAACTCGGAAGACTCCGTTAATTACATTGCAACTAAAAATTACGAAATAGGTGATATAATCCGTGTGCCAAGTACTTCATCTGGCGATACAATGACGGTAATAGCCAATGCAAATCTTTATTTTGATGATACGTTGGCATACAACCCAGCGCTCACGGTAGGAGCAGTGAATTATGGACAGAATGCAATTACCGGTGAAACAGTCGCTATGGGATCTGATACTGTTATATACAATGTGGCTTGGGATACACTTCGAGTTCAAGATCCTTACCAATCTTGGTTTCTTGTGTACGTTAACATAAACGGAGGTGAATTGTGGGGAACAAGAAACGCACTTCGTTTGTCTACTACTTTCGTTAATTGGGTTTGCGTTGCCAAAGGAATTGGTGCAGGTGGTTTCAGTAATGTAGACATTGAATTTTCTAAAGATTTAGAACACTGTTTTGTTTCTGCAGGTTCTGGTATTTGGCGTATTGATGGTTTAGGAAGTGTTTATACAAGTGACCCTGCCTTCAATGCCAAAGTCGCCTATGTTGGTTCAGGTGCAGGTGCAACAACGCCTACTTATACAACGGCTACTAAAATAACTACTACCTCATATGAAGGTCTGGCAATTAATCCTTCAAATGAAAATGACATTGTTCTTTTTGCTGGATTTAATGGCGTAAACAGACGTTCTTTAAATGCCACTTCTGCAGTTCCTACATTTACAGCCTTGGGTGCAGTTACTTCCCCTGGAGTTGCTTGTTATGATGGTATTATTGACAGAGATGACGATGATATTATTGTGGTGGGAACTTCAAGTGGTGTATTTGTTACTGAAAATGGCGGTGCAAGTTGGGATAATTCTTCTGTAGGATTTGAAGGTACCCCTGTGTTTGAAGTACGTCAATCATGGCGAACTTTTGAGGAAGGTAACAATAGACCTGGAGAAATATACATTGGAACTTATGGAAGAGGAATTTGGAGCTCTGCCGCTTATTTAGGTATTGGAGATAATAATTCAAGCTCGGGTGAAAACTTTAAAACGAAAATGAAGACGTATCCAAATCCAACTAATAATTCTACTACTTTGTCTTTCAATTTAGCTAAATCAGGTTCAGTTACTGCTCAGGTATATTCAATTACTGGTCGATTAATAAAAACAGTAGTAGATCAGAATAGACCAGCTGGAGAAAACACCTTGTTTATTGACGGCGATGATATTCCGAACGGAACTTACATTGTCAAATTTGTTTCAGGTAAACAAGTGGAGTCGGTGAAGTTTATTAAAATGTAAGAATTAATCTTTACTATATTAAAGGCGGCTTTGGTCGCCTTTTTTTATGCCCTAATTTTATTAGGCTTTCTTATGCGTTTGGCAAATGTTGTAGAAGTTTTGAAATAGGATCATGCCGCTATTACCAGACACCTCTGGATGAAATTGTACGCCAAATATATCTTTTTCTTTGTGTCGCATCGCTTCGTTTACGCAGGCGTCTGATGTGGCGAGTAGTGTGAAGCCCGGAGGAATTGAAATGCTTTCGCAGTGGTCTTCTAACATGTTAAATGGACTGGGCAATTTATCAAATAATTGGTCGTCTTCGAGCGGTTCAATTTCCTGCCAATCCCTATCTTCTTTCATTTTTGAAGGCTGAGCACCGTAAAGCATTCCTATAAATTGATGCCCAAAACAAATCCCTAAAATTGGTATTGAAAGTTCTTTGATCCATTGAAATTTGGTAAGATAGATTTCCATGTTAATTTCAGTGATTAGTAGTGGAGCACCTGAAAAAATAATCCCTTGACATGATTCAATTGAATCAATGTTTAGTTCCATTAATGGAATGGTCAAATAATCACCTAATTCGTTAATGCAGTCTTCAATAAAGGGTGTTTTCTGGCTGCCGCAGTCTACGATTAATATCATTTTTTATTCATTTAATATACCTAATCCTTGCCGTGTAATGGTTACTTTGTCTTCCGAACAATCAACAACGGTTGAATGGTTTAAATTACCCATTCCTCCAAAAACGATTAAATCAACTGTAGTTGAGAAATGATCATAAATTTCTGTTGGATCGGAGTAGTAAACACGAACCTCGTCATTGAGGTGATGTAGAGATGTACTTGCAAGTGGTTGGCCTAATTCATCAAGGATAGCAGCAATTATAGTATTGTCTGGAATGCGCATGCCTATTTCATTTTTTTTGGAAGAAAATAGTTTGGCTACTTGTATATTTGCTTTTAATATAAATGTAAATGGACCTGGAAGATTATTTTTTATTAGCCGAAATAAAGGGCGATCAATAGGTGCAGTATAGGCAGCTAATTGTGTGAAATCATGCAATAAAAGTGAGAATTTAAGTTTATTTAATTTCTCTTTTTTGAATGACGCTAAGGTGTTTAGTGCTTTTGACGAGTGCAACTTACACACTACAGCGTAAACGGTATCTGTTGGCACGATAGCGATTCCGTCATTGTTTAGGTGTTTAACAATTGTTTTAATTTTCCTTGTATCTATTGATTGGGGATCGATGTCTATAATCATGGTTTGTATAGTTTACATGAAATAGCTAAATGATCACTAAATTTTTCTTTCTGTATGCTGAATGAAGTGGAACGAAGGTCGTCTGTGTGAAATATATAATCAATTCTGCCGGCAGGAAGTCGACCCGTGTAGGTGCGACCAAGTCCCCAAGACGAATTTCTAAATGCATCAACAAGAAATCGATCGAATTGATTGTAGGTATAGGACATGGGCGTGTCGTTGAAATCACCACAAATAATGGTAGGGTAAGGTGAAGTGCGCATGTGAGCGATAACTCTTCGAGATTGTTCTGCTCTTTTTTGAAATGCTTCTTTTAGTTTTTTAATCATGCTGATTACAGTGCTTTTAATAGGTATGGCTTGTTCATCTGTTCCTTTTACTTCCTCTTCACTTTCAGAAAACTTGATGGATTGCAAGTGAACGCTATACACTCGAAAAGTATCTTGATTTTTTATTATGTCGGCAAATATGCAATAATTAAAATCATTTGCGCTTTGTGCCTCAAAAATGACATCGCCTTTGGCAATCATTGGAAACTTTGAGAATATAGCAACTCCAAAGTTTTTTCTGCCTTTTCTTTTGTGCGCAGTGCGTTCGTGGTAATCAACGCTTTTCATTGCGTTAACAATTGAATCAAAGGTCTCAAATTTGGTGGGTTTATCTTGATGGTAGTATTCTTGAAAACAGGCCACATCAGGATGTTGATTTCTCATATAGGAAAAAATAGCGTTTCTTTTTTCAAAAGAATTATCGTCGTAAATACCAAAAAGACGAACATTGTAACTCATAATAGACAACGACTTTTCTGGCACTTCGCTTTTAGGCATCAGTTGAAAGGCAAACGTGCGAAAGTGAAGCTTTCCGCCTATTAACAAGAAAAAAAGACAAATAAGGGCCCATTTAGATCGAAAAATAGCCCAAAAAAGTAAAAATACAAATGTAGCTATAGCAAAAATAGGATAGCAGATTCCAAAAAAAGGTAAGATGGTGATGGTATTTGGATGGAAATAGGGTGCGATGTAACTTAGTAACAAACAAACTAAGGTTAAACTTGTGAGTAACTTAAAAATAAGTGGAAAAAGTCGAAGTTTAACTACCTTATTTTCCATTTTTACTTTGATTAAATAAAAAATCTTTTTCGCTTTTTGTTAGCGATTCATAGCCACCTTTTGCTATTTTATCAAGGATTAAATCCGTCTTTTCCTGTTTATTTCTTTTTTCAGTATTAAACTCCTCATCAGATTTATAACGACTTTGAACCTTTTTCTTCTGAATGCTTTTAAATTTAGTTGTGAAGAAGGAGGTATTACTTGGCGAATTTATGGCAACGTATAAAACGCCAAAAACGGCTCCACCTAAATGCGCAAAGTGGGCAATACCGTCCCCACTTCCAATACCAATAATATCCTGAACGAGGAAAAATAAGGCGATAAAGTAGAGTTGCACTGGAAACCTACCAAAAAGAAGTAGTTTTGTTTTCGGGCTATGAAAGGCAACAGCCGCAAATATGGCCATAATCGAACCACTTGCTCCTACTACCATCGGCGGTTCCATGTCCTGAAAAAACAGCAGTTTAATAACGATTTCTGCCACGCCACCAAAGATGCCACCGAGTAGATAGGTTATAAGTAATTGCTTTCCGGAAAAAATAGATTCGTAAATCTTTCCTGAAAAATAGAGAAAGAGCATGTTGAAAATCAAGTGTAAGAATCCAAAGTGAGAGAATATACTTGTTATTAAACCCCACGGATGTTGGATTAGTAAATCAGGACGGGTATCTAAAGCGAAAATAGTATATATTGTTTCATCTTCGTATCCTTTGAGTCTGGCCAGTGCCATCCATACTTGGATAAAAATAAATACGATTACATTAATTATAATGAGACGATGTGTCATTTTACCCTGCAGAAGTTCATGCTTAAGTTCTGCAATAAAATTTCTATTGTTGTTCATGTTTAATAAAAATTTGTTCGGTCGGTTTTTCGCCACACCAATACTAGTATCGCGCCTACAATGGCTCCACCAATATGTGCTAAGTGTGCAGTTGAATCCCCTGCATTATTTTCAATGGCTTGGTATATTTCTAATGCTAAGTATGCGCCAACAAAATATTTTGCTTTAATTGGAATGGCGAAATAAAGACGGAATTCTGTATTTGGGAATAAAATGGCAAATGCGGCAAGTACGCCAAAGATGGCTCCGGATGCACCAACCATTGGGGTATAACACAACCTAAAATAATTATTAAAATTGCTGGAAATATCAAATTTATTATTTTGCATGTATTCTTCTAATGCGCTAATTAGCGAAGCGCTATCGTTATTTTTGATTATCGAGTCTATTGCATCCATTGGTAAATTAGTCGCCACTAGTTGACTCCTTAACTCGTGGATTTGGTAAAATCCGAGCGCATTGTGAAGTGCAAACGAGCCCATTGCACAGGCAAGATAGAATATAAAGAATCGTTTTGGACCCCATAGGTTTTCAAGATAGGCGCCTAACATGACAAACAACCACATATTCATCAAAATATGGAAGAATCCGGCATGCATAAAAAAATGGGTAACTACCTGATAAGGTTCGAATAGCGGTGAATTGACATAGTGTGTCCCCAATTTTGCAACGAGGTTTATTCCTTGACTTTCCAATATAAGGGTCGCAACAAAAAACATGATGTTGAGTAGCAAGATGTTTTTGGTGACCTGGGGTAAATTATTGAGCATTATTTAAATTTTAAACCTATTTCTTCCATTGATATTGTTTTCAAAATTGGCTTCCCATCTGAAGTGAACGTATGTTCCGGCAGTTGGAAAAGGGCATTAACCAACGCTGCCGCTTGTTCTTGTACTTGGATGCCGCCAGCTTGAGAGCTTGATTTTGTGATTACGCTAACAATTTGGTGTGCCAAGTCGCCTTTATCAATTTGTTTATGCACTAGGCGTGCTATAAGTTCCGTAAGACAATGGCTAATTTGTTCTTCCTTTAATAAGGTAGGTGCAGCACTTAGGTGTAAGTCGTGTTGTAATAAGTCGCCCTTGAATCCTAATTGTTCCAATAATGTTTTATTTTCTTCCCAAACAATGCATTCTTCGTTTGTTAGTGTTTTTATTATAGGAAAAAGTAATCCTTGTGCATTAATAGGCGCTTTTACAAAGTCTCCCATTAATTGTTCATAATGAATGCGTTCTGTGGCTCGTCGAACATGAATCATTAAAATCCCTGATTTACAGTTGGTGATAAGGTAGTTTCCACGAATCAAGTAATGAGGAATATGGTTATTTTCATTATTTAATGCCAAATGCTGCTGAACGTGCTCGTCGCTTTGATTTATGGTGTAAAAATTTTCCCATGCCGATTCTTCTGGATCTATTTTTCCAAAGCCTTGTTTTTGAATACCCAACGATTGGGCATGCCTAATATCTGATTTTGTGTGTTTGTGGAATGGATTAAAAGTTGGATTGATGTTTATTTGTGGTTCTATCACTGCGTTCTGTCGATACGAATTTGGGATTTCAAAACTTCTGTCTAATTCAAAATCAAGCGTTGGACTAACATTGTATTTTCCCATGGCCAATTTTGCAGCACTCAACAAAATACTGTAAATGAAGCGTTCTTCCTCAAATTTTATTTCTGTTTTTGTAGGATGAATATTTACATCAATTTTACTTGGATCAATCGTAAAAAAAATGACGTAGGAAGGAAAAGATTTTTCTGGAATTAGTCCCTCAAATGCTTTTGAAAGCGCATGATTAAAATAATTATCCTTAAAAAATCGCTTGTTTACAAAAAAATATTGTTCTCCACGTGTTTTTCTTGCTGCCTCTGGTTTACCTATAAAACCAACAATTTTTATTATATCACTTTCCTCTTCGATAGGCACCAATTTTTCGTTCATTGATTTACCAAAAATGTCTACAATTCTTTTTCTTAAAATGCTCGGAGGTAATTGGAGAAGTTCTTCGTTGTTGTGAACTAAAATAAATTCACATTCCGGGTGTGCTAGTGCAACACGAATAAATTCCTCTCGAATATGTCCGAATTCTACATAATCGGACTTTAAAAAATTCCGTCGTGCTGGTACATTGTAAAATAGATTTCTCACTTCAAAATTACTGCCTTTTGCACATACTATTTCACCAGACTTTACAATTTTGTTGGCCTCTATTTCAACAAAATAACCAGTTTCGTGGTCTTCTCTTTTTGTCTTCAGAACAACTTGCGCAATTGCAGCAATAGATGCAAGGGCCTCCCCTCGAAATCCTTTCGTTGTAAGTTGAAATAAATCATTAACATGGCTTATTTTACTCGTTGCGTGTCGATCAAAACAACTTTTGCTGTCAGCACTTCCCATGCCATCGCCATCGTCAATTAGCTGTATAAGGGTTCGTCCTGCATCTTTTATAACCACTTTTACGCTTTTTGCGTTTGCATCGATGGCATTTTCCATTAATTCTTTTACGACAGAGGCTGGACGTTGCACGACTTCTCCTGCGGCAATCTGATTCGCTATATGCTCGGGTAAAAGTCGGATTACACTCATGAAATAATTTTCTTATAGCTCCATGTTATCAAAAACGAAAGATGAAGTTGTTTACTTGAATTAAGACAATTGAAATGTGGTATATGTTGTTGCTTTGCGTTTGGCATGTGTATTAAACAAAAATAAGGATTATCTGTGAAGATAATCCTTACTTTTTAATCTAAATTAATCCAATTTATAAACGAACGATAGTTCCTTTATATTCGCGGTTTTCTTTTTGTTCTGGCGTATGAATAGTTACTTTCCAAATACATGCTTTATTGGCGTTTATCATTTTACCATTTCTTTTATCGTAACCATCCCAAGCGTTACTGGCATCATTCGATTCGAAAACAATTCCACCATCAGCCGGATCAATGATTAGAAGTTTGAAGGCCGTTTTTCTCAAGGTTAGCGCATAAGGCATGAAGGTGCTTTTTCTATTATCGCTTGAAAATGGATCGAAAGCATTAACTGCGAGTAAGTTATAATCAGATTCGATAGAAACACTTTTCGAAACAGATGTGTTACACTTAAATTCATTACAGGCTGTTATGGTTACCTCAACATTTCCTTTATCGAATAAATAAAGTTCTGTTGAAAGCGAGCTCGTTTGCTGCATTAACTTATTGTTTAGTAATAAATTGTAGCTAAGCTCTGAAGATTTAACATTAATTGGAAGGGTAGGAAGTCCGTTTAGGTAATTCAATTCTTCCAAGGACATATCCAAATTTGGTGACTCGTTAACAATTTGCTTTCCAAGCTCAACAAAGTATCCGTCCTCATTGGTTGTCCCTATTCGGTAGGTGCCCTTGTCAACGATTGAAATGCGTTTAACACTATTAGAAGGAATTGTGATTTGGTTATTAAACGGATCAAGTATAATTAAATCAATTGAGTTCTTATTATTAATGTCTTTTACCTCACCTACGCAAGAGAAAGATAAAGTAGGACAAACAACTTTTGTGTTTTCGTCTAAGTTGAAGACAGTAGTTTTTTCAGTAATTTTTATATCATTCTGAGTGACATAATTATTTTTAATTGATTCATCACTAACAATAACTGCTGCCAATTTCATTTCTTCGGTTGTAGAATTTTCGACGTTTTGATTTTGGCTATTGATTTTTTGCTCAACGTTGCTTTTTTTGTCGTTATTATTTACTTGCTTGATTTCTTGCTTTTGGCTTTTAGTAATAGGCTTGTTGGTATCAGCAGTTGTTTTTTTCTCGTCTTCCTTGTTGAAAGTAGTTTTATTGCTATCGGTTTTCGCTATGTTTTTTGGAGAATTACCAATAAAAACAAGGGAGGACACGGTTAGTACCAGTAACGAACCAACAATCCACGGCCACAACTTAATAGAGCCATTTGTGGGATTAATTTTATTTAACTTTTTGTTGAGACTATCCCATGAGGAAGAATCGTAAGGAACTTGGTGTCCCTCAAGCGCATCTTTGAAAACTTGCTCTATATTTTTATCTATCATTCTTCGATCTTTGAAAATTTAAAACTTAATCTATTCTGTAAATTTGTTTTTGCCTTTGATAAATTGGATTTCGATGTTCCTTCACTTATGCCTAATAATTCCGCAATTTCTTTATGGGAATATTCTTCGAAAACGAATAAGTTAAAAACAGTTCGGTAAGCCGGAGATAATTTTTGGATTTCTTCCATTGCTACTTTTGCCTTCAAATCCATAAAAATCAAATGTTCTTTTTTTTCTAATTCATTTTCAGCTAATTGTTTAAAATCATTCTCATTTTCCGTAAGAAAAGGATTTCTTTTGGCTTTTCGGATGGCGTCTATGGCTGTATTAGAAATAATACGTCTTAGCCAACCGTCTATTGAGCCGCGGAAATCAAAATGTTCCAATTTTTCAAAGATCTTAATAAAACCATCTTGGAGAACTTCTTGCGCACTGTCTCGATCGTTAATGTATCGAAGACAAACGGACATTAACTTCCCATAATACATTTTGAAAAAAGCTTCTTGCGAACGTCTATCGTTTCGAAGGCAGCCTTCAACAATTTGTTTTATGTCAACATTATTCTCCAATATGTTTAATTCAAAAACGATTACTTATTTAAGTAGTTGCCTTCAATTAAAATAACTTTTAAAAAGTTGTCGAAAGCGAATAAATTCAATTCAAATATATTAATTTCGCACAAACAATAAAACATAAATCTAAACATAATGAAAGTAACCGTTGTCGGAGCAGGAAATGTAGGTGCAACTTGCGCAGATGTTCTCGCTTATAGGGAAATTGCAAATGAAATTGTATTATTGGACATTAAAGAAGGTTTTGCTGAAGGTAAGGCCTTGGACATTTGGCAAACATCGCCTATTAACCAGTACGATTCTCGTATTACTGGTTCAACAAACGACTACGAAAAAACGAAAAATTCTGATGTTGTGGTAATAACTTCAGGTTTACCTAGAAAACCCGGTATGTCGAGAGACGATTTAATCGCTACCAATGCGGGTATTGTGAAAACAGTAACCGAGAATATCATAAAGTTTTCACCTAATGCAATCGTAATTGTCGTTTCAAATCCCCTTGATGTGATGACCTATTGCGCCTATCTAAATGCCAAGATTGATTCAAAAAAGGTTTTTGGAATGGCGGGTGTACTAGACACGGCTCGTTATCGTGCATTTTTGGCGACGGAGTTAAATGTTTCTCCGAAAGATATTCAGGCAGTGTTGATGGGTGGACATGGTGACACGATGGTGCCGCTTCCAAGATATACAACAGTAGCAGGTATTCCAG
>Ga0247839_1006699_pt1 | contig 13088 bp, 8 predicted proteins | sample LaCruzMarch2015__6_FD_192405 | JGI IMG/M metagenome (GOLD analysis project Ga0247839, IMG submission 192405) | Freshwater microbial communities from meromictic Lake La Cruz, Castile-La Mancha, Spain - LaCruzMarch2015_16m | ecosystem: Environmental > Aquatic > Freshwater > Lake | place: Spain...
TAAAATACATTATGAAAACACTTAACTACTTTTTGATTTTATTCTTGCTTTTATCTGTTCAAAGTAAAGCAGGACACAACATGGCAGGCTGCGATATCAGTTACCAATGTACAAGCACACCAGATGTTTATAAAGTGATTTTAAAATTTTACAGGGATTGTTCGAGTTATCAAGTTTGTGCTGGTTGTAGCTATGGTATTCCTAATGGTACATTATCAGGTTGTACTTCAAACACAGGAACAGTTTTAACCTCTCAAATTGTTGGAGCAAGTGCTGGTTACTTAGGTATAAATTATGGTTCTTTCATTTTAAATATAGCATCAGGTTTAAACGGTTACGATATTATTCAAACTTGCAATAGTGTAACTTCTGTTTGTACCAATTGCAATACTCGAACAGCTGGAACATATAGTCCTGGAATAGAAGTTTATACTTTTGAAGGTAATGTAAATATAGGTAATGTTCCTACAGCATGTTGTAGGGTTATTTTAGGTGCAGTTACTACTTCCAGATTCGGAACAAATTACCTTTCATATTTTACAAGTAATTACCAAGTAAAAGCCGAATTAGATCGTTGTCAATCTAGTTGTAATTCGGCACCAACTTTTACTAATGAAGCGGTAACTATGGTTTGTGCAGGAACAGATTTTTTTTATAATTTAGGAGCCATTGATCCTGATGGAGATTCATTAAGTTATGCATTTGGTCCATGTTTGACTGGAGTAAACACACCAGCTAACTATGTTCCACCTTATTCTGCTAGTTATCCTTTTCCATATTTTGGTGCTCCAAATGCCAATGCAGCATTGCCTGCTGGACTACATTTAAACCCATCAACTGGCGATTTACAGTTTAGGCCTTCGGGTGTTTTTATTTCTAATTTAGTGCTTGAAGTAACCCAATGGAAACTTGTTGGTGGTGTGAGGGTAAATGTAGGAATGACCAGACGTGATGTGAAATTTCAATCTATACTTTGTAATACCAATTTAGCGCCAATAATTAAAGCATACAGGAATGGTGTTTTACAGTCTGGATTATCTTTTTCAATCTGTTCAGGTGAACAAATTTGTTTGGATATTGTAGCAGAAGACCAGCAAGACTTAGCAGTCTCACCTCAAGTTTTAGCTGATACCACCGAGTTAAAATGGAACAATCCTGCGTTATATGAACCAAACTTGGCTAATGCTACGTTTGTAAGAAATTATATTTTAGTAAATAGAAATATAAATGGGCCCAAAGCCGATAGTTTTAAACTTTGTTGGACTGCACCATTAAATTCAGCACGAGCAAATCCATATACATTTGTGGTAAATGGAACTGATCAAAATTGTCCTTTAAAAGCAGCTTCTAGTAGAGGAATAAATATTCGAGTTATTTCAACACCCATTCCCATTCCTATCGTTGCAAATACCAATTGTGGAAATAGGGCTTTTATTTTTTCATTAACAAATCAAAGTGTAACTAAATTAGATACTACAAATAGTAAATGGTATGTAGAAACTTTGCCAGGTTCAAATTCCTATGATGCAACCAATGCCATTCCTGGAATAGGTAATTCTTATAAACATCATTTTATCCAAGCTGGAAATTATAAATGGAAACTAGCATTGCATAATCAAGTTCAAGTTTCAACAGGTTGCCAAAGTTTAGATTCTGGTAATATTGTTATCAACCCAAGTGATTTAATTTCTGTGGGTGTAAGAGATACTTTTAATTGTTATGGTTCGCCAGTTACTATTAAAGCAAAAGCTATGGGCACCAGTCAAATTGGATTTCAATTCTTTGAAGGAGGCTTGTCTAGTCAGAACATAATAAAGGGAAATTTAGATCCTGACAACGGTATTACTTATGATTCATTGTTGAATGCGACCCCCAATAATATAGGAGGAATCACTACTTATAAAGTGAAAGTTTTAGATGCTAGGGGATGTGTTGATTCAAGTACTTTTAATATACTAACTAGGGCATTACCTATTAAAGCAATGACAAATAAAATTAGGTTATGCGAAGGAAGTGACACCAGTTTGTTTGCGGGAAATAATGTTATAAATAAAATTTGGTTCAAAGCGCCTAATCTCATCAATCCAATAGATACACAAGCTACCATTCATTTTACAAATTTGAAAACTACTGATTCGGCTACTTATGTGCTTCGCAAAACTGATAGTTATGGATGTTATGTTTTGGATACCACAAAACTTTTAATAAATAAATCAATCAATTTTATTTCACCTAAAGATGCTATTTGTAAAAGTAACCAACCGTTTGCTTTAACTGCCCGTTTAAATGCAATGTATATCGATAGTTTTGTTTGGTTTAATTTAGGAACTTCTAATCGTTTATTATCTAACAATTCATTGTTGTTACCAACCACCAATATTGGTTCTTCATTTTATCAATTACGAGGTTATCAATCCTACGATGGGGTAACTTGTTTTAAAGATGATACTGCTAGTTTAACAGTTAAAAGCTTGCCAAGCAATGTTTATTTAACCAATAGTTTAGATTCGTTTTGCGAAGGTTTATCTGCTGTTTTAAGTGTTTCTACAAGTAGTCCAAATTGCAGTTTTAAATGGCTAAAAAACAATCAAATTATTAGCAACGAAACCAATGACAGTTTTTTAGTGAACGATGCATTTACTTATCGTGCCATAGTAAATTTTGAAGGTTGCGCTGATACTTCAAATGCAAAAAAATTAACTATTTATTCTATACCAACAATTGGTACAATTACAGGAAATGCTGCTCCAAATTCATTGAGTTCTACTTTTAATTATTCAGTATCTAGCCAACCAAACTCCACTTATTTTTGGTTAGCAACTAACGGAACCATTCAGAGCGGACAAGGAACCAACGAAGTAAATGTTATTTGGCCTAGTGCGGGAACAGGTAATATAAATGCAAAAATTACCAATAGCAATGGTTGTAATGATTCAACTGTTTTACCTATAAAAATTACCAACTTGGCTGTTAATAATCTTAGTTTAGAAAACGATTTAAAAGTATTTCCAAACCCAACAAAAAACTTTATAACTATTACCAATAAAAACAATTTGGTTGGAGAAAAATATATCATCACAAACTTAGTTGGTCAAACATTATTAAGTGGTAAACTAAACCTTGACGAAACAATTGTAAACTTGGAAACTTTGCAAAGCGGTATGTATTTTTTAAGTTTGGAAGGAATTAGTAAGCAAAGTATCAAGATAATTAAGGAATAAATATTTTAAGAAATTCGAATAAATAATTTCGAAATTCGAAAAGAAAAATAGGGATGGATTTTGATTTGTTCTATAACAAAATCCATTACCTTACCAATAATTATCGGTAGGATTTAGCCAATGGTAAACAAAGTATCAAAATCATCAAACGTAGAGACGCGATGCTTCTCGTCTGAAATTCAATAATATTACATTATAGACTTGACAGGTTTTTAAAACCTGTCAAGTCTTTTTTTATAAATCAAACATCATAAATCTTAAATAAAACATTATAAATAAAACATCATAAATAAAACATCATAAATCAAATATCATAAATCAAAAATATCATTTACTTTCGCAGCTTATAATTAATAATAAAATATGAAAGTTGCAGTAGTAGGTGCTACCGGTTTAGTTGGTTCAGTGATGTTAAAGGTTTTGGAAGAAAAAAACTTTCCAATTACCGAGTTTATTCCAGTTGCTTCCGATAAATCGGCAGGCAAAAAAATAAGCTTTAAAGGAACTGAATATACCTTGCATACCATGCAACAAGCTATAGATAAAAAACCTCAAGTGGCTTTATTTTCTGCAGGTGGAAGTGTTTCGTTAGAATGGGCTCCAAAGTTTGCTGAAGTAGGTTGTTATGTAATTGATAATTCCTCAGCTTGGCGTATGGATGAAACCAAGAAACTAGTGGTTCCTGAAGTAAATGCAGCAGTTTTAACTGCCAATGATAAAATCATTGCCAATCCAAATTGCTCTACTATTCAAATGGTTTTGGTATTGCAGCCTCTGCACCAAAAATATAAAATAAAACGAGTGGTGGTTTCTACTTACCAATCTGTTACTGGAACTGGCGTAAAAGCTGTTCAGCAAATGGAAAACGAACGAAATGGTGTTGCTGGTGAAATGGCTTATAAATACCAAATTGATAAAAATGCCATTCCACAAATAGATGTTTTTTTAGAAAATGGTTACACCAAAGAAGAAATGAAAATGGTGCTGGAAACTAAAAAAATTATGGGCGATAATTCCATCAATGTTACAGCAACTTGTGTGAGAATTCCTACTACTGGCGGACATTCAGAAAGTGTAAACATAGAATTTGAAAACGATTTTGATTTACAAGAAGTGCGCTCACTTTTAACCAATACCAAAGGAATAATTTTAAAAGATGATGTGGCTAATTTTGAGTATCCAATGCCATTATTTGCCGATGGAAAAGATGAAGTTTTTGTAGGTAGAATAAGACGTGATGAAAGCCAACCGAACTCGTTAAACTTATGGATTGTAGCCGATAATTTGCGCAAAGGTGCTGCTACTAATACTATTCAAATAGCGGAATATTTATTGGAAAAAGGTTTAATAAAATAGCTGCTGGCTTCTAGCCTCTAGCAACTAGCAAAAAATTGTATTTTTCATTAACTTCAAGCAGCTAGATGCCAGCTGCTAGAAGCTAGTTGCCATTACTCCTTACTCGCTTTAAACAGTAATTCTTTTTCTTTTGGGCTTAAGCTTTCGTATCCGCTTTTGCTTATTTTGTCTAAAATTGCATCTACATCAGCTTGATTTGGCTTATTTGCTTTAGCACTAAAATTTACTTTTTTATCAGCTTTGTGATGCACTTTCATGACAGGTTTTTGTTTGAAAAAACCTTTAAAAAAAGTGCTTACCGAATGAATAGCATTGGTTAAACCGTTATTGGTATAAAGGTATTTTATAAATAAAAATCCTGAAAGCGCACCACCAATATGAGCAATTCTTCCACCTGCGTTATCGCTTGGAATATTTAACAAATCAATTAACACAGAAACCAAAGCAATATAACGTAACTGAACTGGGAAAATACCGAATAACATAACTGTATAGTTAGGCAACAAAGTAGCTGCAGCTGCAACTATAGCAAGCACTCCAGCCGAAGCGCCTAACGCATAAGAATCAGCTAAATTTACACTAAAAACAGGAAAAACATTGTAGGAAAACATATATAAAAATCCACCAAAAATTCCACCTACAAAATAAATTTGATAAACACGAGTATTGCCTAAATATTCGTGAAGCAACATGCCTAACCAATATAGCCAAAGCATATTAAACAGAATATGGAAAAATCCATCATGAAAAAACATATAGGTAATAATGCCCCAAGGTTGTAAAATAAAATTGCTCAAATTGGCATATAGTACAAAGTTTTTTTCTACCAATGATAAAATATCGTTTGCTTGAAAAAGCCAAAATAAAACATGTGCCAAGGCAAAAACCAAATACACCAAAACATTCAATGCAACGATTCTAATCACTGCATTTTTTTGTGTCAACTTATATTTTATATCATCTAAAAACGACATGGAGGAAATTTATAAAAAACTAAACTACTAATAAAAAGTATCTCTATTGGTTTTGTTCCAATATTTAACCAAAATAAAACCAAATAACATGCCTCCTAAATGTGCAAAATGTGCCACATTATCGCCAGCAGAATTATTAATACCCAATAATAATTCCATGCCACCCATAATAAAAACCAAGTACTTGGCTTTGATAGGTACAGGGAACATCAGCATCATAATTTCGGTATTAGGGAACATCATTCCAAAAGCTAACAACACGCCATAAACCGCGCCACTAGCGCCTATAACAGGAATATTTATCAGTAAATTTAACTCTGCAGCTTGGGTGTTGGTGTAGTTATAACCGCTCCTAATCATTTCAGTTCCATCGTTTAAAACCATGTTGTAAACATCCAAAGGAATTTGAGATTTTAGTTGATAAATTTCTATATATTTAACTATTAAATAAACTGTTGCACCACCCAAAGCAGTTGCAACATAAAAGAAACTAAAACGCTTCCAACCCCAAAAATTTTCAATACTAGTTCCAAACATAAACAAGCTTAACATATTGAAAAAAATATGAAAAAAATCGGCATGCATAAACATGTAAGTAAATAACTGAAACGGTTTAAAGTTTTGACTTAAAGGAAAAAACAAACCAAATGTTCGTGTTAAATCAACTACGTTTCTATCTCTTAAAACATAAGTTGCTAAAAAAAATAGTCCGTTTATAATTAATAAGTTTTTTACTGCCGGTGGCAATACACTTGCACTTGGTGGACGATACTGTTTGAACATTTTTTATTTACTTTTTTGTTAAATTTATTTGAACATATTGGCTAATTCGGCCATACTGAGTGTTAGTAAACAAGCTTTCCCATCGGGCGAATATTTGGGTTCGTTACATGCAAAAAGTTCATCTACTATGCGGTTCATTTCATCGATAGCAAGCACAGTGCCAGCCTTAATGGCTGCCTTTTTGGCTAAAATTTTAGCAATTAATTCGTGTTTGCTATCGGCCAAGTTTCTATTGTTTTTATAGTTACTAATTAAATCCAAAATCAAATCTTGCTCATTATTGTATTGCATTTCGGCAGGAACTCCATTTACCACAAACGTACTTTTTCCAAACTCATTTACATCAAATCCCAATGCTTTTATTTCGGGCATTATTTCTCGTAAAATACTTTCATCGGTAACATTTAAAGTAATGGCTTTTGGAAATAATTTTTGCTGACTAGCAATGGGTTGTAATTTTATTGCTATCAAATATTTTTCGAATAAAATACGTTCGTGGGCTGCTTGTTGGCTAATTAACAACATGCCACTTTTTATTTGGGTAGCTATATAAGTTTGTTGCACTTGCAAAAACTGTTGACTGTTTTGTTTATTGTTTTCAATTAATGTTTGTTGGGCGTTTTGCTCTGGAGTATTTTGAATTTCTAACTGTGGTTCGGGCAGTGTAATTTTAAACAAATCTTCCCAATTGGTAGTTTGCTGCTTTTTAAAATTTCGGGAATTGGCATATTCACTTTTAAACAAATCATTCTTGCCATCGTTAGCTTTTCCAATGGTTTGCGAGTTGCTGCTTTGAATATTGTTAAAGTGAGTTGCTTGGTTATTATACAAATCGCGTTGCAAAAAACGATTGTCGTCATGGCTATTATCAATTGTTGGCGTATCAAAATTTTCACCTAAAACTTTTCGGGTTACAGCTCTTAAAATTTGATAAATATTTCGTTCATCTTCAAACTTTACTTCGGTTTTTGTTGGATGAATATTTACGTCAATCTTAGCTGGATCTATTTCAATATTGATACAATAAAATGGATATTGATCTTTGGCAATGATGTTTTCAAATCCGCTAACAATTGCATGATTCAAATATGCATCTTTTATAAATCGGTTATTTACAAAAATAAATTGTTCGCCTCTTGTTTTCTTAGCTATTTGTGGCTTTCCAATAAATCCGCTTGCATTAATAATGGTGGTTTGTTCTTCGAACAATAACAGATTTTCAGGTTTTTTGTCGTCAAATAAATCACAAATTCTAAAAGCAAAATCTGCAGGTTTTAAGTGGTGTAATAAATCATCGTTATGGAAAAGTTCAAAACCAATGGTAGGATTTGCCAAAGCTGCTCTGGTAAATTCATCAATAATATGGCGCAATTCCACAGGATTTGACTTTAAAAAATTTCTGCGTGCAGGAATATTAAAGAACAAATTTTTAACGGTAATACTTGTTCCAGTTGGGCATGCAACTGCTTCTTGAGTAATGGTATTGCTACCTTCTATAACTATAAAAGTGCCAACTGCATCTTCGGCTCTTTTGGTTTTAAGTTCCACTTTTGCTACAGAAGCAATAGATGCCAAAGCTTCCCCACGAAAACCCATTGTTTTTATTTTAAAAACATCGGCAATGCTGGTAATTTTAGAAGTAGCATGGCGTTCCCAACACATACGTGCATCGGTTTCACTCATACCTTTTCCGTTATCAATTACTTGAACCAATGCTTTTCCAGCATCTTTTACAATTAGTTTTATATGTGTTGCACCAGCAATGCTATTGTCTAAAAGCTCTTTAACTATACTTGCTGGCCGCTGAATTACCTCGCCCGCTGCTATTTGGTTGGCTACATGTTCGGGTAAAAGCTTTATTATATCTGACATATTTGAAAACACAAAAAACCGATAATTTTAGCAGATTATGAAATTTAGTTATCGATTGTTTAAAAGTACTTTTTAAATGTTTTATTTGTTTGACTTAAATTAATCACAGTTTTATAACAAAAATTTTAAAAAAATGCCAAATACATATACTCAACTCTATATTCAAATTGTGTTTCCAGTTAAAGGAAGACAAAATTTATTGTCAAAATCAATAAGGGAAACGTGTATTTAAATATATGTCTGGTATTGTTGAAGAATTGGAACACAAATCAATCATTGTAAATGGGCATTCTGACCATGTTCATTTGTTTGTTGGCTTAAATCCCAAACAATCAATTTCTGATTTGGTGAAAGCTGTAAAGTCAAGTTCATCAAAATTTATAAATGAAAATAATATGATAGCAAACAAATTTGAATGGCAACAAGGTTTTGGCGCTTTTAGTTATTCCAAATCGCAGATTCAAGATGTTTATAAATATATTTTAAACCAAGAAGAACATCATAAAAAAAGAAGTTTTAAAGAGGAATATTTAGATTTCTTGAGGAAATTTGAAGTTGATTACGATGAAAGATTTTTGTGGGAATGGATAGAAGATTAGTGAGGCAAACAATAGTGTCGTCTCTACGAGACTTTAGGATAGTGGGTTTATGTAATTTTTACAATAGTAATGTCTCTACGAGACTTCTTTTATTGTTTTTTTTACTTTTTTTACCTCTTCGAGGTTTACAATATTTACGTCTCTACGAGACTTTGTTTTTGAGTAAGTTACTTTGATAACTAAAGCAAAAAACCTCGTAGAGGTGACACTATTGTAACATAAACGTGTCAGCTAACAAACCTAAGTCTCGTAGAGACGACACAATACCAGAAAAGTTAAATAAAAGTACTTTCCGAAAATATTTCTTGCTCATTCCAACATTCAAATTATATTTGCCTCGCATTTGGTTTTTAAATGGTGTTATAACTATTTCAAAAATTAAAAGGGAATCAGGTGAAAAACCTGGACAGTACCCGCTGCTGTGAGCATCTTATTTTAGCCTAAAAAACTAAAATCGTTTTTTGTTTCTATTCTTGTCACTGTTCCGCAAAACGGAACGGGAAGACCAAACAAAAATGATGCGAGTCAGAAGACCTGCCAATAGCAAAAAAAATTGTAGCTTTCGGGAAAAAAAGCTTGCAGTGATTTCGAAACCCAAAACTTTTAAAGTTTTATTTATCGGTATCATTACTTTAACGCTAGTTGAATTGTATTATACAATTTCAAATTTTCGTTTGCTACAACAATATTTATTTGTATAAAATGAAAAAATATAGTTGTACTTTGGTAATGAATTTAATGGCTTATTTGGCTTTTGGTCAAAATATGCAAGCTGATTCTGCGCAAAAATTACAGCCTGTTTTGATTAAAAGTTTACGACTAAATCATTTAAATAATGCCAGTGTAATTCAAACCATTTCTGCACCAGAATTATTAAGTCGTCAAGGAAGCAGTATGGCTGAAGTTTTACAAGAAAATACACCTGTTTTTATTCGTAATTATGGCTCTGGAGGCTTGGCTACAGCAAGTTTTAGAGGAAGTAATGCCTATCATACTCCAGTAATTTGGTATGGAATTAATATTCAAAATCCCATGAATGGACAAATAGATTTTAGTTCCATTCCTGTTTTTTTAAGTGATGAAATTTCGTTGCAATATGGCGGAAATGGGGGTGTTTGGGGAAGTGGAGCAATGGCTGGTTTGCTATTTATAAATAGTGCCATTACCACGCATCATAAACCTAAAGTTGAATTATTGGCAAGTGCTTTCGATTTTGGTGTTTTTCAAAATGCTATAAAAATAAGTTTTAACCATAAAAGGCTGTTTTCAAGCACCAAAATTTATAATAATTTTGGCAATAATAATTTTGAATACGAATATAAAAACAATACTTATTTTCAAAAAAATGCCAGTTTAAACACCAACGGTTTTCAACAGGTTTTATCGTTTCAAAAAAATGCTAAAACTTCATTTACTGGATTGGTTTGGTATAGTGAAAATGATAAACAAATTGCTCCCAATTTATCGGCAATGCCTAATAATGCTAGCCAAAAAGACAAAAACCTAAGAGCTGCCATTACCTGGAATAAGAAGACTTTGAAAGGGAATAATGAAATAAAACTTTCCTGTTTTTACGATGAGCTTTTTTATGAAAGCAACGATATTCCAAAATCATTGAGTAAAAGTTACACCTTTAATTTATCTGCAGAAAAAAACATCAAAATAGATGAGAATAATTCCTTTCATTTTGGCGTAATAGATTGGTTGGCTTTTGCCAATGTAGATGGCTATGAAAAAAAAGTGAATCAAAATAGAATTTCAGCTTTTGTTTATTATAAAGTAATCATTGAAAAACTGAAAATTCAACAGCAATATGGAATAAGAAAAGAGCTAGTAAATAATAACTTTATTCCTTTTATGCCGAGTTATTTTTTGCAATGTCAAATTAGAAAAAATGTTATTTTAAAAATCAATACAGCAGCTACTTATCGCCTACCAACATTTAACGATTTGTATTGGAAAAACGGAGGTAATTTAAACCTCCAGTCGGAGCAAGGTTGGAGCAATGATGCTGCACTTAACTTAAATCAAATAAAGGAGCAGTTTTCTTTTGATTTTACCTTTTCAACGTTTTACCGAAACACCGAAAATTATATTCAATGGATTCCAATAAACGCAGCAGTTTTTTCGCCAATAAATATTGGAAATGTAACCGCAAAAGGAATTGAAATCATTGCTAAAAGCAGCTATCAGTTTTCAAAAAATACGAACTTTCAAATCAATTATTTAGGTAGCTTTTTAACTGCAGTCGATAATAAAAACGACTTTCAATTGATATTTACTCCGCGTATAAAACATGTAGTAAATATGTTCTATAACTATAAAAATTTTTCCCTAAAATACAATCATATTTATACTGGTGTTAGCTTTACTAAATCGGATTTAAGTGAATGGAATAATGATTTTGAAATAGGTAATTTAGTGGTTTCAAAAAGCTTTGAGTTTAACAAGCAAAACAATCTTTCGCTCCAATTTGGCATCAACAACATTTGGAACAAAAGTTATTTAATAATGTCCGACAGGCCAATGCCATTAAGGAATTACCAATTTACTATTCAATATTCAATTACAAAAAAACAAACAAATAAAACATGAAAAATAGATTTTACAAAAACGCATTTGCATTAGGAATTGCAGCATTTTTTTGCACAAATTTAAATGCTCAAACAGCCACATTTGAAGACATTACGCTTCAAGGTGTTAACGATTATAAAATTCCTTCAACGGGTAATTTTGATTTTAAATTTTCAAGTGGTTCTTGCGATTTTAAAAGCAATTATGATATAAGTTTTGGAGGATATTGGACCAGTGGTTGGGCGTATTCAAAAACCAACGATACCATCGTTGGTGACTATACCAATATTTATGCAAGTTATGCCAACAAAGGTTTTGGAAATAGCAATAATTATGCGGTTTCGCAAAACGAAACCTTTATTCATTTAAAGCAAAATATTTTAAAAGGATTATATATTTCGAATGCTACTTATGCAGCTTTAAGTATTAAAAATGGAGATGCTTTTGCTAAAAAGTTTGGTGGTACATCGGGCAATGATACGGATTGGTTTAAAGTTACCATCAATGCATATCAAAATGGAAATTTGAAATCAGAAAAAGTGGATTTTTATTTAGCTGATTTTAGGTTTTCAAACAATGCACAAGATTATATTATTAAAGATTGGACTTATGTAAACTTGCAATCTTTGGGCAGTTTGGATAGTTTGAAATTTACGCTAACAAGTAGCGATACTGGACAGTTTGGAATGAATACACCTGCTTTTTTCTGCATAGATAATGTTATAACCAATACCGATACTGCCACTTTTGAAAACTTAAATTTACCAATTGGACAAGACTATTGGAACCGAGGCAGCAAAGTCTTTACTGAAGAATACAAAAGTGAGACTGTAATTTTTCCAAGTGTTTATACTATTTCTCCTTCTTACAATTACTGGAGTAATGGATTTGCTATTTCCAACAGCAATGATTCTACCACCCAAGGTTTTACTAATTTATATAGCTCAGCTAACGGAAAAGGATATAATAATTCAGCTAATTATGCTGTTAGTAATGGAAACAACATTTTTAAATCACCTTTTATTAATGCTGCAGATATTGGTATGAGTGCAAAAGGAATTTGGATAAATAATGCAACATATCCATATTTTAGTATGCATTATGGCGATGGCATTGCAAAAAAATTTGGTGGGAAAAGTGGTGATGAGGCAGATTATTTTAGAATAATTATTAAAGCACATTATGGTAATTCTATAAGCACTGATAGTGTGATATTTTACCTAGCCGATTATACAAATACAGATAATAATAAAGATTATATTTTAAAGAATTGGGCTTATGCCGATTTAAGTAAACTTGGACATTTTGATAGTATTTCATTTAAATTAGAGTCAACTGATAACGGCCAATTTGGAATGAACACACCAGCTTTTTTCTGTATTGATAATTTTGAATTTAAAGTTACAACAGGTGTAAATGAAATTGCAAATCAACGCTTGTTTTCTATTTATCCAAACCCAAGTTCAAGCACTATAAACATTGATTATAATGAGTGTTTTTCAACTATTAGAATTATAGATATTCAAGGTAAAATGGTATTGCAAAGCAACCAAAAAACCATAGATATAAATGGTTTGGAAAACGGAATTTATATTGTTCAAATTGAAACTGAAAATGGTGTTTTAAATAGTAAGTTTGTAAAGCAATAAAACAATTTTTGAAGTACTTTTTATTTATACGTCATTGCGAGGAACGAAGCAATCCCTCAC
>Ga0247839_1006710_pt1 | contig 13073 bp, 14 predicted proteins | sample LaCruzMarch2015__6_FD_192405 | JGI IMG/M metagenome (GOLD analysis project Ga0247839, IMG submission 192405) | Freshwater microbial communities from meromictic Lake La Cruz, Castile-La Mancha, Spain - LaCruzMarch2015_16m | ecosystem: Environmental > Aquatic > Freshwater > Lake | place: Spain...
CCACCGAGACCATCTCAAAGCACCTCACTCCCATCGTGCTCTCCCAGTCCCGCTTCCCCGACGGCTACCTCGTCGAATCCGCCGGACCGGTGACCATGTTGCAAGTCGCGGCTGCTGCCGCAGGCGGCGGCACGGCATTTTTCGGCCCCTCGATCCTGGGCCGCTGACGCGGCGGAGGTCCTCACAGCATGAAGGCTCCCGAGCCAAACAGGACTCACTCGACAAATAGGACGGACGCTCACAGTCGGTCCCGTGAGTCCCCTCCGCCCCCTCAAGCTGGCTTCATCCCGCCGCACGGCGGCTACGAAGACCTGCTCTCATTCCAAAAATCCCGCATCGTCTATGATGCCACGGTCCGCTTTTGCGACCGCTTCGTTGACCTTCGAAGCCGGACCCATGACCAGATGGTGCAGGCCGCGCGATCCGGCAAGCAGAACATTCTGGAAGGCAGCCGCGCGAGCGGCACCTCCAAGGAAACCGAACTCAAACTCACAAACGTCGCACGCGCCAGCCTCGAGGAACTCCTGGAAGACTACCGCGACTATCTTCGCACCGCCGACGAGCCCGTCTGGAAGAAGGATTCGAAAGAGGTGCTCTACGTTCGCAAGCTCGGCCGCTCACCGGGTGCTACGTTCGAGACCTATCGCGAATTCCTTGAAACCCGCCCCGGTCCCATCGTCGCCAACATCATTATCAGCCTGATCCACCAAACAAACTACCTGCTCGACCAGCAGATCCGCAGGCTGGAAAAAGACTTCCTCAATGAAGGCGGACTCCGCGAACGGATGACCCGCGCCCGCCTCGCCTCGCGTGACCAATCACAACGCGGAGGCCCGTATGCAACCTGAAAACCATCCGTCCTGTGGGTCCCAAATTTCCCATTTTCTTATCCCCTCATCCCCACCGTGCGCCGGCGCGTTTCCTCAGCTCGATGGCAAACTGGTTTCCCTTTTTGGCCGGGTAGCGCAAAGCATGCCGGATCAGCCAAAGGCGTTCCGTCGACGCTCCGTTCAGCCAGGAACGGCAGATCTCGCACAATAAATCCGGATGGTCTTTGCCGATATCGCCGAGGTGGTTGGCGACGCTTCGGCGGACATAGAGTTCGGGGTCATCTTTGAGCGCTTCCAGGATGGGGAGCGACGGCGTGGGATCTTTGACAAATTCGTGGAGCCGCATCCCCCATGGCAGGCGCGGGCGCGTGCCCTCCGAACAAAGCCGCCGGACATCGGTGTTTGCCTCCTTGGTCCACCGGATCAGTTGACTTAGTGTTTCCTTGCGGCGGTGCACAAGAAACGGACGGATCGAGAACTCCGCGGTGAAGCGTTGGGTGAGTTCGCGCTGCGCGTTCATCGCAACGGCAAAGGGATCCCTCCCCCGGTTGTTTGACGCATCGAGGCCGTGTTGGGCCACGAAGCAGGTATGAGGCAAATAGAAAAACCCTGCGAGACCGCATGTCTCCCCGGGGGCCGCCGGAGGAGTCAGCGAGCGTAACAAAATACCCACCGCCGCACTGAACGTCGAAGGCAGAAAGTCGTGCAACACATTGGCAAGGTGCCGGCCGCGATCCATCAGGCCTAGCGGGGCAAGCCCCTCGTGCGCCGCCTGCCGAAAGGCCGCCGATGCAAAGTCCGGATAAACCCCCTTCAGATTCCGCGCAAGGCAATCAACCGCTTCGGATCCCAAAAGATCACTTAGTGATTTCCCGGCCTGGATCCCCCGCGGAGCCTCAGGAATCCGGGGCTTGAAACCCTTGGACGATGTCTTCATGCCGGGAGGGCGAGGCTCTGTCCGAGCCGTAATTCTTTCGGATCTCCTATCCGATTACTGCTGGTTCTATTTCTTCAGCTGCGCGTTGACAAAGTCCCAGTTGACCACATTCCACCATGCGGTGGCATAGTCAGCCCGGCGGTTTTGATACTTGAGATAATAAGCATGCTCCCAGACATCGAGACCCAAAACCGGCATCTGCCCTTTGAGGATCGGAGGGTCCTGGTTCGCGGTCGAAACGATTTTCAAAGATCCGTCCTTTTCCTCAACCAGCCAAACCCAACCGCTCCCGAAACGGGCTGCCGCAGCCGCTGCAAACAGCTTCTTGAACTCGTCGAACGAACCGAAAGTCTCATCAATCTTTTTGGCGATGTCACCGGTTGGCTTGCCGCCCGCGGAGGGAGCCATCATTTTCCAGAAGAGGCTGTGATTGATATGCCCGCCGACGTTGTTGATCAAACCCTGACGGATGGCCTCCGGAGCCTTGTCGAGGTTCAGGATCAGTTCCTCGGGAGAGAGCTTTGCAAGCTCAGGCTGATCGGCGAGAAGCTTGTTCGCGTTGTCGACGTAAGCCTTGTGGTGCTTGTTGTGATGGATCCGCATCGTCTCGGTGTCGATATGCGGTTCGAGCGCGTCGAAGCCATAGGGCAGGTCGGGGAGGGTGTAAGGTCCGGTCGGGGCCACGTCCTGCGCAAAGGCCTGACAGAGGGGAAGAAGAATCAAGAGGATTTGCCGTTTCATATTTTTGCAGCTAATAATACCCCACTATGTCTGTGCAGCAACCCCGCGTTTCGCCCACACAGTTTCAACAGCGCGTTTACCAGCTCGTGGAAAAAATACCCGCTGGCCGTGTTGTCACCTATGGCTGGCTGGCCCGGCAACTCGGGTGTAATTCATCAAGGGCTATTGGACAGGCTCTTCGTCGAAACCCCTTCGCTCCGCGGGTTCCGTGCCACCGGGTGGTCGGAAAAAATCGACTATTAACTGGTTATCAGGGACTTACAGAAAATCAGAGCCTTTCCCGTAAACAAAACCTTCTTTCTTCAGAGGGGGTGGAATTCGACGGTGATGGAAAGGTCCAACCCCACTACGTGATCGGGTGACAACGCTCTCAGACGTCTTTGAAATCCGTACCGCCGGTAAGGGGCTCTACGACATCACTCCCAGGATCGAATCCCTGGTTCGCAAATCAAAGATCACCTCCGGCCAGGCCGCCATTTTCGTTCAACACACCAGCGCCGGAATCCTCATCTTCGAAAATGCCGATCCCTCGGCTGCTGTGGATCTTCTCTCCTTTTTTGCGCGATTGGTGCCGGAAACGGGTTCAGGCTACACTCACACGGCTGAAGGGCCGGACGACATGACGTCACATATCCGGGTTGCCCTGACGCGCTCCGGTGAGACGATCCCGATCGTGAAAGGACGGCTCGCCCTTGGTGTCTGGCAGGGAGTTTTCCTTTTCGAACACCATCGGATGCCTCACCTCCGCTCCGTGGCTGTGAGTCTCGTCGGGGAACACTAATCCGGCGTGATCCGGGGCCAAGCGAGGAGTTGGGAGCACGAAGACCCGGTGAGAAACAGGTTCCTTTGCCGCCGGATTAGAACTTTCTGCTGCGCAGAAGAACCCTGAGCAAATGCTCCCGAAAAAGGAAGAAGAGACATGATTACTCCCTACCGGGGGCGTCTGGCGCCGACTCCGACGGGCCTTCTCCATGTGGGCCATGCCGCCACCTTCTACCACGCATGGAGAAGGGCCCGCGAAGTGAATGGCTCGCTGGTTCTTCGCATCGAAGATCTGGATCCCCACCGCTGCAAAACGGAATTTGCTGATTCCTGCCAGGAAGATCTCCTCTGGTTGGGGATCGATTGGGATGAAGGTCCCTTTTTTCAGAGAGACCGGCGGGAGTTTTTTCTTCGAGCCTGGAAGCACCTTCGTGACCAAGGGTTGATTTATCCGTGCCACCGTTCACGGCGGGACGTTGAAACCTGCCCTCTGGCACCCCACTGTGAGGACCGGATCTTTCCTGCGACATGGCGGGGGAATCCAAAAATCTCCGTCCGCTTCGCCTCGCCGGAGGGTGTGAATTGGAGATTCCGGGTGCCGGATGGAGAACAGCTTTCTTTTTTGGATACCCGTCTCGGGTTGATGACCAAAACTGCAGGAACGGATTTCGGTGACTTTCTCGTTTGGAACCGGGCTGACGTTCCTGCCTACGAGTTGGCGGTGGTTGTTGACGACGCGGCGATGAGAATCACCGAAGTTGTCCGAGGAGAGGATTTGGTGATGTCAACCTTTCGCCAGCTTCTCCTTTACCGGGCCTTGGAAATACCGCCTCCTTCCTTCTGTCATACGCCACTCATTCTTGACGCTTCAGGCAGACGCCTCTCCAAAAGATCGGATTCCCTTTCGCTCGCAGCATGCAGACATCAAGGCCTTCAACCCAAGGATATCTTTGCCCTTATAAATTCTAACCCGGAGGGAGTTTTGCCGAACGGATTCCCTCCCTTCGCCTGAGGCAGAGCGTCCCCGGATTGTTCCACGTGGAACATTGCCGCGGCTTTTCCTGTGAGTATCTTTGCGAGGGAAGCGCCGTGAAGCCTGAGCTGGGGATGATGACACCCCTTGATCCCTGCCCTTATTGGACCCCTGACCCTTTGTTCGCAGGATATGCCCAACACAATTTCGCCGTGGAACGCTGTGTTTGGGCTGCTGGAACACACTTTGGCTGAGTTACTCACACCCTTATGATTAAGAAAGGGTGTTTCCAGAACAGCCCCTTAGTACTCACTGTGTGAAGAAACCCCTGTTCCACGTGGAACAAGCAGCCATCGGCACTTTGTGCCGATAATAAATTTTGCGCAGCAAATTTTTTCTAATCCGGCGGCGATGGAACTCCTTTCTCAACGGGTACCATTGCCCACACGCCAACCCTTGGCACCGGCCCCTGCCGGATTAGGGGTGGATACGCGCCAGCAAGCGGGAATTGGCTTTGAGGAGAGCGGATAGTCGCTTGGGAGCCCTTAGTCGGTAGTAGACGTTTTTTCCTGTGCGCTGATGTTGGACCAAGCCTGCCTGCCCCAAGAGGCCGAGTTGCTTGGAACAATTCGCCTGACGCAATCCGCTGAGTTTCACCAGAGCCCCGACGGTCAAGGGGCCATCGATCAAGCACTCGAGAAGAACCAACCGGGAGTACTCCGACAGGGCAAAAAAGAGACTGGCCGAGTTGCGTTGCTTTGCGGCGGAATCCAGAGGTTCTTTCAACATATTGCCAATTGGTAATATATTGATAGAAAAGTCCGGCCGTCAAGAAACGTCGGATTCAACTTCCCTGCTTTTCCTCCCATTTTGCGCAGCAAAATATTTTGAATCCGGCGGCGCTGGCAGCTGTTTCTCACCGGGTCCCCTTGCCCACACCTCTGCTCTCGCCCCCGGACCCCGCCGGATCCGCAGGTTTCTCTCGATTTTTCTCCAGGGTATGCTATGAGTCCCGTGTGAAAAATGTTGAAAGCGAGTCTTCTCCCATGAAGATGGCTTTGGCGGAGGTCGAGCGATTACGTGCCACGTTTCATGAGACCCTGTCCGCTTACACACAGCGATTGGATGCTGAGCTGGACGCTGTTTCAAAAAAGATAGGCAGTCTCACCGATGCGGAAAAGATCCCCGCGGCCCGATTACGTGACCTGCGCGAAATTCTGACTTTGCTACGGCACAATCAGATCAAGAGCGAGAAAGGGCGGCGCAAGGATCTCAAAAAGATGGATTCCGTGGTGGGTGATCTCGCGATGCTGGTCGAGGATTGGTAAGCTTGCTTTGAGCCACAGGATGAGGCACAGTTCTTTATGCGTGTACTTCTTGCTCTCCTCCTTTCGATGACCCCTTCCTTCGCCGCTTCCAATTCTTCGCTTGTGCTGGGCGGCGGATGCTTTTGGTGTGTGGAGGCTGTTTTTCAAAACGTGCCCGGAGTGAAGTCAGTTACCAGCGGTTATGCCGGAGGCAAGACAGAGAATCCCGACTACGACGCGGTGTGTTCGGGTCAGACCGGCCATGCAGAAGTTGTAAAAATTGAATATGATCCGGAAAAAGTTTCGGTGCGCCAACTGGTGGATTTGTTCTGGGACGCGCATGATCCCACCACGCTGAACCGTCAGGGAGCCGATGTGGGCACGCAATATCGCTCCATTATCCTCTACGCCGACGACGAGCAGAAGAGGTTTGCCGGGGAATCCAAGGCTGCGGCGCAGGCAAAAAGCAAAGCGCCGATCGTTACTGAGATCGTTCCTCTCACGACTTTTTATCCTGCGGAAAAAAGCCATCAGGATTTTTACACCCGGAATCCCCAGCATCCCTACAACCGGGCAGTCATCGAACCAAAGTTGGAAAAGTTGCGCAAAACCGGGCAGATGCCATAGGCTGGCGCAGTGAACGAGAGCCTCCTTCAAGCCTGTGGTCGGAATGTGGTTCTTTGCGATGGAGCCATGGGAACGCAACTTATGGACCGGGGTCTTGTGGCCGGGGAATGCGGCATGCGATGGAATGAGGACAAGGCGGAGGCTGTCCGCTCGGTTCACGAGGCCTATGCGGCCGCGGGGTGTCGGCTAATCACGACAAATTCTTTCGGCGGCACGCGAACCATGCTGGAACGGCACGGGCAGGACTCCAAGGTCGCGGACTGGAATCGATTGGCAGCAGCCCTTGCGCGTGAGGCTGCCGGACCATCCAATTGGGTTTTTGGCGATGTGGGACCCTTCGGTGATTTTCTTGAACCCGTGGGAGAAGTGACGACGGAAGAGCTTACCGGGATTTTTTCCGAACAGATTGCAGCGCTCAGCGAAGGAGGCATCGACGCGGTTCTTGTGGAAACCATGAGTGATCCCCATGAGGCCGCTGTCGCGGTGCGTGCGGCAGGGCAGGTATGCAAGCTGCCTGTCGCAGTGACTTATGCATTTCAGAAAACGGCGGGTGGCTTTCGCACAATGATGGGAAACGCGGTGCGGGAAGCAGTTGGAGAGGTTTTGGAAGCAGGAGCCTCCCTTGTGGGAGCGAACTGCGGAACTGATCTTTCGCTTGAGGATTACGCTTTGCTTGCCGACGAATTGGTCGCTGCCGCCGCCGGCACTCCCGTGATACTGCAGGCCAATGCAGGGGCTCCCAAGACAGGTCAGGAAGGGAAGATCTCTTACGATGCGAGCCCGGTGGAAATGGCTGAGGCGGCGATCCGGTTTCAAGCAGCCGGAGTGCGGGTGATCGGAGGGTGCTGCGGCACAACCCCGGCCCACCTTGCAGCCATGGCCAACGCTCTTGGCCTCAGGCCTTGAAGAAGTGGGTTCAAAGTCGGCAGGTTGCGTCAACCCCGTGAGTTCGAGCCCAAGGATGCGGGTGGTTTCCCGCGACACAACGAAGCAATTCCATTGCAACGACTCCCGACGAGACATTGCGGAAATAATTGGAAGCCATGGACTTGCATTAAATACCCGCTGTGCGAAACGTGGCCTCTGCCGGGGTTGTGCCGTCATTCTGGAGGAGGGGAGCCTTCAGAGTGGGCAGGAGCCAATCCGGGTTCTGAAAGGGGAGCCGGCGAGGGAAGTCCTTTCCTGCCAATGCCAACCGGATGGTGAGGACGAAATCGTAATCCGGATTCCCGACAAGTCCCTCCTCCTCCACCCACCGTCAATCGTCAGCGATTTCCGAACGGGGGTTCCTGCAGGAAGTGATCCGATCTTCCAATCATGGAGGGATTTCCCGCTTGGCCTGGCCGTGGATATCGGCACGACGACGGTTGCCGTGCTTCTGGCTTCACTGGCTGATGGCCGGATTCTTGCGCGAGCCAGCGCACTGAATTCGCAAATCGCGAGCGGTGACAACGTCCTCACGAGAATTCAACTGTGCCAGGACGACAAGACGCAGATTCGCCGTCTTCATGACGCATTCTGGAACGAAACCTTCCAGCCGCTGCTTGCCGAGGTTCTCCGCAGCTCCGGTTCGCGCAAGGAAGATCTGGCGGGAGTTGTTCTCGCAGGCAACACGACCATGCTGCATCTTGCAGCCGGGGAGGATCCGACCCCTTTGGGAACCGTGCCATTCCGGCCGGCCTTCCTGGAAAGCCGGAGGCTGGATTCCACCTGCGCGGGACTCGGAGCGCAGCACGAGGTCATCCTTCTCCCCGGGATCTCAGCCTATGTGGGGGCCGACATCGCAGCCGGGGCTGTTTGCTCGGGGACGATTTATGGCGGATCGCCGCAGCTTCTGGTGGATGTCGGTACAAATGGCGAAATGATTCTCTCCTCTCCTCAGGGCAAGCTTGCCTGCGCCACGGCGGCCGGACCGGCATTCGAAGGGTGTGGCCTCACGTGCGGAATGCGAGCCGCAGCCGGAGTCGTCGGGAGCATCGCTTTCGAGACGGATCCATTCATAGCCCGGGTGGAAACGATCGGAGGAAAATCTCTGGTGCCGGGCATCGCGGGCTCGGCCTATGTCGATTTTCTGGCGGGGGGCCGCCGCATTGGCCTGCTCCGGAATAACGGACGCTTCGACAAGGAGTTCGTCGCAAAAAATCCGGCTCACTTTCTCCACAACGGAGAGGACCTCGCCTTCCTGCCCGTGCCCGGACACGCCGAACTGCGGATCACGGAGGTGGATACAGCGCTCCTTCTCCAAGCCAAGGCGGCAATTGCAGCCGGGGTCTGCACGCTTCTTGAGAGGCAAGGTCTAACTGCAGCAGAAATCGGTCGCGTTGACCTCGCCGGCGGGTTCGGTTTGAACCTCTCGATTCCCAACGCCATCGCGTGCGGACTCCTCCCCGAATTCCTCCCCGCGCAAGTCGAAGCCGTAGGCAACAGCTCTCTCGGCGGCGCTTACCTTGCCATGATCGATCGGAATCTCGCGCGCGAAATGGAGGACCTTCGCGGGCAGGTCGAAACCATCGAGCTGAATCTCGATCCCGGATTTGAGGACCGCTACATCGACGCACTCTCGCTGCCTGAACCTTAGAGCGGTTTTTTCAATTCATCCCGTAGCCGCCGTCGTGAGACGGTGGCATCCCGCTCCTGGGTCGGGTCACTCCCACCACGCCCTCACGGGCGCGGCTACAGGTCTTCTGATACCGCTCAGTCATCTGGCAATAAAATCCTTCGCAAAAAGCGCAAGATTCACCGATCCAGACCACCGGACTTTCTTTAACCACGAATGGAACGAATTTTCACCAATGAGGGGTGGCTGTGGCCTCTGCTGCTTGATTCCAGCGCAATAGTTACAGCTTTCTTTAATGACCAATCTTCAATGATGGGGAACGGTGAAACATTTCCCTCCATTTTGTGCACCAAAATTTTACTAATCCGGCGGCGACTTGGGTTATTTCTCACCGGCTCTCCTTGCCCTCACCCCCGCCCTTGGCGCCGGCTCCCGCCGGATTAGGGTTGCGACCGGAAGATCCGTTCGTCTGCGGCGTGGGTGAGGGTTTCGCCCGGCTCAACGATTTGGAAGCGATCCACATCCCACTTTCCTGAGAGCAGATCGCGAAACAGGCTTGGATCCCCGCGTTGACGATCAAACTTCCAGCTCAGTTCCCCGGCAGTGGTCTCAGCTTCTGCAGCCTTTCCTTCAGCACTTGGGGTTCCAAGGTCGGTGAAAACCGCACGGCTGTGTTGAGCCCAGTTTTCGCGCTCCTGTTCGAGAAGAAACTCAACATCTTCCGGGTCGAACTGCTTGGAAAACTCAGCCCGCAGGGCTTCCAGCCGCCGGGGGCCAGGCGTGCGTCCGCCGCGCATCCAGCCGGGGGTGAAGTAATAGGAGTCCGGACACGCCGCCTGCTCGCAGGCGAAGCGTTCCTTGCTGCCAAGGAAAACAGTGATGCAGTCATGACCTCTCGGAATTACGAGGCGGTGACGTCCCGCGCGGAGCCCGTGCGTTCCCCGTCCACAGAGGGCATACGCCAGGACGATTGCATCGAGGCTGTCGTGCGCATCGAGGGCATCGATCTCGTGCTGCAATCGCTGACGCAGAACATCGGGGCGGTCATGGAGCCCCATCTCCAAAAGAATTTTCGCCACAAAAATCGGTTCGGCGGGAAGGTGGGAGGCCAGTTCCTCCTCGAAAACATCGCAGGCGATGAGAGCCAACCGCAATGCACTCATAACGACCGGGGTTCAGGCCGGATAAGTTGTCTCCTCCCCGGCAAGCATCGAAAAATCCGAGCCGGAGAATTCATCGCCCGGCTTCCCTCACCGCATCAATCATCGCGACAACGTTTTCCACCGGCGTGAGTGCCTGAACGTTGTGGATCGCATTGAAGACGAATCCTCCTCCCGGCGAAAAAATCCGGCACCGTTCGAGCACTTCTTCGCGCACTTCCCGGGGCGTTCCGAAGGGCAGGCTTTTCTGGGTATTGACGCCACCACCCCAGAACGTGATCCGGTCCCCATAGGCGCTCTTCAGATGCTCGGGATCCATCCCCTCCGCCGAGCACTGGACCGGGTTGAGAATATCAAAACCCGCCTCGATAAAACGGGGAATCAGGGGATCAACGGCACCGCACGAGTGCTTGAATGTCTTCCAGCCGGTATTTTGATGGATCCAGTCGTTCATGCGCCGGTAATAGGGCAACCAGATTTCGTCAAAGGTCTGCGGAGAACAGAACTGGGAATTCTGTGTTCCGAAGTCCGTGCCGCAGACAACGACCACATCCAAAAGAGCACCCACGATGCCATGAAGGGTCTCGAGGTTTTTGACGGCAATGGCGGACTGCCGGTCAAAAATTTCCCGCACGTGATCCGGCTGGGTGGCCAGAAGCATGTACCAGTCCTCGATACCCCGCACTCCCTTGGGATGCGGAAGGAAAGGGGCAGGGACCAAAGCAATGTCGCCAAGGCCCGTGCCTCCGAGGTGCGTGACCACCGCCCTTTCGCTGCCCTCGAGCGCCAACGCCTCACGCCGCCAATACGCGATGTCATCGGGCGTCATCAGGCCGAACTCCTCCAAGTTGTCATCCACTTGAAGAGCGTCCTCGTCATAGGGTTGCTGACGCACAATCGTATCGAAGAAAAAGCTGCTCGCCGGCATGTGCCCGCTGGGAGGTGCCGACGTATCGCCAGCCGGGAAAATATAAACGTCCCCGTTCGACTCGATCCGGCAATGGAAGTGTGCGGAGACCAAGACCGTCTGCCCCCACGGAGTGACAAATTCCTTCCATTCCTCATTGGGGAAACCAAAGATGGTTTTTCGTGGAAAAATGCTTGTGACGTCGATGCCCATGGCATCCTTCAAGTCGTCCTCCACCAGACCGAGCATTTGATAAGGCTCAACCACTCGGACCGGATGCCGGTCAAGACCGTAGTGGTCGCGGAGTTTTTCAACCACCGAGCAGTGGATGCCGGTAATGAACGAACTGCCGAAGTCCACGGGGATCTTGTCCGGTTGGCAGTGGGTGATTGCAGCTTGAACGCGTTGACGGGAGGTTGTCATGGGGTTTTGATGGTGGGTTCTAAAGTCCGTATTCGGCGGGGAGGAACTTGGTGGGATCAGCAAGTGCCAGTTGTTTTTCAACGAAATCCGTCTCGGAATCGGGGAGTTCATCCACAGCATCCTGCATGGAATCCAGCCAGTCGATTTCGTTCTCCGCAATTCTGAGGCCGCCGGAGGTGGAGGCCTCTTTGAGGAGCGAGATGGCCTTTCGCGCAGCTGCGAGGCCGGCGTGGTAATGGGAGTCCGATGAGACAATTTCCGCAGCGATCGCGATCGATGCTTCCGGGGAGATGATGAATGCCTGGGGGTCCAGCGCGGCATCTGAGTTGACCAGCCACCGTTGGAGGGTGAGCGCTGCATCCGGACCTTCGCTGCGGGCCTGATTCATCAAACGGCAATCGTAGGCCAGTTGCTCCATGTAGCATGTGGGTGCCATCCCCCCGAGAAGCTTGATGTTTTGCACGCTTTCGTTGCTCCAGGTGTCGCAGCAGGCGGCGGCGAGGTTGCCCATGGGACTCAGATGGGCGCAGGCGGAAGTCTTGCCCTCCATGGCCATTGGAAAGCCGGTGATCGCCTTGAGGATGGGATTTTCATAGCCGCAATCCTTGCCCGGTCCCACGGCTCCACATTCGTAGGCAACCAGCGAGCGAACGGCTGTCACTGCACGCACGACGGCAGCAAACACGCGTGGAATCATCCGTTGCTCTGCAAGAACCATGGCCGTGTTGCCGAATCCGCAGGCGGTGTCGCCCGCGCAAAGAACTCCGTGATTTTTCGCGATGGAGTCGAGATGGGTCCACAGAAAATTCATGTCCCTCGCCCCGAGGATGCACAGCGAAAAGATGCTCGCCGCCAGATCCCCATTGAGAAGGGCGTCATCGTGCAGTTCCTTGCCACCCACCGATTCAATGCTGAGCAACTCCGCGCCGGCCGCAGCACTCAGGTTGAACAACTCGAGCATGGCATCCCAATACCGCCCGCGCCGCATGAGCGGAGGCCGCTCGAACTCACGGTTGTCGTTGGGAGTGACCCTCAGCACACTCTTCAGGCCGCTCCGGTCCCTCTCGGCCGCCATTCCCTCCAGCAAAATGGTGACGATCTCCAGGCCCCATTCGGGGTGTTCCGTCATCGGCGGAAGGGTTTCAAATTCGATGACAACGCCGGGGACATCAAGCTCCGCGGCCCGCTTCAATGCGCCCGTGATGATCTGTTCGTAGTTGTTTCGTATGGCCGGCCGTGTCGACTCCTCGATCTGAATCGGCGGGAGGGTGAAGTTGAGTTCCGGGTAAACGGTGCCTCCCCCGATGCACATTCCACTGCGGGTGGTCACCGGGTGTGGGGCGGTACCGAAGACAAGATTCCGGGCATTATTAATGGCAAGAGACTGGTATTTCATCGGATCGATCCTGCCCGTTCGCAGCCGGGCTCGTCTTGTGTTTGAAGATCGTTCTGTTGTGAATGTGGCCCGCGTGTTGTGGCGGGGAGCGACATAACCACAGGCTAAAGCTCGAGAAATGACTCAACCTTCGAGAGGATCTCCCGCTCGCAGCCCGGAACGCTGAGGATATCGCACTCGCTGCCGAGGATAAAAGGATGGCCGGCCTCCCGCATTTTCTCCAGCAACCGGGAGCTGAGAGCCTGCACTTCGGCAATCGTGAGTTGCGCCGAGTAGAAGCGCTTCGTCGGCAGGTTGCCATAAAGCACGGTCTCCCGGGGAACAAGAGCCGCATCCTCCCACAGACAGCGGGAGGAACCGAAGCTGATCATCGCCGCATCCAGCGACGCAAACCGCCCGACCATCCCAGCTGTCAATTCTCCGCAATCGTGGAAAACCAGTTCCACTCCTCTG